>OJKW01001776.1_pt1 | contig 11615 bp, 10 predicted proteins | sample 1596591 | NCBI WGS metagenome assembly OJKW01 (sample SAMEA4350166, study PRJEB24818) | metagenome | biome: human; feature: gut; material: faeces | place: Denmark | collected 2013-09
GAGCTGGGTCTAGTGTTGCACTGTCTCATTAAGCTATCGGTTATCTTGGATACCGTCTGAGTAGACTTTATACCGCAGTGTGAAGCTATAGTCTGCTGTCTTACACGCTTATATTCGTGTCCTGCTTTGCTTCGGATATTTGAATAAACAGAAAGCAGGTATGTATAAACTGCAAACTCGTTATGCGTCAGCTCGTTTGAGGTAATAACCGAGTTAGACAGCAGAAAATAACTTTTCATTTTCACACATCCTTGTATTTTGTTGTATTTTAACGTTTAAGCGGTTTTGTTGCTTGTACAGTATTTTTCTCATTCAACGCTCTGAACGCCTTTAAATCGTCGTTAAAGTCCTTGTTTAATGGTATATCTTTTGAAACAGCATATCCTTTCAGAGCATACTTGTCGCTAAGCTGCTCAGTAGCGTGTTTACCTGCATCATCATTGTCAAGGCAGAACGTTATTTCGGCAATAGGCTTATTCTTTAAAAACTCGTCAAGAGCAACATCTGATTTGCCGCCGAGCGATAGCATAGTCAACTGCTGCCAAGCGTCCTGTCCGTTGTTTATAGCGTAAAAGGACGCATAGGACAGCATATCAATTACAGACTCGAAAACATACAGCTTATTCTTATTTGTACCAAGTAAAGAAAACGAATATTTCTTATCACTTCCGGGCAAATCTACACGGTATGTAGATTTATCCGATACAGAACGGCAAAACGCATAGCGTGACATAATACCGTCGCCGTTTACGGCGATCATATTTACATATTTTTTAGTAATGCCACGCTCGATAAGCTCAGGTATATGTTCACTGCTGAACCCTTCGCAGATATACTTTTCACCTTTTTGCTTCTGTGCCTGAAGCTCAACGGTAACATATTCCGGTGCATTTTCAGGCACATCATTTTTGAAGCGATAAAACGGTGTGTTCGAGCTGTCATACCCGACAAGCTGAAGCCCGCTGTATCCGACGCCCTGATATAGCTTACGGTCGTAAATCAGCTGATTTACGATACTGTATTCCAATCCACGGGTTTTACATAAGTAGGCGATTACATTGCTGTAATTGCGCTGTCCGTTTTCTTTGTGATCCTGTTCGGGCAAAATAAGCCGATTTGATTCCTTATCTTTAGAAACGCTCGGCTTTGACGTTATCTTATTTGGAGTATACTCAATCTGAATATCTCCACAAAGCGACTTTACAGCTTCAGTAAAGCTTTGTCCGTAAATCTTCATACAGAACGCAATGGCATTGTTGCCACCTTCGTCACGGCTGTTCCAGTACCACCCTCTGCGGTCATTCGTGATAAAAAGGCTGTCGTGCTTATCACAGCGATAACCGTTACCGCTTTTCTTTACGCTGAAGCCTTCTGTTCGTTCAAGAAATTCCACCATATCAACATTTCTTGCACGCTCTATCTGTTCTTTCGTAACATAGTTACTCGATTTAGATTTAGAAAAACTCATAAAAAGCTCCTTAAAAAAGAAAGCAACGATTTCCTCTTGTTCTGAGGTTGTCGTTGCTTTTGTGTTTTATTTTCTTCTCTCCAGTACCATTGCCGGCAAAATTCATCGGCAGTATCTCGCTTGATGATTTCTTTTTTCAGACGTCGAATGCGGAATGCCTGTGTTATAATTACGGCTAATAAAATTGTTATAAGAACGCTCATAGGTTTTATTTGTTCCGTTTCTGCGACTTGGAGGGAAAATCAAAATCAATCTTGCCGTCTTTAACAACAAGAGCCGCCGAGAATGCTTTGCCCGCCTTTGATGTAAACCCGTTTATTATTCTTGTTCGCTTATTAGCGCATAACATAGTCGCAATCGTGTCTGTAATACATTTTCCGCATATAGTTCCGGCTATAAAAAAATTACACCCGTTTTTATACCCGGTGCAGACCCATCCTTTAGAACTTTTTATCATTTCTTTTCCGCAAACAGGACATTTAAGACGTTCGGGAAATTCAAAACCGATCGTATTATCTGCTTTGATTGTTAGCTTCGCATCAAATGTTTTTCCGCTCTGAGATGTAAAGCCCTTGATGATAGATGTCGAACGTTTCAATGTAAGCTCTTTGGCGATTACATCTGATATTTTTTTACCGCAGATTTCATTTGCAATATAAAATCTGCAACTATCCGGGTTATCCTTGGAATAACCTGTACAGCACCAACCTACTTTTTTCTTAATTAAAGGTTTACTGCATAACGGACAAATAAGGGTGTTACCTGCCATTGCAGAAGTATCACTGTTTTTTATTAACTCTACCCATTTAGCTACAAGCTTTTTGTAATTATTCAAGAAATCATTTCCGTCAGACTTTCCACGGGCAATTTTATCAAGTTCCATTTCCATATCGCCGGTCATATCAACAGACAGCATATCGGGTACCGTCTTTTCAAGTGCATCGATTATATACATTCCTTTTTCTGTTGGCATAATGCCTTTGATCATATTGCCGTTTTTTTTGGTTCTACGAGCAATATAGCCTTTTTCATACAGCTCTTTAATGATACCTTGACGTGTTGCGGCAGTTCCCAGTCCACGCTTTTCAAGTTTAATTAAGTTGCGAGTTTGTTCATCTTCTATATTATCACCTGCAAGCTCCATTGCCGTAAGCAGTGTAGCATCGGTATAATACTTCGGTGGCTCATTTTGTCCCTCTTTGACATCGAAACCGATAACTTTATAATCGTTATCCTTAACGATTTCGGGCAACCCGATTACCTTCGGCGTTGCATCAACAGCAAACCAACCGGGACTGATTATATTCGTTCCGGTTGCTGTAAACAGCTGATTATCAATCTGAAAAACAGCTTTGACATTTTCTGTAACAGCTTTCGGATAAACAGTACGGATAATTGATAACGCAAGCAAAGTATATGCCTTGCGCTCATTTTCTGACATACCGCTTAAATCATTCGGCACAAGAGCGGTCGGTGTAATAGCGGTGTGCGAATCGACTTTGCTGTCATCATAATGCCGACGTGTACAGGGTGCAAAATTGTCGACAGGAATAGCATATTTAGCAAATTCGGGCATTTCAAACAGTAGCTTTATTATCTTTACCGTTTCATCTTTCATTGCATCTGTTAGATGCTCCGAGCTTGTGCGTGGATATGTTATCAATCTGTTTTCGTACAAGCTCTGAACGAGCTTTGTAAGCATATCAATTGTGAGATCCGTACACTTTGATAAATCAGCAAGCAAATGTGTAGTGTTATATAAAAGCGGAGCGGCTGTCTGCTTTTGCAACACCTCGACTTTAATCGCTTTTGCCGTATTTAATTTAATTTCATCTATAACAGCCTTTGCCGCCGTTTCGGTATCGTACTTATCTGCCGCTTCGGCAGTAAACTTTGCGCCGTCAGTTGCTTCGATATTGGCAACTATTTTATAAAACGGCTTTTTAACATAATTCCTTATTTCCCGTTCACGCTTAACAATCATTGCGAGTGTCGGCATTTTTACACGTCCGCAGGCGAATACATTATCCGTACCACCGAATTTCAATGTAGCCGCAACAGACGTGTTAATACCAACGAGCCAGTCTGTTGCAGACCGTATACGTCCTGCATTTTCAAGCGGCTTCATATCTTTTGCCGGGCGTAACTCTGCAAATGCCTTTCTGATCTTAAAAGGCGTCAAATCTGTTATCCAAACACGTTTATAAGGCACTGTACAATGCAACACTTCATATAAGTACGCAAAAATCAATTCGCCTTCACGGTCTGCATCAGTGGCATTGATTATCAGATCCGCCTTATCAAAGAACTGCTTAACATAATCATAAGCAAGCCTGGAATAATTATTATCTTTTACTCTTGTAATAAAATGTTCGGGTATAATCGGGTAATTATCGAAGCTCCAGAATTTATAACTTTCGTTATAATCTTCAGCCGGAGCTAAACCGCATAAGTGACCGGCACCGTGACAAAGTATAGCTTCCTCGCCGTTTAAATTTAAGCTCCAGTGAGCTATCGAGGGTTCTTTAGGATTCACTGTTTTTTTGTATGCGCCTAAAGCCTCGGCAATTGTCCGACCGAGGCTGTATTTTTCGGCATAGATTACAATCATAATCTTCTCCTTTCAAGTTGTGCTACAGGTAGCACATCTTAATAAACGATATATGCTTTAAGAATGTTGCTGTATACGTTATTGTTGTTTGCGTTTGTTGCCATCCAGTTGTCGGAAGGCTCAAGCATATACGCATTAAATCCGGACTTTATAAGCTGTTTGTTTATTGCAACAAACTTATTTACGGTAACAGGGAAAAAGCACAGATTTACATCCATCTTATTCGGAATAATTACGTTGTTAATGTAATCAGTAAGCATTGGCATATCCCAATCAGCCGCCGAACACAGCAAAATGTGTATATACGCATTATGATTAAGCGTAATGCCGTCATCGCAAACGATGTAATCGAACGTATCACTGATTTTATCGAAACACGAATATATAATAACATCATCTATGTTGAAGCCGTTCTCGTTTACGGTAGTTTCGTCTACGTTAAAATATTTGCATAACCCGGCTGTTACAGCTGTAACAATGCAAACCTTTGCTCTTTCGTACTTGTGTAAGTAAAATGCAATGTCAAAAGCAGTGTATGTACTGCCGCAACGGGAATTATATCCGAATACCGAAATAATCACATTACCTCGCTGTATTCGTTCATAATTTTCAGTTAAACGTACAGTTTGCATTGAATATGAATTGTCACTGACATCTTTATAATTGATCCCGACAAAGTTGCCGGGATATTCGTGCACTTTTCTGTCGGGATAACTCAGTTCTTTATTTTCATCCGATGAATCTTCCGTAACCGGAATATCGGGCGTTTCTGTTTTTGGATTTAAGATCGCATAATCTATTGCGGCAGGATCATAGCCCACAACAATATCATAAACGCCTATAGAATATAAAGCCGACGCATACTTGTTGAAACTGCTATCGTTACTGCACATAAAAATTATACGCATATAGCCGTAACGCATTTTTATAATGCTGAGAAAATCTATCAGTGATACGCCTTTAGTGACGGTATCGTCCCCGACTAATATACCATGGGGACGATACTTTTCGTATATTTCAGTAGCTGTATTGGGTCTGACAGAAGTGTACTTACCTACCGTTACAGCTTGCTCGGATTTTTTAAGCACTGTATCAAGGTTACGCATACTGCGTTTACCGGTAATCAATACAATATTCATTTAATCACCGCTTTCTGGTTTATAAGTGTAATTTTTAATTTCTCGAGTATCGAGGAGATGATCTTCAGGTTATCCTCCTTGAAAGTTTCATAAGCAAAAGAATCAAGTATAATCATCAGGTAACTGTCTACCGAAAGGTAAATTCTGCAAACAAGCCTTGACCGCAACATCGGATTTGAAAGAATACCGTCAGCCGCCGTAATAACGGTAACTGACGGTAAAGAAAAACAGCGTAAAAGTACGGCTCTGTCGTTTATTCTGTTTCCGTAACAATGAGTAAAATCGCTGTCATATACGGAAAATGCACATATCGGTATATGAGCATTTTTAAAATCGGCAAAGGTTTTTGCAAACAAAGCTGAATCTGTCAACTGATTGCTGTTTTCCTCTGATTGTTCTGCATTAGTCAAGATTTTATTTGTTATACTCATTGTGCTACAGGTAGCACAATTTTTTATGTTTGAGCTATTATCCTTGTTTTCACACAGCTTTTTAACAGAGTTTAATTTAATTTTAGGCGTAGAGTATTTTAATTGCAGTTTTTTCATATTTCTCTCCTAAAATCAGTCTGACAGAGCTTGTATATTGCACTATCCTTTGGAATGCGTCTGTCAAACGGTATTATCTTTCTGCCGCTTACGATAAGCCCTGTGCCTTTGCTTGTGTGTGATAAAGAAGCATTAGAAGTGTAAAAAATTTTGCCGTTCCTATCCGGCACTTGGCCATTGTGTCGGATAGGTCGGGCGGTTATTCGGGCAAGTCAATCTTGCCGACAAAGCTGTAATAAATCTCAATGTCCTGCCTGCGGGTGCCGTTCTCGTCGTAGCTGCACTCATGCACCACGATTTTCTCCACCATTTCCCGCAAGAGGGTGGGGGTCAGTTCTTCAAAGGCAAGGTGCTTGCGGACAATGCCCATGAATTTCTCGGCGTTGACGGTAGCTGCCTGTGACTTGTCCAGTTCGGCTTGCAGGGCGGCGGCTCTCTTTTTCAGTTCCGCTTGCTCGGCTTCATAGTCCTGTGACAGTTCCATGAAACGCTCGTCGCTGATTTTGCCGTTTACATTGTCCTCATACAGCCGCTTGATAATGCGGCTCACTTCGGCAATGCGCTCCTGCGCCTGTTCAAGCTGCTTGGTGGCCGCAGCGGTCTTTCTCTTGCCGCCGATCTCGTTCTGCTGGACAAGCAGCTTCACAAAGCGGCTCTCATGCTTGGCGGCGTATTCGGTTACTTGCCGGAGATTTGCCAGGACACCGGCGGTCAACAGGTCGGTGCGGATAAAGTGCGCCGTACAGTCGCGGGTGCGCTTCTTATAGCTGCCGCAGATGTAGCAGTCCTGCTTGCGGTCTTTGTTCTGATACCGCTGCTGGTACAGCACATGGCCGCAGTCAGCGCAGAACAGCATACCGGAGAACAGCCCCACTTCATCGTAGCGGTTGGGGCGTTTGCGCTGCTTGCGTAACTCCTGCACACGCTCCCATGTTTCCGTGTCGATAATCGGCTCATGGTGGTCGTGGAAAATCGCCTGTTTCTCTATGGGGTTCTCCACGCTATGCTTGACCTTGTAGGACGGCTTCTCCGTCTTGAAGTTCACCAGACAGCCGGTGTACTCCCGGTTTTCCAGCAGGTGGACAACGGTGTTGGTCGCCCATTTGCACTCATAGCCGGGGTGATAGCGGCGGGTGCTGCCCGTCCTGCGGTACTCCAGCGTCCCCGGCGTGGGGATTTGCTGCTCCGTCAGCATACGGGCAATCTTGGTCGGGCCGTTCCCGGCAAGGCAAAGCTGGTAAATCTGCTGCACCACCGGGGCGGCTTCCTCGTCAATGATGTAGTTTTCGTCCTCGTCCATGAGATAGCCGTAAACCGGCTTGCTGGTGACGGGCTTGCCGCTCATGCCTTTTGACCGTTTTACTGCTTTGATTTTCTTGCTCGTATCTCTCACCAGCCATTCGTTGAACAGATTTCGCAGAGGGGTAAAATCGTTGTCCATGCCGCCGTTCTCGCTGTCCACATTGTCGTTGACTGCGATAAACCGCACTCCCTTTTGAGGGAACAGCATTTCCGTGTAAAATCCCACCTGCAAGTAGTTGCGCCCTAACCGGCTCATGTCCTTGACGATGACCGTTCCCACTTTCCCGGCTTCAATGTCCGCAAGCATGGCTTGAAAACCGGGTCTTTGGAAGTTCGCGCCGGAATAACCATCGTCGGTGTACCAGCGCAGATTGGTAAAGCCGTTCTGCTTGGCGTAGGCTTCCAAAATCCGCTTTTGGTTGGAAATGGAATTGCTCTCGCCTTGCAGCTCGTCCTCGTGGGACAATCTCGGATAAAGGGCAGTAATGAGGTTTTGGGTGGCTTGTCTTAACATAAAATCCTCCGTTTCCGACAGCCAGCCCCACTATTCCGTAACTTCATTGTACCACGGGTGGGGGCTGGCTGTATAGCGGTAAAACTGTAAAATCTGCTTCTTTATGATTTGTTATATTGCTGGTTTTTGTGTAGCAGCGGCTTCCGCTTCCAGCACCCGCGCCATTTTGTCGGCGGCGGTGGTCGTGGTATCTTTCTTGAAATAGCCGGACACGACAAGGACGGAATTGCCCATGCGGATTTCCGTCACGCAGTCGGGGCGGCGCTCTTGTGGTTTCTTATCTGCCATAGGCAATACTCCCTTCAGCCAACGATCAGTTTCTTCATGCTCTCCATTTTCCGCTGGGCGGCTTCCTGCCGGAAGTTGTCGCCGGTAAAACGCACCGGGACACACATGGAAAGCAGACGGTCATAGATACGGGAATGGGCAGTGTCCTCCGGGTTTCGCAGTCCGTCCAGCGTGAGGTTGGTCGTGACAATCAGCGGCTTGCCGCTGCGGTAACGGCTGTCTATCACATTGAAAACCTGTTCCAGCCCATATTCGGTGCCGCGCTCCATGCCGAAGTCATCAAGGATCAGCAGCGGATAGCGGCAAAGGCGGGAAATGTACTCGTTGCGCCCCTCAAAGCTGGCGGCCAGGTCATTGAGGATAAGGGCAAAGTTCGTCATGTGGACGGGGATTTCTTTCTCCATGAGGGCATTTGCGATACAGCCCGCAAGGTAGCTTTTCCCGATTCCCACGCCGCCCCAGAACAGGCAGCCGATATTGTCGGCTCGCATATCCTCCCAATGCTCCACATACCGGCGGGCAAGTTCGGTCTGTGGGTTTCTGCCGTTGTCGTTCTCAAAAGTCCAGTCCCGCATGGTGGGGTCGGTAAAGCCCCGGCGTTTCAGTTCCTCCACGGTGTCCAGGTGCCTGCGCTGCTCCTCGGCGGCTTCACGCTCAATCCGCTGCGCCCTCTGGCAGTCGCACTCTGTCGGGTGGCGGTCAAGCCCAAACAATGCCTTGCCCTCCGGGAAGTAGGCTTCTTTGGGCTTGCGGCACTTGCCGCAGTACAGCAAACCGTCCTCGCCGGTGTAGTCCTCCTGCTCCGGCGTGGTGGCCGTCATATTCTCCAAAACAGCGTTGATTTCGTTCTTCATAAACTTTCGCCCTCCTTGCATGAGTAGTCGGGTATGCCCATTTTCGGGGCTTTCTTGGCTGCGTCCTCCTGCGCCCATTTGTAGATCGTGGCGGCATGGCTGTGGTATCGCTTGCCGCTGGACGCGATATGGCAGGATAGCCGGTCAATGTAGTAGTTCCATTTGTCGGGCAGGTCTGCTTTCAGCCCGTCCAGTTCTGATTGGGTCAGTAAGACATTTTCATACCGGCCATAGGCGGCGGGGGTGGGCTGTCCCGTGTCTAACTCTCGCTCTCTCTCTTTTTCTATCTCTATCTCTTTCTCTATCTCTATCTCTGGCGGACAAATGTCCGCTTGATATGGTGGACATTTGTCCGCCCCAGCTTTTGGCAAGGCTTTCTGTCCCTGCAAAGCCAGCCTTGCCCGCCGTTTTCGCTCCCCCTCGGTAGAGGATTGGCCGATGAGCAGTTCAATGTTGCTCATGTACAGCGCGCCGTTTTGCAGCGGCTCCACCAGCCCCAGCTTCATAAAAATCTGCAAAGCCCGTTCTACGGTGCCGACTTGCTGGCGGGTAATGGTGGCAATCATTTGTGCGGTCAATGGGATATTTTCGTCAAGCTGCAACTTCCCGCCGTTTTTCAGGGATTTCAGGTACAGCTTCAGCAGTATGTTGGAGTAGAGGATACCGTCCTGCATACTTTCCAGCAGCACAATGGCGTCCTCGTCAAAGTAATTCTCTTTCAGTTTGAGGTAGTAATATTTTCGGTTGTCTGACATAGTTCCTCCTTGGGTGGGTTTGGGGCATTTGTACGCATTTAGAACGGCGTTTTCGAGGGAAAAGGATAAATGTATCAAGTCCCCGTTGAGGGCGGGCAAAAAAGCCTTGATTTACAAGGGTTTGAACGCCCCTAAAGCGTGACATCTCTGCCGTTGTTTCCGCTTTCGCTCGGTGGCTTTGATTTTCTTCATGCGTCCGGCGCAGTCGGGGCAGTATTTCCCCCGGTTGGACTTGGGGACGAAAGCTGCACCGCAGACCGCGCACTGTTTCCGGCTCCCCCGGTACAAGAGGGCTGCGGCCAGTTCCCCGTCAAGGGGTAGGACAGCCACACGAAACCAGCGGCACATAAGGGAATAGGAAATGCTCTGGACGCACACGCAAGGCTCCCCATCGTCCAGCAGCAGGCAGTTCCCCTCATCGTAGTTACAGCACTCATGCACCAGCCGCCGCGCCCGCCGGTGCTGGCGGTAGTCCATGCGGGGCAGCTTATCGTTCATGGCTCTGCTCCTTTCTGCGGTGGGGTTCTTCCCGGCGCAGGATCTGGTCGATATTCCGCTTGACCGTCTGCAACTCGGCAAAGCGCCGCTTCTGTTCCCGGTAGCCGTTGTAAAGCCCGTCTTTCTCGGAAACAAGCTGCTCGATCTCGTCCTGCAACGCTTTCCGGGTGGGCAGCTTGGTAATGCCATGCTCCCGGAAATACCGGGCGGCTGCGTCGGCTATGATAAAATCGCTCTCATGGGCTTGCCGGTATGCTTCGCGGGCTTTGGGGGATTTCTGCGCTTTCAGCCCGTCGCGGGCGGGCTTGGTCTTAGCGTAGGCAAGTACCTGTTGCTGCAACTCCTTTTTCCCTTGCAGCTTCGTTTCCAGCGTTTTCAGCTTGCCGCTGGTCTGGCGCATTTCCTGATAGGCGGTATCAACCGCGGCTTCTAACTGCTCCGGGGAAGTGAAGCCGTATTCCTGATACGCATTCAGCGTCGCGGCCATTTGTTTGAGGTTGTGCATGGTCGCCCAGCGTTCATAGCCCCGGCCTTTGCCTTCGGCTTTCTTCTGCTCAATATCCACAAGCCGCTGCACGCCGTCCTGTTTCGGGGCGGTTCGGGCGGCGTTCTGCTCCAAAACGGCAAGGACAGCGGTGCGGTCAAAGTCGTCGCCCAACTTCCGGGCGGTAATGGGCTTCGTCCTGTCCGGCGTGAGGTAACTAAGCCGCCCCCGGCTCTCCTTGACGGTCACGCCCTCCCGCAGCAGCAGAGAGGAAAATTCGTCAAAGCTGGCGGCGGTGGCAAGGGCTTTCCGTATGGTCTGCCGCAGCTTCTCTTTGTTCGTTTCAAACTTGGTCTGCCGGGGCGTGATACCGCCTGCAATCATGGGGGCGTTCTGCTTGTCCAGCGCGGCCTGTCCCTTTTTCTGCGCCCAATACTCCCGGTCGGTCACGCGGTTCTTGCTGCCGTTCAAGAGGTCGATTTGGTAAAGCCCCTCCCGGTGGCACATCTCCATGACTTCGGACTTGAAGTAGCGCAAGGCAGCGTCGGTACAGCGGTGCTTGCAGCCGGCTTTTGTATCGGCTGGCCTGTCCATGTAGGGCAGGAACGGCACTTCCTCAATCCGCAGGCTGTTAATGACGATATGCACATGGATATTGCCGCTGTGGTTATGGCCGTCCGGGTGGGTGCATACAAGGGCTTGGTGGCCGGGGAAATGCTCGGCGCAAAACTTCTCACCCAACGCCTGCGCCTGGTCTACGGTCAGGCCGTTGTCCGCTGCGTCCCGTGGGTCAAAGCTGATGATGTAGTGGTGGCTTTTCACATCTTCCCGCCGCTGGTTTTTCTCATAGCGGAGATTTGCCCGCATACAGGCAACGGCAAAATCTTCGCCGCCGCAGTTCAGCGTGGCAAGCCGGTAGTCCTCACGGGGGATAAGCCTGCCGGATTCATCAAGGACGGGCTTCATGGTAAACTCGTCATGCTCAAAAAGCAGGTATTGTTCGGCGGCTCCGTAGTCGGCGTTTTTAGAGTTGATATGCTTGAGTGTTGCCAACCGCGTCACCTACTTTCTTGAGGACTTCATACTTGAGGGCGGCAAGGTCGGCTATGGCGGCGTGTACCTCGCCGGACAGCGCATTGTAAGGTGCGCCGTAC
>OJKW01001783.1_pt1 | contig 11588 bp, 8 predicted proteins | sample 1596591 | NCBI WGS metagenome assembly OJKW01 (sample SAMEA4350166, study PRJEB24818) | metagenome | biome: human; feature: gut; material: faeces | place: Denmark | collected 2013-09
TTTGGTTATTGGTTATACATGAGTATTCTTAATTTTTGTTGTTTCAAGCGGACGACGGCATAGAGGTTAGGAGTCCGTCTCGTGCGCTCGCAGCTGGGAATAAGAGACAGATGGAGTACTCTTCGGGAATCGGGTTCGTGACGAGAAGACCGCCGCGCAGACCCAGCTCGCGCTTGACGTGGAACGCCTTGGCCAGCTGCTCGGGCGTGTCGAGCTCGTAGTCGACGCCAAAGCCGGACTTGCGCGTGTAGAACGCAGGCAGCTCGCTCGTGCCGTAGCCGATGACGGTCACGCCGTGGGTCTCGAGATATTCGAGCGTGAGACCGAGGTCGAGGATGGACTTCGCGCCCGCGCACACGACCATGACGGAGGTGTTGGCCAGCTCTTCGAGGTCGGCGGAGATGTCGAACGTCTCCTGCGCGCCGCGGTGCACGCCGCCGATGCCGCCGGTGGCGAACACGCGGATGCCCGCCATGTCGGCGATCATCATCGTGGTGGTGACGGTGCACGCGCCGTCCTTGCCCTGCGCGACGAGCACGGGCAGGTCGCGGCGGGAAGCCTTCGGGATGCCCGCGCCGGTGCGGCCGAGGTAGTCGATCTCTTCCTTGGAAAGGCCCGCTTTCAAGCGGCCGCCGATGATGGCGATGGTCGCGGGGACGGCGCCCGCGTCGCGGATGATGCTCTCGACCTTGAGGGCGGTCTCCACGTTCTGGGGATAGGGCATGCCGTGGGAAATGATGGTGGATTCGAGCGCCACGACGGGCTTGCCGGCGGCAAGGGCCTCGGCAACCTCGGGGGCGATATCCAGATACTTGTTCATAGTTAAAATCCTCCTGTAAAGTAATAGGTGAAAGTTTCACGTTTACCTTTTGAGGTAAGATTGCATCATAACATACAACTTGTCAAAAGTCAATACAAAGCGGGGCTTGAATTTGCACGGGAAGTGGCATATAATACCTCTATTATCCCGTGAAAACCCACAAAAGGAAGGAAAATTATTATGGAACGAGTGAGAATTGCCGCGCTCTTCGCCGACAAAGAGCAGTACGGCGGCGCAAGCGTCACCGTATGCGGCTGGGCGAAGACCATCCGCGATATGAAGACCTTCGGATTCATCGAGCTGAACGACGGCTCGTGCTTCCGCAATTTGCAGGTCGTGATGGATGCGAATTCTCTTTCTAATTATAAGGAGATCGCCGCGCAGAACGTGGGCGCCGCGCTCATCGTGCGCGGCACCGTCGTGCTGACGCCCGAGGCCAAGCAGCCGCTCGAGGTCAAGGCAGCAGAGATCGAGGTCGAGGGCGTGTCCTCCCCCGACTATCCCCTGCAGAAAAAGCGCCACAGCGTCGAATATCTGCGCACCATTCAGCATCTGCGCCCGCGCACGAACCTCTTCTCGGCGGCGTTCCGCGTGAGAAGCGCGGCGGCCTACGCCGTGCACGAGTTCTTCCAGAGCCGCGGCTTCGTCTATGTCAACACCCCCATCATCACCGGCTCTGACTGCGAGGGCGCGGGCGAGATGTTCCAGGTCACGACGCTGGATCTGGAGAACCCGCCGAGAACGCCCGACGGCAAGGTCGATTACAGCAAGGACTTTTTCGGCAAGAAGACGAGCCTGACCGTTTCCGGCCAGCTCAACGCCGAGAACTTCGCCATGGCGTTCGGTGACGTTTACACCTTCGGCCCCACGTTCCGCGCCGAGAATTCCAACACCGCGCGCCACGCCGCCGAGTTCTGGATGATCGAGCCGGAGATGGCGTTCTGCGACCTCGACGGCGACCTTGAGGTCATGGAGGCGATGGTCAAGCATATCATCCGCCGCGTGATGGAGCGCTGCCCGGACGATCTCGCGTTTTTCAACAGCTTTGTCGACAAGGGCCTTCTTGAGCGTCTCCAGCACGTCGAGAGTTCCGACTTTGGCCGCGTGACGTATACCGAGGCCGTCAAGCTCTTAAAGGAGAGCGGCCAGAAGTTCGACTACCCTGTCGAGTGGGGCATCGACCTTCAAACCGAGCACGAGCGTTACCTGACCGAGCAGATCTTCAAGCGCCCCGTGTTCGTCACGGACTATCCGCAGGAGATCAAGGCGTTCTATATGCGCCTCAACGACGACGGCAAGACCGTCGCCGCGGCGGACTGCCTCGTTCCGGGCATCGGCGAGATCATCGGCGGCAGCCAGCGCGAGGAGCGCATCGAGCTGCTCGAAAAGCGCATCCGCGAGCTCGGCATGAATCCCGAGGACTACTGGTGGTACTGCGACCTGCGCCGCTACGGCTCCTGCCGTCACGCGGGCTTCGGCCTCGGCTTCGAGCGCATGGTGATGTATTTAACGGGCATCGGCAACATCCGCGACGTGGAGCTGCATCCCCGCACCGTGGGCAACGCAGACTTCTAATTCTTCAAAAAACAAGGGACACGGAAACCGTGTCCCTTGTTTTTTGAGAATTACACTCCGCTTCGTGCCTTGCCGCCCAAAGGGCGGCTTCGACACGCGCGGAGCGAGAAGAGTTTTTTGGCACGCGCATGTCGCGCCAAAAAACGATTCGAAATCATTTCGCGTCTGCGGATGCGAAAAGCTGTGACGCTTTAATTATTTTGTGGTAAATAGTTACAAATGGGAACAAAAGCGCCAAAGGCGTAGTCAAAAGAAGTGAAGTCTGCTATAATGACCGCGCAGTTTTGAGAGAGGAGATTTTGACATGAAACACTTTTTTGCGCTGCTGCTCAGCGCGCTGATGGTACTGTCGCTGCTGACTGCCTGCGGCGATAAGACGACGCCGTCCGACGGCGACGATCAGACCGTCACGGACGAGAATGGCAGCGACACCGACAACAATACTGACGATACAACTGACCCCTACGACGCCGTGCGCAACTACTGGTCCGAGGACCAGCTCACGCAGGCCTGGGGGCCGGATCAGGTGGTGGAGCACCTCTTTTTCCACCCGATCATCGCCTATCCGCAGTGGGCCTTCCACGACTGCAATGCCAGTCAGGACCAGCGCTACGGCCTCGACGACTGGATGGTGACGGTCGACGAATACAACAAAATTTTGCAGTCCGTGTACGACAAGGGCTACATCTTAGTCGCGATGGAGGATGTCTGGAGCGAGGTGACGGACGAGTCCGGCACGCATATGGTGCGAAATACCCTGATGCTGCCAGAGGGCAAAAAGCCGCTCGTCATCAGCTTTGACGACGTGAACTACTACCCCTATATGCTCGACGAGGGCTTCACGAGCAAGCTCGTCGTCGGCGAGGACGGCGAGATCTGGGCGCAGTGCACCGATCCGTACACAAATGAGACCTTTTTGACCAAGGAACTCGACGCGACGCCCATTCTCGACCAGTTTGTCTACGAGCACCCCGACTTTTCGCTGAACGGCGCGAAGGCCATCTTCTCACTGACGGGCTATCAGGGTATTTTAGGCTACCGCACGCAGGATGACCGCGACATCGCGGCAGATTCGCCCGACCGCCCCGCGTTCGATGCCTACCGCGCGAGCGAGATCGAGGCCGTCAAGCCCGTCATCGAGCGGCTCAAGGAAACGGGTTGGACGTTCGGCAGCCACACCTGGGGCCACATCCGCCTCGACACCAAGCCGCTCCAGACCGTCATCAACGACACCGAGCGCTGGGCGGACGAGGTCGGCTCGCTCGTCGGCCCCACGCAGATTTTGTTCTATCCGCACGGCGGCCGTCCCGACGGTGACGACTGGCACCAGACCGGCGAGCGCTTCAAGTACCTGCAAAGCCAGGGCTTCCGCATCTTCGCGAGCGTCGGCACGAGTTCGTTCAGCTATGTGAAGCCCGACATTTCCGCCGTCATCTGCGACCGTCTGCATCCGGACGGCACCACGCTGCGCCACTCGCGCAGCCGCTATCTGCAATTCTATAACGCCGAGGACATCATGGATACGCAAGTCCGTCCTGATCTCGGCGTAGACTGGTGAGGAGGCGTCATTATGGCAACGTTAGAAGAACTCAAGGCGAAGGCCGTCGCCATGCTGGACATGGCGTATGTGCCGTATTCCCACTTTCCCGTGGGCGCGGCACTCGAATGTGAGGACGGCGCGGTCTTCACCGGCTGCAACATCGAAAATTCGAGCTACGGCCTGACGAACTGCGCCGAGCGCACCGCGGCGTTCAAGGCCGTGAGCGAGGGGCACCGGCGCTTCAAGCGCATCGTCATCGCTGGGCGCAGCGACGACTACTGCTACCCCTGCGGCGCGTGCCGTCAGGTGCTCTACGAGTTCGGCCCCGACATGGAGGTCGTGTGCCTGAACAAGGACAACGAGGAAAAGCACCTGCACATCAAGGAGCTGCTCCCCTACGGCTTCGACCAGACGTGGCTTGCAATCGACGAGAAATAACGAAAAAAGAGAGCGGCGCTGCCGCTCTCTTTTTTTGCGCTTTAGTTGCTTCCAGAGGAAGAGGCTCCAATCGTCACCTCGCCGCTCATCGTTTCGATCGTAAGCTCGCTCACCGCGCCGCCGTCGAGCGCGGGCACAGAGTAGTGCGTCGCGTGGTCGTCGAGACAGGTGATGAGCGCTCCTTCGCGCTCGGTGAGCGCGGAGCGGAACGCGCCGCTTTTCGTTTCATAGTCGAGAGTAAAGCCGTCCTGCGCGGGAAGGGTCAGATAGATGCTGCCGCTCTCCGTTTCGGCATCAAGGCGCAGCGCACGCTCGGTAGCCAAAATCAGGTTGCCGCTGACGCTTTCGAAGTCCAGCGCGCCGAGCGCGCCGGCGATATCCACCTTGCCGCTCGCGGTTTCGATCTCGGCATTTTCCGCTTCGCCCGCAAGCTCGATCGCGCCGGAGAGCGTCGAAATATCGACCCTTGCCCACGTGCCGTCCACCACACCGGCATTGCCGCTTGTGGTCTCGATCTCCACCTCCGGGCAGTTCGCGCACATCACGCGCGCATCGCCGCTGAGCGTCGAAAGCTCGATCTTCTGCGCATCGGCGCTCACGTAGGCGTAGGCGTCCGTTGTTTCGACTTTTATCTCCTCAAAGTGACCGGCGCTGACCAGTTCCCTCGGAAGTCCCACGTCGAGGTGCTTTTCCCCGTCGTAGCTGCCGCGGTAAGCGTCGCCGAGGAAGTGGATGCGCAGCGTGTCGCCGTCGATCGTGCAGACCATCTTCTCGCTCTCGGCGAGCGGCGCGGTGGATTCCTCCTTCACGCTGATCTGCGCGCTCTGCTCGGCGGTATAGATGTTCACGCCGCCGCTGCGCCACGAGATGTCGATCTTGCGGATGTCTTCGCTCTCGCCGATGCTGAGCACCGCGCCCGGGTGGAGCTCTTTTGCCCCCTCCGCCTGCGTGCAGAAGGTGTAGGTCGCGCTGCTGCCGTCCCAGAGGGCGTCGACGGCGAAAATGCCGTCGCTTTGCGGCAGTTCTGCGCGGAATGTGCCGTTATCCTGCCGCTGGGCGGTCACGGTCTCGGACGGCATGCCGGTGGTGCCCCAGGCGTCGGACGGCCAGCAGCGGAGACTGACAGAATCGGGCGAATTATCGCCGAAATCGAGCGTTACGGTGTAGAAATAGGCAGCCGACACTGCAAAGGGCATTTCCAGTACAGGCGTGATGTCACGGGAGGTTTCGTCCAGCGGGTGCGCGCCGCAGGCAATGACGGTCATGCTCTGTAGGCCCTGGGGGTAGGTCCAGTCGTAGCTGCTGCTTTTGAGGGTGACGCTGCAAGCGTTTGCACTTGTCACCGTCAGTGTTGGCGGGGTTTGGCGCGCGGCCTCGTCTGCGCTTTTTTCGCCGCAGGCGGTCAGGGAGAGCAGGAGCGCGAGGGGGAGCAGGAGGGAAAGGAGCTTCTTCATCGTTCGTTCCTCGTTTCTTTCGGATACTTCTATAGACGCATGATAGCCGAAAAAGTTCCCGCGCACAACGGGGATCGTTGCACAAAACGCGGCTATTTGTTGTATCGTGAACTCTAATACCGGAGGCGGTACAACTTTTTGCCGCGTTGTGTGCAACGTTTCTTCATGATACGGCGTATCATGAAAAGGCAAATCATGCATCAGCGTTCCCGCGTTTGCAGGGGGGTGTGGACTGCCTTTTCCAACATTATGAAAATTTGGGGGAAAGAGCATGGAGACGACAACAAATTACAAACTTCCGCAATGGGTCAAGGAGGACCCGATCAAGATGCAGGACTTCAACGCCGCATTTCAGACGATCGACGAAACGCTCAAGGCCGCGGCGGACGCGACTGCCGAAAAGGCGGACGCCGCGACGGTGCAGCAGACGGTGGCGGCGCTGCAAACGGCGCTCGGCAGCGGCGGCAAGACCTGCCGCATTTCGAGCGGCAGCTACGCGGGCAACGGCAAAACCGGTCAGTCGAACCCCAGTTCCCTTACGTTCGACTTTACGCCGGTGTTGGTCGTTATCATGCGCAAGGACAGCCCCGGGACGCACACCCTTTTCGTGCGTCCCAATGGCTACGGCCCTATGGGCGACACGATGGGCACGATCACATGGGGCGAAAAAAAGGTGAGTTGGTACTGCCAAAATCCCCAAGTCGCCGGTGACGTGCAGATGAATATGTCCGGCAGCACCTACTATTATGTAGGATTGGGATATTGACGAAAAACCCCCGAGGTCGTAAGACCTCGGGGGTAAAACATTATTGGAATGTTTTTAGAACTTTGTCAAATCAGGCAGCGTAATAAGCGGTGAAGACAACGAAATTTGCGCAAAAAAAGGAGACCCCAATAAGGGGTCTCCTTTTTTACAGATTACTTACTGCACGGAGAAAACGTCGGTAACCACAGTGTTGTAAACACCGGTGGTCGTGTGTCCACCCGCAGTGTAGGTGATCACGTTGGTGCTCGCCAGCTGAGCGTTTGCCATGGTGCTAGGAACAGCAATCGTGATGGTAGCACGGTAGGAGACGCTAGCAACGAAAACTTCGTTGGCAGCCATCTCAACCCAAGAGGTCGCGCCGTTGGCGTCCGTGAACAGACGCTCGAACTTGACGTTGCTCACAGTCAGATCGGGCGTGCCGGTGAAGCCAGTGCCCGCGGTAGCCTGTGCAGCGAACTTCACGCTGTCAACAGTGTTGCCCTTCACAGCGGCAACCGTGTTGGTGACGGAGGTTGCGGTGATAACAGCGTTGGTGGCAGCAGCATTCTTGTCGTAGGCGTAGGCCTGCGCGCAGAGACGGTTGCTCTGGCCGGTCGCGTTGTTGATGTACACGAAGTAGTAGTCCTGATCAACAGGATTGCCCATCGTGCCGACAACCTTGGTCAGGTCAGCGACCACGCTGTAATACTGGCGGCCGTCAGCATCATAGTAGAGGGAGTCGCTGAAGTTGTCGCCGATCGTGCCGGAGACCTTATCAACCGTGTAGGTCTTGCCAGACTCGTAGGCGGAGGAAAGAGCGTAGGTTTCCGTAGTGGGCGTGCCGTTAACAGTGGTGGAAACGACCTCAGCATCCAGAGTCTCGCCCGTAGTCACAGCGTGACCCTGCTTCACAACGCCGTCCTCGAGAGCGACGATGTAGAGCGTGTTGGTCTTGGGCTCACCCGCAACGCTGTTCACCGTCAGGGTGCTCTGCAGAGCAGCATAGTTAGCGAACTTGACTTCGCCGGCAACGCCGTCGACATAGCCCTTAACGACCCACGTACCGTCGGCGAGGGTGTAAGCGCCCTGCTGACCGTCGAAGTAGAACAGGCTCGTGACCTTGGAGCTCGTGGTAGCGCCGATGACGTAAACGTAATCAGCAACGTTGTCGCCGTTCAGGTCAACCCAGTCGACCTCAGCCGCATTGTAGTTGTCAATGTTGGTGAAGCCGGTGATGGACTTGAAGGTGTAGGGGCTAGCAGAGGTGCCTGCGCCGGAGCGAACCAGGAACGTGGTGTTGGCGTTGACAACCAGGGTATTGGTGCGGTTGGTATAGACCTGAGTGTTCTTATACACTGCGAGATCAGCGGCGTTGTGGAGCTTGCCGGAATCAGCAACATTAGCCCCAGCAGGATAGGTGGCCACCTCGACAGCCTTGAGGGTGCCGTTGGACTTGGTGGTGAAGCGGAACAGGTGGCCGTTCAGCAGCTCGTTGGTATCCGCATTGGTGTTGGTGTTGATGTAGGAATCAACATAGAAGTAGTTACCATCAGCCTTCATGACCATGTTATTGATGCCGGTGCTGTGGGTGACCTTGCCGTTCGCAATCTTGGAGCTCACAATGCCGGAAGCAATATCGTCGAAGTAGGTCATCTCGCTCAGGTCGACCTGAGCGGTGGTGCCGTCCACATAGGTGACGTTGGCCTTCGCCACGCCGGAACCGTCAGTGGCGTTGCCCGCCCACCAGATGGAGTTGATGACGCCGTAGCTGTTGGCAGCAGCGATCTCAACCGCACCGATCAGGTTGTTGTAGGAATCGAAGTACCAGGTGTACTTGGCGTCCTTCTGAGCGGCCTCGTCGAGGTAGAACTTGACAGCATCGTCATAAACGGTGCCCTCAACGTTGTGCTGCTGGGCGTTCCAGTAGATGACGCTCTGAGCGCCGTCAACAGAAGTGGCCTTGCCGACGATCTCGGCATACTGCTTGGTGTTGTTGAACACCTTGCCGCTGATAGTGGCGGAGTTGGGGTCATTGGTGTAAGCGTTGACGAGGACATACTCATCCTTGGCATAGCCATAGTTGTTGTCGTAGTCCTTGAGCGTCAGAGTGGTGTAAGTAGCCGCCTTCTGAGCGCCAGTGCCATTGGTGCCATCATAGACCTCGAGGGTGATGGTGGCAGGAGTCTTGACGTGACCCTGAGCATCATAGGTGATGTCAGCAACATAGGTGACCTTGGCAAGGAAGGTGTCGATCATCACGATGGTCTTGGCATCCTTGTAGACCTCGAACAGACGGCCCTGAGCGCCCATCTTGGTGACGGTGTCGGTCAGGTTGACGAGGTAGTTCGTGGTCTGGGTCTGGCCGTTGACGATCAGCGTGTAAGCGGTATCAGCGCTCAGGCCGAGGTCGTGAGCGACGTCGCACTCAGCAACAGCCTTGGTGTAGGACACGTCAGCCTTGGAAACAAAGGTGGTGGACTTGTCGCCGGTGTTGTAGGTCCACTTGGTGGCGGGACGGCCCCACTTGTCGGCAGCAACAGCGGAAGCGAGCTTGAAGTTCTTCTCGCCGAGGCTGTTGGTCTTGGTGCTGATGACCTTATCGGTCACATAGCCGAAGGCCGGGGTGTAGGTGACCTGAGCCTTCTGGATGCCCTGGAACAGGAGCTCAGCGACCAGCTCACGGGAAGCGGGAGCGTTCAGGTCGGTGGTCTTCGCCACGTTGTCCAGAACGCCGAGCTGCTGCGCGGTCTGCGCAACATGGAGCGCCCAGTCAGCGCCGGAGAACTCGTTGTTCTTGTCGTAGCCGACAGCACGGAGGATCATGGCGAGGACTTCATAGCCGGTGACCTTGCCGGACGGCTTGAAGGTGCCATCGGGATAACCCTTGACGAGGGAGGCGTTGGCGCAGTAGCCGATGTAGCCCTGAGCCCAACCGGCGCCAGCCATGTCGCTGAACTTGTTATAAGTGGCATAGAGGCCGGACTTATCGTTCTTGGCGACGTCGGCAGTGTAGATACGATAGATGATCGTAGCCACCTCAGCGCGGGTGATGTTGCCCTGGGGCTTGAAGGAACCGTCCTCATAACCCTTGAACACACCCATGCCGTTCAGGACGGCAACCGCCTCAGCGTAGTCATCGCTGATCTTGGTGTCATCCTTGAAGGCTGCGTTGGCGCTGACGGCCAGAGACAGAGTCATGACCAGAGCCAGCACCATTGCGAGTAACTTTTTCATAGATGTTACTCTCCTTTCATAAATTTCCATCCCCTTGGAGCGCTCCGGCAGCGAAAAGCGGGCATTTTGCTGTTCGCGGGCGAAAATGAAAGTTGACCGAAAAAGTTGCAAAACATTTCGATTTTCTTGCATTTTTGACCGTTTGCAGGAAAACGCGCGATTTTAGTTGCTATCGCATCCCCTTAAAGATGGTTCGTTTGTCAGAAAGGAGCAAGTTTCGGCGTTTCTCGGCTTACTTACCGTGGCATGCCGATCCCGTAACTAAGTCGGGAACGCACCGTTCCCCACCCTTTCTGCACTGTCACCTTACCACACCCAAAATTTCAAGTCAACGCTTTCGCCCCATCTGTAACACACTTGTAACAAACCGCCGCTTCTGTTACAGCTTGACATAAAACCACAGAAAACCCCATTATCCGCCACCACATACATATAATATATAAGCACAAATATGAAAAAAGCGGCCTAAGCCGCTTTTTGTGATTTTAGACCCGCGCAGCGGTCAGGCGGCAAGTAACAGTAGTCCGCGCCGCCGCGCGGGGAGCGAAATTTTCCTTTTCCAGCCGCGGCCCGCCGAAAAAAGAAAAAGCCCGCTCATAAGAGCGGACTTTCGCCAATATTTTTTGCACAACCCCGTACAACCCAAAAAAATTTCGCGCCCGCAGGCGCGAAATCCAAAATCAAAAAAGGCGGCTTTCGCCGCCTTTTTTGAAGTTCTTTACTGAATCTCGATCTGCTTCGCGTTCACCACCGCGCTCTTCTTCGGCATGTTCAGCTTGAGCACGCCGTCATTGTACTGCGCGGAGATGTCCGCGACCTCGACGCCGCTGATGTCGAACGCGCGCTGGTAGCTGCCGTAGCTGCGCTCGCAGCGGACGTAATTGCCCTTCTTGTCCTGATCCTCGTGCTCGCTGTGGCGCTCGGCGCGAATGGTCATCGTGTCGCCGTCCACATCGACGTGGATGTCCTCTTTCTTGAAGCCCGGCAGATCAGCTTCCAGCAGGTAGCTGTCGCCCTTGTCCTGAATATCGGTCTTAAACTCGCTCAGGCCGCGGCCCCACGAGCCGTCGCCGAAGAATGCGCGCTCCATCTGATCCCAGGGATCATAAGCCGCAACGTGATTGTTTCTGCGTTCAAAAGGTCTCAGTTCAAACATAATACAAAGCCTCCAAATCTATTCGGGCGAGCCGCTCTTGCAGCCCGCGTGGTTTACATTTCTTTCGTTCCCCTCGGAACAATTTTGAGTATAGTCACGCCCTGTGAACAAAAATACATCTTTTGATGAACAAATCTTTAACTTTAGCACTCTTGTGCCGAGAGTGCTAAAAATCGTGGTAGCTACGGACCGCTACCAAACCGCTACCACGACCTTTCGCGCCCCCAAGCCCTTGAAAAATCAGCCTTTTTCGCCCCGCCAAAATCCCGTTTCCGGCAAATCGCTGCCAAACCGCTACCAGCCGCGTCCGCAAACCCTTGCGCGGCGGGCTTTTTCCGCGCCGCTAAGGGGATGCGATATCCACTGAATCGAACGATTTTGCCTTGATTCTGCTGAATTTTGATTATTTTCTATTGTTTTTGCAACAATTTTAGGATTTGCAAATTTTGGCGGCAACCACGGGGAAGCGGGAGGTTCGGTGGGTGTTCGGCCGCGAGAAGATGGAAATTTATGAAAGGAGAGTAACATCTATGAAAAAGTTACTCGCAATGGTGCTGGCTCTGGTCATGACTCTGTCTCTGGCCGTCAGCGCCAACGCCTTCAAGGATGACAAGAGCATCAGCGAT
>OJKW01001785.1_pt1 | contig 11582 bp, 9 predicted proteins | sample 1596591 | NCBI WGS metagenome assembly OJKW01 (sample SAMEA4350166, study PRJEB24818) | metagenome | biome: human; feature: gut; material: faeces | place: Denmark | collected 2013-09
GTTATAAACATCGAGTCTGACATCCTTGAGATGAACATGCTTAACTCTGTTGACATACTTTTTGAGCACGGGAACAGGGTCGATGCCTGCAAATGTGAGATGACCCGAGTCAAAAAGAAGATAAACAAGGTCGGGGTCTGTCATATCCATAAGCTTATCGATTTCCTCAACTGTTTGAACACCGGTGCCCATATGGTGATGGACTGTGAAATACATGCCCTTTGACTTTGCATAGGCACCCATTTCGTTGAAACCTTTTGTAACAATTTCCCACTGCTCGTCGGTATAATAAGGCTTTTCATCAAGGATTGATTTTGTCAAATCGCCCTGAATCGAATTGCCCTGCTCCGACGCACCGATAACCTTTGCGCCGAGCTTATGAAGTTTGTCGCAATGAGCCTTGAATGCCTCGATAGTTTCCTCGTATGGTTTTGAGGTGAGGTATGACGAAAACCATGCGTTGCAAATTTGAAGTCCTCTTATATCAAGATATTTTTTCAAAACATCAGGGTCGGACGGATATTTGTTGCCGATTTCAGAACCTTTAAAGCCTGCGAGTGCCATCTCGGACACGCACTGCTCAAATGTGTTTTCTGCGCCTAAATCGGGCATATCGTCGTTGGTCCATCCGATAGGAGCGATGGCGAGTTTTACTTTGTTTGGATCAATCATTATATAGTTTACCTCTCGTATTAATAGTCAAAAGTGTTTGCGATATGCTTTTGCATATCGTCATATGCGGCGGCAACGGTTTCGCTCTTTGAAACCTCTGCAACGCCTACACGCCACCACGATTCAAAACCTGGGGTCATTGTTTTGGGCAAAACCTTTATGTCGAACAAAACGGCTCTGTCCTGCTTTTTAGCGTCGGCAAGAGCGGCACGAAGTTCATCCGAAGTGCGGATTGTGTATGCCTTTGCGCCGTAGCCCTCTGCGATTTTAGCAAAATCGGGGTCAATCTCTGCGCCGTCGAGCATACCCGTTTTCGGGTTTCTTGCGCGGAACACGGTGCCGAATGTGTCTGTGCCCTGATTGTTTTGGAGGTTTTCGATACATCCCCAACCCATATTGTCAAAGAGGCAAACATTGATTTTAAGCCCCTCCTGCAATGCTGTATAAAGCTCGCTGTGACCCATAAGGAACGAGCCGTCGCCGCAGAAGGTGTAAACCTCGGCATCGGGCTTTGCAAGTTTTGCGCCGAGCGCGCCGTTAACCTCATAGCCCATATTTGAATAGCCATATTCCATATGATATGTGCCCCTTGCTTTCGGGCGGAAAAGGCGCTGCATATCGCCCGGGAGTGAGCCTGCCGAGCCGAGTGCAATATCCTCATCATCCATAAATTCGTTGATGATGCCCAATGCGAGAGTTTGATTTAAGCCGCCGGGGAGCTCTGTTGAATAGTAATCATCAACAATTGCGTCCCACTCTTTTTTGGCTTGTGCATATTCTGTTGTGTATTGTGATTTATAGCCGTCACAAGCGTTGATGAGCGAAGCGAGAGCCTCTTTTGCATCGGCAACGATTGCCTCGGCATCCATTTTGTATGCGTCAAACGGGCAAACATTGATTGCCAAAACTTTTCTGTTTTCATTAAACAGCCATTTTGAAGATGTGGTGAAGTCGGAAAATCTTGTGCCGACGCCGATTACAAGGTCGGCATCTCTTGCAACAACATTTGCCGCCTTGCCGCCCGTTACGCCGATTCCGCCGAGATTGAGCGGATGTTTCCAATCGATAATGCCCTTGCCTGCTTGAGTTTCGGTAATCGGAATGTTATATTTTTCTGCAAATTCGAGCAATTCTTTTTCGGCAGATGAATATCTCACACCGCCGCCGCAAACGATAATCGGCTTTTTAGCCGCCTTGATTGCGGCAACTGCTCTTTCAAGCTGTGATGCCGAAATCGGGCGTCTGTCGATATGCCAAACGCGCTTTTGAAGAAAATGCTCCGGATAATCATAAGCCTCGCCCTCAACATCCTGCGGCATTGCAAGGCAAACCGCACCGGTGTCGGCAGGGTCTGTAAGCACACGCATTGCGTTGAGGCAAGCGGTCATAAGCTGTTCGGGGCGATTGATTCTGTCAAAATAGTGGCAAACACCCTTGAATGCATCGGTAACCGTTCTGCCATAGTTATCAAAAAATTCTGCCTGCTGAAGAACAGGGTCGGGCTGACGACAAGCAAATGTGTCGCCGGGGAGAACAAGAAGCGGAATTCTGTTAGCCGTTGCACAGCCGCAGGCGGTAACCATATTTGTTGCGCCCGGACCGATTGACGAAACGCACGGAATGATTGCCTTTCTGTCCATCTGCTTTGCATATGCAACAGCGGCAAGACCCATATTCTGTTCGTTTTTGCCCTGATAAAATTTGAGATTGTGACCGCCCTGCTCGAGCGCCTGACCGACGCCGACAACACAGCCGTGACCGAAGATGCCGAAAATTCCCGAAACGAATTTCGACTCAACTCCGTCAACCTCAATATATTGATTGTCAAGGAACTTAACAAGTGCCTGTGACATAGTGAGTCTTTCTCTATTCATTAAAAAATACCCCTTTATAATGAATTAAGCTTCAATTTCGGAGAGCTTAACAGGTCTGTGCTCTTTAACCGAAAGCTTTGCGGCAAGACCGAGACGAAGAGCCTCGAGTCCGTCGTTAACAGTAGTTTTTGTAGGAACATCGTTTTGAACGGCGTTGATAAACTCTGTCATTTCGTCGGTGAAAGACTGCATATATCTTTCAAGGAAGAAATAGAGCGGCTTATCCGTAACCTTGCCGTTTTCGTTAATGTATGAAACATTTGTCGGAGTGTCATTTGCGGCGCTTGCCTGACCGCCCGAGCCGAATACTTCGAGTCTTTGGTCGTATCCGTAGCAAGCCTGACGGCAGTTGTCGATTACGCCGATTGCGCCGCTCTTGAACTTGAGAGCAACAAGTGCGGTGTCAACATCGCCTGCCTCGCCGATTGCCTTGTCAACCATAACGGTTGCGTTTGCATAAACCTCTTCAACCTCGCCGCCGATAAAGCGTGCCATATCAAAATCATGCACGGTCATATCAAGGAAAATGCCGCCCGAAACCTTAACATAATCAATGCTCGGAGGCTCGGGGTCGCGTGAAGTGATTTTGATTGTTTGAAGATTGCCGAGTTTGCCATCGTTTGCAAGCTCTTTGATATGAGCAAAGTTGTGGTCATATCTTCTGTTAAATCCGATTTGGAGTTTAACTCCTGCTTTTTCGACAGCGGCGATAACCTTTTTAATCTTTGCAACGGTCAAATCAACCGGCTTTTCGCAGAAAATGTGCTTGCCTGCCTCTGCAGCCTCACAAGCGATGTCGGCATGAGTGTCTGTTGAGGAGCAGATAAGAACAGCCTCAATTTCAGGGTCGTTGAGAATATCGTGATAGTCAGCATAAGCATTCGGAATACCCAAATCAGCCGCAACCTTTTGCGCACCCTGAACATAAATATCGGAAATGGCTTTGATTTCAGCCTGCGGAATGTGATATGTAATCGACTTTGCGTGAACCTGACCGATTCTTCCTGCACCGATAATACCTACTTTTAGTTTTTGCATAAATTTTACCTCTTAAATATTAGTATGTTTCGGATTACCGCACATTCAAGGCAGTATCCGACAGCGAATTTATTTTATCACAGTATTTATACTAATGCAATAAAAAAACGGATAAATTAAAGCGAATTTTATAGTATATTTACAAATTCTCAATATCGTTTTACAAAAAAATGAATTTGAAAATAAAGTCACAAAAAAACACACCGCGTATTCGTTGCGGTGTGTTTGGGTTATGCAGTCTTTTCGGTTTTGAATGTGTGCAGTTTTTTGTCTGTGAATTTTTTGATAATATCGCCGACAATTTTGATTGCAACCGCAAAGGCAAAATCAACTGCGAATGTAAACAATATCTTTTTGCCGAGCGGATATGAGGCAAAAGTTTTCTTCATAAAGAAAAACGCAAGGTTTTGTGCAAGGTAAACATACAAACTCGCATTGCCCAAGAAGTAAACGAATTTATTTTTGAGCAGTGAATTGAGCAAGCCGACATCACTGAATGAGAGTGTAATTGCAATCGTCAGCGAATAAAACGCATAAATCTCATATTTTTGGTCAAACGAGCTGAATGCAAATATAATCGGCAACGCATAGCAACCGAGTTCTGCAAGAGTGAGAAGCACTCTCTCGAATATATTGAATTTGATTTTCTTTAATCTCGATGCGACCTCATAACAAAATGTGCCTGCGCAAATTTCGGTAAACGCTCTTAAATACGCCTTTGAAACCGTTGAATTAAACACAAATGCGTTAGTGCCTCCGAGTTTGCCGGTTGCGTGTGACAGATAACCAATAATTATTATCGTGAATACGGGAGCAAATATTTTTGTGAATTTGTCTTGATATTTAAGCACAAGCGGATAAACAATCAGCATAGCGATAAGCATTGCGCCGAGATACCATTCCGCACTCATAACCTCCTCGGAATATATGCCCGATTTTTGGAGCAGGAAAAAGCCCGGTATCATATTGAGCAGTTTTTCAATTGCCGCCCTTGTATTCGGCATGCTGTAAAAATGAAACCAAAGTGCCACGCCGACAATATAGCCAAACATATGATACGGAAAAATCGACATCGTTTTGCGATACATAAAAGATTTTGTCGAGGCGGCAATGCTGTTTGTCGAATAGTTTTTCTTTGCCGTAACGGCAAGTAAATAGCCCGAAACGATAAAGAAAAATTCAACGCCTATTCTGCCCTCGCCGCAAAACGAAAAATATTTTTCTGACAATCCAAACGGCGGATTAAGATCCAAGCGGTTGTTGATGTGATAAAGAATAATGATTAGGCAAAACACAAACCGCATCAAATCAATATTGCCGTTGCGCCCCGACCGCGTCGGATGTGCAGAATTATGTTTTCTCGTAATTTCCATAATTTTATATTTATCCTCTCAATTTGACAATCTTTACTCAAAAAAGAGCAACTTTGTTATATCACAAATAAATCGCCGTGTCAAATTTGATGGCAAACAAAAAATGCCGCTGTAACCCGACTCGTTTACAGCGGCATCTAAAATCTTACTTTTTAATTGTTATATTTTTCGTCTTGTTCCAAGATGAATAATATTTGTTATTATGAGCATTTTTATATGTTCTGATACGAACATAATATCTTTTTCCTGCTTTCAAGCCGGAAATTTTCTTTGAACTGTATTTATACCCAACATTGACAGTCTTTGCATTTTTAAATGATTTGCTTTGACTGTATTGAATTTGATAACCCGATACTTGTGTTACTTTTTTCCAACTGACTGTGAGTGATTTTTTTGAAGTTTTGAGGTTTGATATATTGGTTTGTTTAGGCAAAACGGTATAATACAAAACCCTGCTTCCCGAGTAATCGCCTTTGAATATTATTTTAACGGAATGCTTACCAACGCTTTTACAATCACTGTTGTAAGCTACTGTATAATCTTTATTATTCTTTAATGGCTTACCGGTCGAATCATTAACATATACATTAGGTTTTTTTGCTTTTCCGTCATAAACGAAAGATGTTTTATCTAATTTTACGGTATTGATTCTACGAATAGAATGTTCATAATAATCGCCGCACTTAATACACGCTCTCTCATATGAGCCGTCATCATAAAATGTAGCTTTAATGAGTGTTGTGGAATATTTATGACTGCATGGACCTGTTATTACATTCCCGTTAATATCATATATTCTTGCTTTTGATGGGCATCCCAAAAAGATTTCTTCACCGATTTTGCAAAAATCATTAAGAACGGTAACCTTGCTTAATCTTATACAACCCGCAAACGCGTAATCGCCGATATACTCAATTGTCGAAGGCAATGTCAATTCGGTAATGCTTGAATTGTCTGCAAAAGCATATTCAAGAATTTTTGTAACAGGTGCGCCGCAGAATGTACTGTCAACGGTATTCTTGCTTGCTGTTTTTAATGCAAAGGATTTAGTTGCCCAATCATAAACATAGCCGCCGAATTCTGCGGTATTCAACTCGGAAACATTAGCACTGAATTCCGCAGGATAATTTGAACGTCCTTCTTGATAATCTTCATATGGCGGATCATTAACCAAAGAAGCAGATTCGCCTTTTTTAAGGTACACATAGAATCCGTTTGAACAACATTGTTCACTATCATAAAGAGAATAAATATTCTGTGCATTTTCCTTTGACCTAACTTTACCGGAAATCAAATACAACCCTTCTTGCTCGGCAACAAATGTGTAAGTCAACGGTTTATAGTTTGTAAAATAAACTTCCTCTGACTCGCAATCACCAAGTTCAACAAAATAATGATCTTGATAAGCATAGTTATGACAAGTGTTTTCTCCGAGCGAAAGCTGACGAGGTTCATAAGTATTACCGTCATAATCATCTGCAAAAACCTGCATATTTACTGCTGAGAATGTTCCGAGCAAAAGAACTATGGACAATACAAGTGATGCAACCTTTTTCATAATAAATCCTCCATATTGTGTTTAGTCTGCACATAAATAATTTACTGCAAAAATCGGGTTTTGTCAATGAAAACATATCCGCTTCATAACGCAACAATGCGACAGAGGGAAATCTGTCGCACTAAAAAATGATTTGTTAAATTTCGTGGCGGTTTTTGACCTTCAAGCGCTCCATGGCTCTTGAAAGGTCTGCCATTGACTGATTGTATTCGTAAATCGACTGCTTTTGTCTGAGCTTTTCCTCGGCTCTCTCTTTAGCCTCCTGCGCTCTGCGCTTATCAATATTCTCGGGCAATTCGGCAGAAATGCAAACAACATTTGCCACATTGTCGAAAAATTCGATAAATCCGTCGCCGATAAACGCATCGATAACCTTGCCATCGGCGTCGGTTATTTTCATTTCGCCGAACTCGACGGGAGCAACCATATTTTCGTGGTTTGCAAGGAAGCCGTAAAGTCCGTCATCGGCAATCGGAAGGACGAGCTGGCGGCAGTCGCCGTCGAAAAACACCTTATCCGAAGCAACGATTTTAAGTTTAAAAGTATTCATGGCGTCACCTCATCAGAGTGTTTTTGCCTTTTCGATTGCATCGTCGATAGTGCCGACATTAAAGAATGCCTGCTCCGGAAGATCGTCAACCTCGCCGTCGATAATTGCCTTAAAGCCGCGGATAGATTCCTTAAGCGGAACATAAACGCCCTTTAAACCTGTGAAAGTTTCGGCAACATGGAACGGCTGTGAAAGGAACTTTTCAAGTTTTCTTGCACGATAAACAGCAAGTTTATCTTCATCCGAAAGCTCCTCCATACCGAGGATAGCGATAATATCCTGCAATTCCTTATATTTTTGAAGATATTCCTGAACTCTGCGGGCAACCTCGTAATGCTCCTCGCCGACAACATCCGCCTCAAGGATACGGGAGTTTGACTCAAGTGGGTCAACAGCCGGATAAATACCTTTTTCAACGATTTTACGCGAAAGAACGGTTGTAGCGTCCAAGTGCGCAAATGTTGTTGCAGGTGCCGGGTCGGTAAGGTCATCGGCAGGAACATAAACAGCCTGAACTGATGTGATTGAGCCGTTTTTCGTTGATGTGATACGCTCCTGAAGTTCGCCGACATCTGTTGCAAGGGTCGGCTGATAACCTACGGCTGACGGCATTCTGCCCAACAGAGCGGAAACCTCCGAGCCTGCCTGAATAAATCTGAAAATATTATCAATGAAGAGAAGCACATCCTGATGCTCCTTATCACGAAAATACTCTGCCATTGTAAGTCCTGTTTCGGCAACACGCATACGCGCTCCGGGCGGCTCGTTCATCTGTCCGAAAACAAGCGCCGTTTTGTTGATAACGCCGGACTCTTTCATTTCGTTCCAAAGGTCGTTACCTTCACGCGAACGCTCACCTACACCGGTGAAAATTGAATAGCCGCCGTGCTGTGTTGCGACATTGGTGATAAGCTCTTGAATAAGAACGGTTTTACCAACGCCGGCACCGCCGAACAAGCCGATTTTACCGCCCTTTTGATAAGGGGTGAGAAGGTCGATAACCTTAATGCCTGTTTCAAGTATTTCAACCTTAGAGGATTGCTCCTCAAATGTGGGGGGCTTGCGGTGAATCGACCAGTGCTCCTCGTTATCGAGGCTTTCCAAATCGTCGATTGTTTCGCCGACAACATTAAACAGTCTGCCGAGCGTTTTCTCGCCGATCGGAACCTTGATGGAGCCGCCGGTTGCCTCAACCTGCATATCCTTATAAAGACCCTCGGATGCGGCAAGCATAATGCAGCGAACAATATTGTTGCCGATATGCTGTGCAACCTCCATAACAGCCTTTTTGCCGTTGTTGTTTACTTCAAGGGCATCTTTGATTTTTGGAAGAGTACCGTCGAACTGAACATCGACAACAGGTCCCATAACCTGAACTATTTTTCCGTAACTCATACTTTTCACCTTTCTGAAAGGTAATTATTTATTTGATGCTTTTGAACCGCCGACAACCTCGGTGATTTCCTGAGTGATGGCGGCTTGTCTTGCACGGTTAAACTGAATGGACAAATCTCTGATCATTTCTTTTGCACTGTCTGTTGCGGTTTGCATTGCCATCATACGGGCATTGTGCTCACTGCAATATGACTCGACAAGCGCACCGAAAATAAAGCCGGTGAGATAGTCGGGAACGATTTTGTTAAACACCGTTTGTGCATCGGGGAGAAAAGCCGCATTTTCGTACTTTTCAACAAGTTCGTTCTCCTGCATCTTAATACTTCCCTTTTCAAGCGGAAGTATTTTTTGGCTTGTTGCCTCAACGGTCATTGAATTAACCATTCGTGTATATACAACATAAACCTCGTCTATTTTGTTTTGCAAAAACAATTTTGACAGAACGCCTGCAATATGTCTTGCGCGGTTCATTGTAGGATTTTGTGCGGTATAGTTAAAATTATAATCAATCGGAATACTCTTGCTTTCAAAATAGTGTCTGCCGAGTTGACCGACAACAAAAAGCATACCCTTTTCCTCATTTTCGGCAAGTTTTTCGGCAAGCTTGATAACATTGTGGTTATAAGCGCCTGCCAATCCTTTATCAGCCGTAATTACAAGATAGCCAACCGTTTTATCCTTTTTGCTCTTAAAATCGCGGGTGTCGAAAAATCTGTTGCCCGCTTCGGGAGCAGCGTCAAGAATTTTTGCAAGTGAATCCTGAATCAAATAGAAGAAAGGCTCTGTGTTTTTTAAATCTCTTCTGGCTTTTTGAAGCTTTGAGGAGGACACCATATACATCGCGTTTGTGATTTTCATAGTGTCCTTGATGGACTTCATTCTGCCTTGGATTTCTCTTGCATTAGCCATATAATCTGTCCTTATGCATTATTTGTTATATGAAGCCGAAAACTCATCAACCGCGTTGAGAATTTGTTCTCTCAACGAGCCGTCAAGAACTTTGAGTGATTCGATTTCGCTCATAATGTCCGATTTATTTTCGGCAAAATAATCAAGCATAGCGCCTTGATATTTTTTAATATCTGAGCATCATTCAGCCCCGGATTGTTGAGATAGGTTATCTCATTTGTCAAATCATCAGACATATAGCCGTCTTTCTTCATCCGGTCAAGCACCCTCAGATACCCGGTAAATTTCTGTGACTCTAAAGGATTTCCAACAGACATAGTATCATAGTCGAAGCAGAGCCCGTTTCTTATCTCACAGCCAAGCATATCATCAAATCTATATCCGTTTATGAGATACTCGAACCTTGGAGTATCACTTTTATCCCATTTAACACCCTGAAGTATCTGATATATTCCGTCTATGCTGCCATCCCATGCACTTATCGCATCGTCAGAAACGTAATCCCTGTTGAAGGCTGCATAAACTACTCCCTCATCACTTGCAAGTGCTGACGGAATCGAATAAATATGCTTATCGCATTTAACCATCTCCCAAAGATTCTTTGGAAAAGCCTCATAAAGTGTTTTTCCTTTATCGCCTGATAAGATATCATCAAGATTCAGGACCAGATCCGAGCGTACCAGATCATACACCGGATTATTTCCGGCAGCATCACCGAAACCCAGGAATGCTATATCTGTTTTACCGTTTTGCAAGGCTCCCTCAACAGCCTGTCCGTAATTGTCATAGGACAAGGTTTTGATTTCGAGCTCATAATCATGTCCGTCCGCAGCAAGTGCATCGTTGAACTTCTTTAGATTATTCTTATCAATCTTACAAATATCAGGTACAGCAAACGTTATAACCTGCGCATCTGAATTTCTTTTGTTCTCTGATTCTTCTTTATCAGCTTTATCCGACTTTTTTGTTTTATCAGCCGACTCTGTCCGGCCTTCGCTGACAGCTCCGGCATTATCCGTTTTTCTGTTAAGGCAGACTGCCGCCACTGCTATAACAACAATGACTGCTACTGCAACCGCTATCAAAATACCCTTTTTCTTACTATTCTTCATCATCAAAACACCTCAATTCCTTTGGTTCAAATACTCCCTTGTTCAATTCATCAAGACTTATTACCCCAAGGCACAACTTTCCGTTATCATTTGTATATGTGACATATACCGACTGACCGCATATGCTTGCAATGCTAAATGCCTTTTCAGTAGACAGCTTCATCAGTTCTTCACTCTTATCATCCTTCAAGCGATAATATGTCACTTCATCACTTTTTTCTTCAGAAAGGGCATAATATAAAAAGTCTCCGCTCTTTTTTAATGGTCCATATTGTGTTTTTCCATCCGCATCTATCGGAAGCTGTCTTGTCTGTCTGCTTTCGGTGTCAAACACAAAATATCCATCCTTTGACGAATAATAACCATCGCCATCTAACAGCCTAAGATCGTTAATATGGTCTATTTCCGTCAGACATGTTGTCTTTTCATCTGCTATATCATATTGATATATTCCATTAAGCATATTATCATAAGCAAAAGACTCCGCATCATCTGACGCTCCCTCCTCTATCATCAGCTCTGTAACATCATCTCCAAACCGCACAGTCGAATAGTACACTACTTCGTCTTCATAATATATGTCCGTAATATTTGCCTGTTCGCTTGTTATCTTATCACTCATATACACCTTGTAATTATCGAGATCTATAACAAAAATACCGGCTTCAGGCTTATCATCATTTACAATCTGTCCTTCATCATTAAGCTCTATTCTGTTACTGTAAGCTCCTATAACATAATTATCCCTGTACAAAACAGCCGTAACATTCTGAACATTCTCTAATTTGGCTGCTTTTTTACGATTCTCACCGTTTGAGTCCATAACATACAGATATTGAACTGTCATATCTTCATCCGACATATTTCCTACATAATAAAGATGGTCATTGTAAAGCACCGTTCCGGCTCCTTCTAAACCATAAAAAGCTGCAGGACATGAGGGCTTCTCATTGGAGCCTGAGAATCCTTCATGTGTGCAGTTGGGCTTATCGCAATAGACCATGTCCTTGCCTGATGCCGTATCGATAAGATGTAATATTCCGGAATCATCAAGATACAGTACATTGTCTTCTGAATAATTACATCGTACATCTCCAGAGC
>OJKW01001787.1_pt1 | contig 11557 bp, 9 predicted proteins | sample 1596591 | NCBI WGS metagenome assembly OJKW01 (sample SAMEA4350166, study PRJEB24818) | metagenome | biome: human; feature: gut; material: faeces | place: Denmark | collected 2013-09
TAAAAATATCAACAAAAATAACCAATTTATAAAATATCTACTAATATAAAAACAAATCAATGCATTTAATATAAAAACAGGAATCCCCCCAAAACAAACGTTTCTAAGATACTGCATAATTGAAAGATTTATATTTATATGTAAAAACAAAATACGTCCGACAGCACAAATTGATTCAAACAACACATATACCAACATTACCATTTCGGCTGAGTACCCCATTTTTAAAATAATATAAACTATAGGTAAAGTTAGAATCTTTATAGTATTAATACATATACTATAGACTTTAACATTACCCACAGCTTGATTAGCCACTGCCATATTCATAGTTAACAAATCAATCTGAATAGCCAAAAGAAACATCCTACAAAACATCGTTGTATAATCAGGAACTTCCCTTAGCCAAATAGCAAGCAACTTATCCATAAATATAAATGCAGGTACACTTATCATTGACATCAACAAAAAAGAAAACTTACATGAGATTTCTGCCAATCGAAACATCTTCTGTCTATCACCTGCACCTTCAGCTTTTATTATTTGAGGATTAATAGCTGTAGTTAATGCATTAGATAAAAAATTCAACTGTCCAGCTACTTGATTACCTATTCCATAGGCAGCATTAATCGCAGCTGAATAAAAATTATTCAAAAGTATTGCCACACCTTGCCCACGACCTACAATACAACAAGTCCCATATACATTCCATCCCATAAATGAGAACATCTCTTTAAACAAAGAATATTCAAAAGTTCTAAAATTAAAATGACGGCATTCTTCATATTTCTTTCTGCAATAAATATAATATAATATAAAATTAAATATCACAAGAAATAAAGAGCCACAAGAATACCAAATTAATTTATCAAATGTAACATAAATTAAAGAAACAACAATGGGTACTTTAAGAATGGAATCGACAATCTGTACCATAGATGAATAAACAAGATTCTCATGAGATATAAGAGATGCAAAATATGGAGTACTAACAAGATTAAAAAATAGAGAGCCAATCATTAGATAATATACAACCTTTGCCACAGACAGTCTTTCCATGCTTATATTTAACATATTGGCAAACACAAAATCAGTAGCACAAACTAATAGAACACATATAACCAATCCAAAAAAAAGTTGTATACAAAGACTATTATTAAAGATTTTAATCACCATTGGCATATCATTTTTCCCATGATGATATGAAAGATACCGTATAGTGGTATTAGCTAAATTTATCTGAATAAAAGAAAGCATAGCTATAACTCCTCCTACAAGATTGTATATTCCATAATCTTCTACTCCAAGATTATCAAGTACAACTCTTGAGGTATAAAGCATTATAGCCACTTGTACCACTGTACGCACGTACTGAATACCAGTATTAACAACAACACGCGTAGAAGAATCCATTAAAATACATTATTAATATATGTATAAATAAGTAATTATTAAGCAAAGAACTACTGTTCTTTAACCTTAAATCCTAAATAATCAAGATTACATGAGAAAAGGGTTAGAGTCTGAATTTTACTATTTTTATATACTCGGAAATTATATCACAGTTAACACTAAGTTATACCACTATTACTCAATGATTTCTAAAGGATACGGATTCTCCTCAATATTTTTCAAAATATCTATTACCTTCTTTTGCTCAGTAGATAAATCTAACATATTCCAGTTTTTCATTATGTTATAAGTTTCGCATCGCATGGATTCTTCATAAACCTCACCATAGGTATAAACCAGTAAATGGACCTTAAGCAAAGAAACGGGAAGCTTCTCCAGAACATTATAGATACGCTCTAAAACCACCTGTTTTTTCCGCTCTTTATCTCCATAATCATAAATGGTAGCATTATACCCCATCAAAAGAGCCAAGCACAAATTCGCCTCCTCCTCAACATCGGAACTCTGAGCAGAAAAAAGAGAATCGGACTTAACAAGCACTTCCTTATTCAACCGGCAAAAAGTGTCGGAATAGACCGGCTCACCGTCCATACCAAGATACATCAGCTCATGAGCTGCATGTTGAAGCTCAAGAGCACGGGAAGTTAAATCATTCATTATTATGATATATGATTAAAATATAAGATTATACTTATTTAGAAGTCACCCGATTATTTTCAGATAAGATTTGGGGACTTTGACACTTGCCGTCAAAAGATCTTTAATACGGATAACGACGTATGTTTTATTGGCTTCGATGGCAACCTCACCTTCAATACCGCTGAATTCGCCTTTGATAACTTTTACTTTATGCCCAACAGTAAGAATTTCGCTATTAAGGCTGACACCGTCAGGATTCAGATCCATCACGAACATAAAATCCTCCATTTGCTTATCCGGCACCACCAGCATGGAATGCGTGGAAAGGTCCTTCATATAAAAAAGGGGGACATTATAGATGTTGGATATATCGCAGGCTGTCTGCTTGGTGGAATGAACAAACACCAGATTACGGATTACTGGAACTTCGCTACGCTTACGGCGATACTTCAATTGCGAAATGACAAAACGCGTGGGAAGATAATAGTCAAGGTCCAAATGTTCTTCCGATTTAAGTCGGTCCAGAGATTTCCGGACTGTGAATTCCTGCTTGTCACGGGTGCGGGCTGCAAACCAATATTTCTGTTGTTCAGTCACTTAGGAATTTTCTTTCGAATGAATCAGCTCAGTTCCGGGTGCGCTTCGCGGTTTGAACGAGACATTTTCCCACCCAAACCGTATTGTACACTTTTGCAATGATAATAAGCTATTAAAGAAGATATTAGACCATAGAAATGTCCAATAAACGTTCGTTTAATAAACGTCTATTTTTAAGAAAATAAGTAGAGGTATAAAAGTTAAAAAGGAACAGAACTTTAAGATGTTAAATATTAGATGTATACTACTAAATTTCAATGTATTAAGATGAGACAGAAAACACTTAGGAAATATTTTTATTAAACATTTTGTTAGTTCAAAAAATACAGCTTATCTTTGCGTTCATTAAACGAACGTTTAAAAAACACCTCATCATTTCCAATATATCATTCTACATTCCAACATCTTACCCTCATAAATGCATTATTGAAGTTTCGCAAAGATGCCTGCTGATAAATGGGAATTTATCGCACAAAACGCAAGTGAAATAAAAGCCCACTTCTATAATCTATTATAATCTATGAAAAGAGAGTGAAAGCCCGTGGATTTCTATCTAAAACACAAGCATTCCTTTGCTTTTCACCCTTGCTTGGTCTACTGTTGCATAAGGAATTAATAACGCCTAACGGCCATGAACACCCCTGCTAACGGCCATGAAGCAATCGTTTAACGACCATAAGCAGGGTTGTTCATGGCCGTTAGGCGTCACTAACTCCAAGGCTTTTACAGATGAAGTACGTAACCCACACTTGTTGCGCACAAGGCGCAAACGTATTGTACAGTAACTTAAAAGACATTAGACGGGCATTATTCATAGTCGGGCAAACTCGAAAATGCAGGAAAACTACACCGACCGATTTATGTAACCCACGCGCGGTATTATATTAGAAAATAATAAGTTACGGCAAAACTCAGACGTTTTTGGCAGGTGGAAGCAAATTTTGCTTCCACCTTTTCAGGTTGCTTCCACCGCAGGGTAAATGCCGATGGATAGGGAGATACAGGAGATGGGTGGAAGTGTGGAAGCAAAGCAGATGCAAATTTATGTTTCAGCAACACGCCTTAAGTTTTAAAAAAGATGTAGTACAAAGGCATAAAATATAATAAGTGTTACAAATACACACTTTATGCCCCGACACTCTTGCAAATGTCGAAAAAGTCCGTACCTTTGCAATGTGTTTTTCATAGTATTAGATTTAAGGTTAACAAAGGTTGGAGTACAGCGGTACTCCTTTTTTTATGCCCATACGTACCGTCCCGGTTCTCCAATAAAATTTTCACATAAAATGCAAGGCAACTTTTTATATCCATTTAGTTTTTGGCTATCTTTGCACTGCTTTTGGCGGGCATAGGCACGCATAAAGCAGCTTAACTAACAATAAATCAATAATTAAAAACAGAAAATTATGGCAATGCATACATGGTTTGAATGTAAGATCCGTTACGAGAAAACAATGGAAAATGGAATGAACAAGAAGGTGACCGAACCGTACCTGGTAGATGCCCTCAGTTTTACGGAAGCGGAAGCACGCATCATCGAAGAGATGACGCCGTTCATTTCGGGAGAGTTCACCGTATCGGACATCAAACGTGCCAACTATAGCGAATTGTTCCCCAGCGAAGAGGAAGCTGCCGACCGCTGGTTTAAATGTAAACTGGTTTTCATCACACTGGACGAGAAAAGCGGTGCGGAAAAGAAAACCTCTACCCAGGTATTGGTGCAGGCTGCCGACCTGCGTGATGCAGTGAAGAAACTGGATGAGGGCATGAAAGGCACAATGGCCGACTATCAGATAGCATCTGTAGCGGAAACCGCCATTATGGATGTATATCCGTACAGTGCAGAGCCCGACGACAAACCGGAAGTTTAATTTAAGTTATGAGTTATAAGTTATGAGTTATTATTGCGACCCATAACTTATAACTCATAACTCATAACTCAAAAAAAAGATGATTGCAGAGAATTTAAAACAAGTACTGAGCGAACTGCCTGGAAAGGTACGGCTGGTGGCTGTTTCCAAATTTCACCCCAACGAGGCGATAGAAGAAGCATATCGTGCCGGCCAGCGTGTGTTCGGAGAAAGTAAGGTGCAGGAAATGACTGCCAAATACGAAAGTCTGCCCAAAGACATAGAATGGCATTTCATCGGGCATCTGCAAACAAACAAAATAAAATATATCGTTCCTTACGTAGCGCTGATTCATGGCATAGACTCCTACAAGCTGTTGGCCGAAGTGGACAAGCAGGCTGCCAAAGCCGGAAAAACCGTCAACTGCCTGCTACAGCTGCACATTGCCCGGGAAGAGACCAAGTTTGGATTCAGCTTTGACGAATGCCGGGAAATGCTGGCAGCCGGTGAATGGAGAGAGCTCAAGCATATCCGGATATGCGGATTGATGGGCATGGCCACGAATACGGACAATGACGAACAAATCAAAACTGAGTTTTGTTCTTTAAGTAGCTTCTTCAATGAAGTGAAAGCCAAGTGGTTTGCCGATGCAGAGTCATTCCGGGAACTGTCCATGGGAATGTCTCACGATTACCACGAGGCCATTGCAGCCGGGAGCACCTTGATACGTGTAGGAAGCAAGATTTTTGGAGAAAGAAACTATTAACCATAAAAAATCATTATCATGGCAACATTAGAAACTACTTTTGCAGGGCTGAAACTCAAAAACCCCATTATTGTCAGTAGCTCCGGACTGACGGACAGCGCCGCCAAGAACCAGAAACTATCTGAGGCCGGCGCAGGTGCCATTGTGCTAAAATCACTCTTTGAAGAGCAAATCATGATGGAGGCTGACTGGATGGGAGACCCGAACATGTACCCCGAAGGCAGTGACTACCTTGTAGGATATATCCGCGAACATAAGCTGGGTGAATATCTGAACCTGATTAAGGAAAGCAAAAAGGTTTGCAATATCCCCATCATAGCCAGCATCAACTGCTATCAGAATGCCGACTGGGTGGAATTTGCCACCAAAATAGAAGAAGCTGGTGCAGACGCACTGGAAATCAATATCCTTGCACTGCAGACGGATGTACAGTATACGTATGGAACCTTCGAGCAGCGCCACATCGACATCCTAAGCCACATCAAGAAGACGGTCAAGATACCCGTCATCATGAAGCTGGGTGACAACCTGACCAATCCGATAGCTCTGATAGACCAGCTGTATGCCAACGGTGCCGCCGCAGTAGTGCTGTTCAACCGCTTCTACCAGCCGGACATCAACATTGAGAAAATGATACAAGTATCCGGTAACGTATTCAGCAATGAATCCGATTTGTCTAAAGCCCTGCGCTGGATAGGCATCGCTTCGGCAGCCGTAAACAAGCTGGACTATGCCGCTTCCGGTGGTATTCACTCGCCCGAAGGCGTTGTCAAGGCAATATTGGCAGGTGCTTCGGCCGTAGAGATATGCAGTGTGCTTTATCAGAATTCAGCTACCATCATTGAGGAGTATATCCGTTTCCTCAACTTGTGGATGGACCGCAAAGGTATGGAAACCATCAGCCAGTTCAAAGGTATTCTGAACGTAAACGACCCGAAGGGGGTCAATACCTTCGAACGTACACAGTTCCTGAAATACTTCTCTTCACATGAATGAGACAAAAGACTGACAAGAAGACAATAAAATTGAAAGGGTGATAACACTACAATGACGTTATCACCCTTTCATTTTATACTATACCGCTATCTTTTTATTTCTTCTTATCCAGCGCCTCAAAGCAGGAATTCTTGCTTACGAACTCCGGAACAATATCCTTCATGGCAGCAACAATTTTCATCTGGTCATAGGTGTAACTTACATCAATCAGTTTCTGGATACGCTCCTTCACCTCGTCATAGTCATACTCACGCACCGTAGCAATCATAATCTTCTCATGATAGGTGGGCTTTGTAAGCTCCTTCACATTCAAGAGTTCTTCGTAGAGCTTCTCGCCATGACGGAGACCGGTAAATCCAATCTTCACATCCGTACGTCCAGAAAGGCTGATCATACGCTTGGCAAGGTCCACAATCTTCACCGGCTTACCCATGTCGAAGATGTAGATTTCACCGCCGTTGCCCATACTGCCGGCCTCAAGAACAAGGCGGCAAGCTTCGGGAATGGTCATGAAGTAACGGATTATCTCAGGATGGGTCACCGTCACCGGACCGCCACGCTGAATCTGGTCGCGGAAACGGGGAATGACAGAACCGTTGGAACCCAGCACATTGCCGAAACGCGTAGTGATGAACTGAGTGGCATGGCCTCCCTCCTTCTGCAACTTCTTCGCAAGAGACTGCACATAAATCTCGCAAATACGCTTGGAACAGCCCATCACGTTTGTAGGGTTAACAGCCTTGTCCGTAGAAATCATCACAAACTTCTCGGCACCGTATTTCACGGCAAGATCGGCAACGGTGCGCGTGCCGAATACGTTCACCTGGATGGACTCGGAAACGTTGTCCTCCATCATCGGCACATGCTTGTAGGCGGCCGCATGGAAAATATACTGGGGCTTGAACTCCCTGAAGATATCCTCCATGCGCGTGGCATTGGAGATGTCGGCTATGATGGTCTCGGCATCGATGTCGCGCCAACGGTCCTGAAGTTCCAGACGGATGTCGTGCAGAGGGGTCTCGGCCTGGTCCACTAAAATAAGTTTATAGGGATTGAACGAAGCCACCTGGCGCATGATTTCACTGCCGATGGAGCCGGCGGCGCCCGTAATCATCACACGCTTGCCCTCCAGATGAGAGGCAACCTTATGGATATCTATCTCGATAGGATTGCGCTGAAGCAGGTCCTCAATCTGAATTTCCTTCAACTGTGTGCGGCTCAGCGCCTGACCGTTCCACTCGCTCAAAGGAGGCGCAGTCATCAGTTTGATGTTGTGCACCAGCAGGCGGTCAGCCATGTCGGACTTCTTCAGTTCCTCCATCTTGGCAAGAGAAATGATGATGGTCTGCACATCGCGGTCGTTCAGCACATCAATCAGCGTATCATCGTTGGGGAACACCCTGACACCCATCATCACCTTGTTGATAAGCTCAGGTTCGTCCGCAATGAATCCGCGCAGACGGTAGTGGTTGCGCAGATTGACACGCAATGCCTTGGCAATGTTGACCCCGGCTTCCTTGGCACCGTAAATGAACACATTGGCACTATGGGTGCCGTCGAAGTTCAGCGCCTCGAAGAAAGTCTTGACAATCACACGGGAGCATGCCATCATGGCAAAGCTGATGATATAAGACATGAACAGCACGCTGACCGGAGCCAGGTTGAACTCCAAATAGCTTTCCGTCAGGACGCTCGTTATCATCAGCAGTGCATACGACACCGTCAATGACACAAAAATGCGCATGATATCCACAAAGGAGGAAAAGCGCAACACATTGGAATACGTACGGAAAACACGGAAGAAAATCAAGTTGACAACAACCGTCCATAAAATGGTCTTGTCAATGGTAGAGGATTCCAAAAAAATGCTTCTGAAATCATATCGGAGAGCATAGGCCAACAGACTGGATATGACGATGATAAATACGTCAATTAATAGAATAGTCCATATCGGAAGCACTTTCGCGGAAAGATACCGATGAAAAAAATTTCGCTTCATTTCGCTTGACAGTTTTGTTTTAGGCGAGGCAAAGATACACTATTTTAGTCAAAACGGACAAGAAATCGATAAAAAAATATTATAATAATTATTTATCGTCTATAAAGAAACTATCCCGCCACCCTCGTTTTAACAGTTGGAAAGCGGGATGGAAATAATTTTACCCCAGAAAATGCGGTATCCGCTACATCAGATTACTTGCCAACTCGCTCAACTGGCTACGCTCCCCTTTCACCAGATTGACATGGGCAAACAAATTCTGGTCCCTCATGCGGTCTATCATATAAACAAGCCCATTGGACTGACTGTCCAGATAGGGTTGGTCTATCTGCTGAATATCACCGGTAAACACCATTTTTGTGCCTTCACCGGCACGGGTGATGATGGTCTTAATCTCATGCGGAGTCAGGTTTTGGGCTTCATCAATAATACAGTAGGTCTCGCTCAAACTGCGCCCGCGGATAAAGGCTAATGCCTCGATGACCAATTGTTCACTTTTTTGCATATCCTCCAAGCGTTTCACTTCAGAGGAATTGGCAGCGAACTGATGCTTGATTACATTCAAATTATCGAACAAAGGCTGCATGTAAGGAGCCACTTTCTCATTGGCATCACCGGGAAGGAATCCAAGGTCTTTATTGGATAGGGCCACGATGGGACGTGCCAGGAGAATCTGCTTGTAGTCGGTAAGTTTTCCCAATGCGGCGGCCAATGCCAGCAGGGTCTTGCCGGTTCCCGCCTTGCCGGTCAGGGCAACCAACTTGATGTTCGGGTCGTTCAGCACCTCAAAAGCAAAGCTCTGCTCGGCATTGCGCGGCTCAATGCCATAATTCTTTGTCTTGTGGACCCGGCAAATCGAATGGGCAAAGGGATTATAACGCGCAAGCACACTGCTGCGGTCACTCTTCAGCACAAAACATTCGTTGGGACGAATGATGTCCTTAAAATCGAACTCGTTGATGTCCAGTCCTTCTTTGGAAGAATAAATGCGATCTATCAGCGCAGGGTCAATACCCTCGAACACTTCATTCGACTTTTCGAATATATCCACATTGATTACCTTATCATTGATGTAGTCTTCGCACAGCAGACCGATGGAACGCGCCTTCATGCGCAGATTCACGTCTTTCGTGACAAGGATGGTTTTCATTTTAGGCTTTTTGGTGGAAAGCCAGTCCACTACCGACAGAATCTGATGGTCGGGGATGCGTTCGGGAAAGGAATCACGTACTCGGGGAGAGTCCACCATGCCTGCCACCACAAACAGACGGCCTAAGCCCTCTCCCAATGGCGCCCCTTTGGTGAACAGATTATCATCGGTAATCAAATCAAGCTCACGGACGAACTCACGCGCATTGAAATTAATCTGCTCATTACCTTTCTTGAATTTGTCCAGTTCTTCAAGGACTACGATGGGAAGATAAATGTCATTCTCTTGAAAATTCTTCAAACAGTTATAATCGTGAAGAATCACATTCGTATCAATCACAAAATTTTTCTTAGCTCCCATACACGTTAGATTTAAATTGTTAATACCTTTGCATAAGCTTAAGATAAGCTACACTGCAAGCAATTTCAAGCAAGCTTGATTGCGTTCGGTCTGCATTATCTTTGTCGCTTTTAAAGATAACAAATTAATAGGGAGAAAGGATTGCTTCTCCGTTAAATATTATAAAAGATGGATTATCAGGACACTTTAACTTACTTATATAACAGTGTGCCCATGTTTCAGCAAGTGGGCGGCTCAGCATACAAGGAAGGATTGGAAAACACTCTGACCCTGGACGCACACTTCGAACATCCCCACCGCAGTTTCCGCAGCATTCATGTGGCCGGTACCAATGGAAAGGGTTCCTGCTCGCATACGCTTGCCGCCATACTGCAAGAGGCAGGATACAGGGTCGGGCTCTATACCTCGCCCCATCTGGTGGATTTCCGGGAGCGCATCCGGATTAACGGACAGCCTATACCCGAGGAATACGTCATCCGTTTTGTAGAGCAGGAACGTGGCTTCTTCGAACCCCTCCATCCCTCTTTCTTTGAGCTGACCACCGCCATGGCCTTCCGCTACTTTGCCGATGAAAAGGTGGATGTAGCCGTAATCGAGGTGGGACTAGGCGGACGCCTGGACTGTACCAATATCATCCGTCCGGATGTATGCATCATCACCAACATCAGTTTTGACCATACCCAATTCCTGGGGGACACCTTGGCAAAAATCGCAGGAGAGAAGGCAGGAATCATTAAAAGCGGTATCCCCGTTGTAATCGGCGAGACCACTCCCGAAACGAAACCGGTATTTCTGGAAAAAGCACAGACAACGGGTGCTCCCATCTACTTTGCCGAGGAGAATGACCGTGAAGACTATCCCGGAATAGAATACGAACTGAAAGGGCTCTACCAGCAGAAAAATGCCCGGACCATCCTCACCGCCCTCCCGCTACTGAAAGAAGCCGGCTACCGGCTGGACGGACAAGCAGTGCGCAGTGGCTTTGCCCGTGTGGTGGAACTGACGGGCTTGATGGGACGCTGGCAAAAACTGCAGGACTCGCCCACCCTGATTTGTGACACCGGCCACAATGTGGGAGGCATCACCTACATTACAGAACAACTGAAACAACAGGCTTACCGCCAGCTACACATCATCATAGGCATGGTGAATGACAAGGATATACGGGGGGTACTGGCCCTGCTGCCCCGGGAAGCGACCTACTACTTCACCAAAGCCAGCGTGAAGCGAGCATTGCCCGAAAGCGAACTACAGGAGCTTGCCGAAGCAGCAGGGCTGGAAGGACATTGCTATCCTGATGTACCTGCCGCCGTGCAGGCCGCACAAGAAAAAAGCCTCCCGGAAGATTTCATCTTCGTGGGAGGCAGCAGTTTCATTGTGGCCGACTTGTTAGCGAACCGCGATGCACTCAATCTCTACTAAGGCATCTTTGGGCAGCGCCTTCACTGCCACAGCCGAACGTGCCGGGAAAGCACCGTCAAAATAAGTGGCATATACCTTGTTCATATCAGCGAACAAGGACATGTCTGCCAGGAAAACAGTTGTCTTCACAATATTCGCCATACCCAGCCCTGCCTCTTCCAGGATATGCTTTATATTCTCCTGCCTCTTATACACCTCTCCGAGCCCACGAGACGGACTCCTACCTCGTATGCCGTCTTCTGCTTGAAAAAAAAAAAAAAAAAAAGAAATAAGAATCGAAGTGTGAACTAACGATATATAGCGACAACAACAGACGACGCTATTCGGCCATAACCACATGACCACAAGTATGTAGTCCTCACAAA
>OJKW01001788.1_pt1 | contig 11557 bp, 8 predicted proteins | sample 1596591 | NCBI WGS metagenome assembly OJKW01 (sample SAMEA4350166, study PRJEB24818) | metagenome | biome: human; feature: gut; material: faeces | place: Denmark | collected 2013-09
TTTCCACTGTAAACACAAAAACGGCAGGCACATTTTATCCGTGCCTGCCGTCTTATTTTTATCAATATCACGCTGTCAAACCGCATTGTAAGCCAAATAATCGCTATACACGGAAATCCGCTTTACACGATTTTCTGTTTTACTCTGTGCCTGACAAATCATACGTCTTAACTGCCACAAACCGCATTGCTATGCGATTCACAGTGCATTCAGTCCCGCCGTTTCGCTATCGCACGAAACGCACCGACAATTCCAAAGGCGGAACAGTCAGTGGCGACTCGCCGCCGCTTAGATCATGCTTTCCTGCCAGCAGTCAGGCGCTGTAAGACCGAGCATCTTAACGATGGTAGGAGCAACGTTTGCCAGACCGTACTTGGTGGGAACGCCGGGAGCGTACTTTGTATCGTCCTTGATAGTGTACTTGACTTCCTTATCATAGATGATGAAAGGAACGGGGTTGAGCGAGTGGGCTGTTCTTACCTGAACCTCACCCTTCTTGTTCTTTTCGAGCATCTCGTCTGCGTTGCCGTGATCGGCGGTTACCACGAGTGTAACACCGTACTCATCGCAAACCTTGATAAGTCTTGAAAGGCCGAGGTCAACCGCTTCAACACCGATTATTGTTGAGTCGAGGCTGCCTGTGTGTCCGACCATATCGCCGTTGGGGTAGTTGCAACGGATAAAGTCATACTTCTTGCTCTTGATTACTTCGATAAGATCATCCGTTATCTCAGCGGACTTCATCCACGGACGCTGATCGAATGAAACGTTGTCGGAAGGAATTTCCTTGTATGTTTCAAGCTCTTCGCTGAACTTATCGCTCTTATTGCCGTTCCAGAAGTAAGTTACATGGCCGTACTTCTGTGTTTCGGATACGGCATATTCGTTAAGACCTGCGGCAACGAGTACCTCTGTGAGAGTGTTTGTAATCTCGGGAGGATTTACAAGGAAGCGTGCAGGAAGCTTTAAGTCGCCGTCATACTGCAGCATACCTGCGAAGCATACGTCGGGCTTTGCGCCTCTGTCAAATGCCGTGAAGTCATCATCGTCGAATGCCATTGAAAGCTCTATAGCACGGTCGCCTCTGAAGTTAAAGAGGATAACGCTGTCCTTGTCAACTATCTTGCCTACAGGTTCGCCGTTCTCAGCGATTACGAATGCAGGGAGATCCTGGTCGATGATGCCGTCGTTTTCTTTACGGTAGGTTTCAACAGCTTCCATAGCTGATGCAAACTGTCTGCCCTCGCCCTTGACGTGAGTCTTCCAGCCAAGTTCAACCATAGGCCAGTCAGCCTGGTAACGATCCATAGTAACCTTCATACGTCCGCCGCCGCTTGCTATCTTACCGTCAAAAGCGCCGTCCGCATTAAGCTCCTTGAGGAAGCTCTCAAGCTGTTCGATATATATCGGAGCAGAAGTAGCGGGTACATCTCTGCCGTCAAGCAGAATGTGTACTCTTGCCTTCTTGATGCCCTCGTTCTTGGCTTCTGTCAGCATCTTGAACAGGTGCTTGATATTTGAGTGAACGTTACCGTCCGATAAAAGACCGATGAAGTGAAGGGTGCTGTTGTTAGCCTTGCAGTTGTCAACGAGTTCCTTCCAGGCCTCAGACTGATACATCTTTCCGCTTTCGATAGATTCGTTAACAAGCTTTGCGCCCTGTGAGTAGATCTGACCGCAGCCGAGTGCGTTGTGACCTACCTCTGAGTTGCCCATATCATCATCTGTAGGCAGACCTACAGCGTCACCGTGAGCCTTTAAACGAGTGTTGGGGCATTCTCTTAAAAGTCTGTCAAGAGTAGGAGTGTTGGCGAGCGTAACTGCATCGCCAAGACCTGTCTTTGAAAAGCCTACGCCGTCCATAACAACGAGTAAAACGGGTTTTGCCATTTGTTTAGTCGTCCTTTCGTAAATTATCCGATTTTTTGATTAGCCGTTTACGGCAGCCTTGATGATAGTTGTGAAATCAGCAGCCTTGAGTGAAGCACCGCCGATAAGACCACCGTCAACGTTTGTCTTTGAGAGCAGTTCTTCAGCGTTCTTTGCGTTCATAGAGCCGCCGTACTGGATTGTGATTGTTTCTGCAACATCTGCACCGTAGAGCTTAGCGAGTGTAGCACGGATGAAAGCACAAACCTCTTCAGCCTGATCTGCTGTAGCTGTCTTGCCTGTACCGATAGCCCAAACGGGTTCGTAAGCGATTATGCACTTCTTGAGGTCGTCTGCGGAGATGCCGAAGAAATCGAGCTTAATCTGACGTGCGATAACTTCTTCCGTAATGTTGCATTCACGCTCCCAGAGAAGCTCGCCTACGCATACGATGGGCTTTAAGCCTGCTTCAAGAGCAGCCTTTGTTCTCTTGTTTACTGTTTCGTCTGTTTCAGCAAAGTACTGACGGCGCTCGGAGTGACCGAGTACAACATATTCAACACCCATTTCAGCGAGCATATCAGCTGAAATTTCGCCTGTGAAAGCGCCGCTCTTTTCAAAGTGGCAGTTCTCAGCGCCGATCTTTATGTTTGTGCCGGCTGTTACAGCGAGAGCTGTTTCAAGGTTTGTGAAGGGAACGCAGGCTACGACCTCAACGTCCTTTACATCGGCAACCATAGGCTTTAATTCTTCTAAAAGAGCCTTAGCCTCGGGTCTTGTCTTATTCATCTTCCAGTTACCTGCGATAACTGCTTTTCTTACTGTCTTTTTCATGATACAGTGTTCCTTTCGTTTTTTATTATAAATTGCTTATTACACAACAATAAGGGCGGAGAATATCCGCCCTCAGAAATGTCATCAACTTTTTAAATGAAGTTTCATCGGAATATATCCCTAACCCCATACCCCTTCCCCTCGGGAAGGGGCTTAGAGTGGGGGCTATCGCCCCTCAACCCTATCGGGGGCTTCGCCCCTGCGACCCCATTTAAATCAGATGCTTTATGACAATCTGAGGGCAGAATAATCTGCCCTCGTTATTTTTACTTGTCCTGAATGCAAGCGATACCGGGAAGTACCTTACCTTCGAGGTATTCAAGAGAAGCGCCGCCGCCTGTTGAGATGTGGCTCATCTTGTCTGCATAACCGAGGTTGATAGCAGCTGTAGCCGAGTCACCGCCGCCGATGATCGTTGTAGCGTCTGCTTCTGCAAGAGCTTCGCAAACAGCAACTGTACCCTTCTTTAATACGGGGTTCTCAAATACGCCCATAGGACCGTTCCATACAACTGTCTTAGCTGACTTAGCGGCATCAGCGAACAGAGCCATTGTCTTAGGACCGATGTCAAGACCCATCATATCAGCAGGAATCTTGTCAGCGTCAACAACGCTTACTTCGATCTCAGCATCGATAGGATCGGGGAATTCCTTTGCAATTGTTGTATCAATGGGGAGAAGGAGCTTCTTGCCGAGCTTTTCAGCCTTTTCAATCATTTCCTTGCAGTAGTCGATCTTCTCGTTGTCAACGAGTGATGTACCTACTTCATAGCCCTTAGCCTTTAAGAATGTGTAAGCCATACCGCCGCCGATGATAAGTGTGTCGCACTTTTCGAGGAGGTTTGATATAACGTTCAGCTTGTCTGCAACCTTAGCACCGCCGAGGATAGCAACGAAAGGTCTTACGGGGTTTTCAACAGCGTTGCCTAAGAACTCGATCTCCTTGTTCATAAGGTAGCCTACTGCTGTTTCCTTAACAAACTTTGTAACGCCTGCTGTAGAAGCGTGTGCTCTGTGTGCAGAACCGAAAGCGTCCATTACGAATACATCGTCGTCAACGAGATCGGCAAGCTCCTTAGCGAATGCTTCACCGTTCTTTGTTTCTTCAGCGCCACGGAAACGTGTGTTTTCAAGAACAACTATCTCGCCGTCCTTCATTTCTGCAACTGCCTTCTTTGCGTTCTCACCTACTACTGTATCGTCCTTAGCGAAAACTACCTTTGTATTAACAAGCTCTGCAAGTCTTTCAGCAGCAGCCTTAAGAGAGAACTTGTCCTCGGGGCCGTTCTTCGGCTTGCCGAGATGTGAACAAAGAACTATCTTTGCGCCGTTCTCAACTAACTTATTGATTGTGGGAAGTGCGGCCTGGATTCTGTTGTCGTTTGTGATCTTGCCGTCCTTCATAGGTACGTTGAAGTCTACACGAACAAGGACTTTTCTGCCCTTTACCTGTAAATCTTCTACATTCTTCTTGTTTAATTTGCTCATGGTAATGATCCTTTCGCTTTTACTTTATTTGTATGAGGCTGTCCTCAAGAAATACAAATTCCACGCATATTTTTATACTTCTGCGCTCATATTTATTTTACCAAAAAAGCGGATAAAATGCAAGTACTTTTTATAAAGAAATCGAATAAAACAGCACGGCGGGAAAGTATTCCCGCCGTGTGTTTGCTCGTAGTAAAAGTCTGTTTTGAAAAATATAGCCTGATCTCAATCCCTAACCCAAACTCCATTCTCCTAGGTGAAGAGCTTTGCCTAAAGCAAGGACGCTTTGGTTGCTTGCCAAAAGTTTTGCGCGACACAAAGCCTACAGAGCAAGCAACACTCAATACCCGTTTTAATTTAGTAGATATATAGGTTTTTCGACAGACTTCAGCGCTTTTCCTGAAAAGCAGGACACTGTTTGCTGTATAAATCACTTATTCGTTTGTAATCGGAATTTCTGCTATCAGCTGTGGCACGGGATCTTTCGGGATAATATCGTAATAACGGTCGTTATTGAATACATAACCTTTTTCAACGGCATTTGATACCGAGAGATAGTTCTTTCCGCAGTACAGACCGGTAAACGTACTGACTCTTCCCTCAGAATCCGTGTTAGCTATGCAATAGTCGCCTGAAGCGTGAACGTTTGCGTTGTTATGTTTCAGATTATATGTGTCTATATCATCAAGATGTACAAAATATATTTCGCAGTTCTTTACAGGCTTTCCGTTGTCATCCTTAAGCACCATGTCGATGTCAATATCGCCATAGTCGGTGGCAATGTATGAAGAGTAAAATCTATCCCCGAGTATGACTTTCGGCTTACTGCTCTTTACAAGATCTTTGCGCACCATTATAGTGCTATAGATATGATTGTTTTCGCCTTGGATATTATCTATGCTTACAAGCAGGATATAATCATTTACTTCTTCTCCGGTGATAATTTTGCCGTCAACGCTTATGCTTGCATAGCTTACCGGAGTCTTTTTCACTTTACATCCCGTAATCCTACGACCGTCAACAGTGTCGATCAGTCGTGCTCCTTGCCATATGTTATCGTCTATATAGGTATCGCCATAATGGATAAGCTCAACCGGTATGTAAGTGTGTTCCTCATATGTGTAGGATTTTTCTGCAAGCGCATACTGCTGTTCGCTGTAATCGGGTAGAGTATCCTCCTCCTGAATACTTTCGTCTACAACCTCAAATTTGTCGGCAGGAAGAGTACCGGTTGTCAGATCGATATTTATAATGCTGTTACTGCTGCTTTCGGTCACGGTGAATACGGCAAATCCGTTGTCGCCTGTAGTGGTCATCATAGGAGCGGCTATAACGTAAATGCCGTAGTCTATGCTGTCAAATGTGTGATCACTGCCATCGGTATTAAAATAGGGTACTTCTGATATTTTGGATTGCTTTATGGTTATGACTTCATCATTTGTAAGGAACGCTTTGTCAACCTTATAATAGTAAAGCATACTTCTGTCAAGATCGGCTGCGTTGCCTGTCATTCTGAGCGTTACATTAGTCGCTGTGCCTGTCGGCTCTGGAGCGGGCTTGGCTGTTGTTGCGGCTGTTGTCTTAGTGGTCACAGTCGTTGTTGCGGTCGTCTGCGGTGTGGTTGAAGTTGCGGGAGCTGTGGTTGAAGTAGTTGCTTTGACTGTTGTCACAGCCTTGGTTTCTTCAGGTCGTGATGAATTGTCATTGTCACACACCACAGAGGTTATATCAATGGTTTTTGCGTCTGTTCCCGCTTTGTTTTCAATTCCGAAATTGAACATATAATTATTGTAGTAAGTATAATTCAAAAATATATAGTCATAAGGCGAAACGACTATACGGAGTTTTCCGTCAACATACTTCATGGATATATATTCAAGCTCAAACGTTTTGCTGTTGTCTGCACCGTCTTTTGCGGTAAGCGATAACAGTATCAGAGAATTATGGCTTTCATCGGTATAAAATGCCGTGCAATACTGCGTATGTGCCGAGTACAGCTCTGGCATAGGAAACTCTTTGTCTATATTTATGCCGAACTTTGATTTAGTGTTATTTTTATCCGCCGGCTGGATATAATCGGGACAGTACTCAAAAAAATATTCTTCAAATTTGTCCGAGTTACCCCCTGTGTATACCTGTGATACAGCGTTGATAAATTCCTCTGTGGTGTCAAACCCGAAATATGCTTTATCGGCATAATAAAAGCGTGCGTCATTATAAGAAGTTCTGCCTGTAAAGTAGTTGGCACTGTTGTTTTTGAACTTTTCAATTTCCTGTACACTCATATCCGAGGATATGCCTACCGCCGCATTGCTGTCGGGAAGAACGATATATTTGTTTGTGATGTCAATTGCATTATCGAACAGGTCAAGCATTTCACTCTGAACCTGCTTATCCGTGCAGAAAAGACTGTCAAAATCATCAGCCGCATTGATTTCTGTAGTATCTATGGTCGGTGTATTATCTATCCTGCGATAAGTTATTTTTCCAAGCTGTGCCCAGAATGCCTTATCATCAACAAAAGTCATTCCGCTCTTTTCGGAATGTACCTTTGTGTTTTCCGAGGGTGTAACTATGCTGTCGGCGGCGCTGTTGCCGCCTATCGATACGTTGATAGGTCCGCCCTGATTATTTATTACCGCAAAATGTATTCCGACACCTGCCGTGCCTGCGGCGACAACTACTGCGGCGGCCGCTACGGCATAACGTTTTATCTGCGGTACGAAGCTGCGTTTCTTGTCGCTTTGCAACAGCCTGTCAAGGCCGTTTTTCTTCTGCTCGTCTGTAGCGTTTACTTCATCGAATGCCTGTTTAATTGTCATTTTATTCAACGCTCCTTTCATCACTGAGGACATTTCTCAGCCGCTCCCTCGCTTTCTGCAATCTTGTGCGGACTGCAGAAGAGCTTATGTGCAACATCTGTCCTATTTCTTCGCTCGAGTATCCGTCATAATAAAACAGATACACGGGTATTTTCAGCTTGTCGGGCAGTTTTGAAAGCTCGCTGAGAAGCTCTTTTGCTTCATTGCTTATATTGCTGTCGGGAATATTGTCGTTGAGCGGCTCGTTTTTTCTGCACGCCGCCTTGAGCATATTCTTGCAGATATTTGAAGCGACACGGATGAGCCATGCTTTTTCGTGGTTTTCGCTTTCAAACTGTTTTCTTGTTTCGATTGCTTTCAGAAAAGCGTTATGTACAGCGTCTTCTGTATCCTGTATATTTTTCATATACATATAGCACACCCTGTAGAGAGTGTCAAAATTGCGTTCATAAAGCTCTCTTATGCTCTCGGAAGAATAATCTGACGTCATAAATCGTTCCCCCTGAGTTTTTCTCTTTGAATGTAATACAACTGACAGATGTGTTTTGTCTGTCGGAGAATAAAAAAATGCGGTTGAAAGTTCAACCGCAAAACAAGGACGGGAAAACCCGTCCTTTCAGTCTGTCGATAAACCTTTGTGTTTTCTGAAAATGGGGTCGCAGGGGCGTAGCCCCCGTACAGGTCGTCAGCCATTTGTGCCACTGCATCGTGCAGTGGCTTTGTATGTCTGACTGCAAGCATCCTTGCTTGGTCTAGGGGCGGTAGCCCCAGCAAAATAGCCCCTTCCCACGGGGAAGGGGTTTGGGGTTTCGGCAAGGATGCCGAGATAGAACGTCCAAAGGCTTTGCAGGACGCAAAGCCAACAAAGCGTTCTTATAGGGATAGAGAATTCGCATTATCTTATAAAAAACAGACTTTTTCTACAAGCTGAAAGGACGGGGAAAACCCGTCCTTTATATCATCTTTCTTCTCTGAAGTACGCTTCACCGAGCGCCTTAGGAGGCTGATTCTCTTTCTTCTTTCTCATTGCTATGAAAATCAGCACTATAATGGTGGCGATGTAAGGGAGCATTGTTAAAAACTGCGAGGGTATCTGTATCTCCCAGCCCTGCATCTTGTAGTTAAGACCTCTCAGCATACCGAAAAGGTAGGCGGCGAATATCGCCTTGAGCGGATTCCATGTACTGAATATGATGAGAGCAACGGCTATCCAGCCTGCGCCTGCCGTAACGTTATCCTGCCAGGTTGTCAGGAATGCGGTTGACAGATAAGCGCCGCCGAGTCCGCAAAGGAAACCGCCGAGCAGAATGTTTATATACTTATGGAGCGTAACATTTATGCCCGAAGCGTCAGCCGCACCGGGATTTTCGCCAATCGCCCTTACATAAAGTCCGAGCTTTGTCTTGTTCAGGTAGAAATACGCAAGCACGGCTATGACAAGTCCGAGCCATACATATATATCCTGCGAGAAAACAGCCTCTCCGAGTATCGGGATATTGCTGAGAACAGGTATTTCTACAGGGCGGAATGCCGAGCTTACCGACTGGGGTATCTGTTCGCTTGATACCCAGCCGCCTATAAGACCGGAAACGCCCGTGCCGAATATAGTCAGCACAAGACCGGTAACGACCTGGTTTCCTCTGAGCGTGACGGTTATAAAGGCATATATAAGCGCACCTGCCGCACCCGCAGCACCTGCCGCCAGCATAGCGAGCAGAGGATTTCCCGTAGCACACGCAACTGTGAAGCCGAGTGACGCACCCATAAGCATCATACCCTCGACACCGAGGTTCATATGACCTACCTTCTCACAAAGTATACCGCCGACAATGGCAAACAGTATCGGAGTACCTGTCTGAATGGCGGTCTGTAAAAACAGACCTATCTGATGAAGAATATCCATTATTCAGCCTCCTTTACTGCGGTATGCTTGCGAAACGATATTTTATAGTTTATAAAGAACTCGCACGCAAGAACGAAGAATATGATAACGCCCTGCATTATTTCCGTAATGGACGAGGGTATTTTCATTACCTGAAGCGAGCTTCCGCTCTGGAGAAGTATCGAGAACATAAACGACGCAACCACGATAACGGGCGGCTTCAGCTTTGCAAGCCAGGCGGTGATTACCGCCGTAAAGCCAAGACCTGCCGACATCGAATCGGTTATCGACTTCTCAACGGCGCTCGACTGCATAAAGCCTGCCATTCCGCAAAGACCGCCGGAGATAAGAACTGCAATCACCAGTATTTTAACCGTATTCATACCGGCATATTTTGCGGTGGTTTCGCTTTCGCCGATAACGTCTATCTGATAGCCGAGCTTTGTGTAGCGGAGCAGTATCGTCATAATAATTACGAGTACCAGCATTATTATCCAGCCTGCGTGAATGCCGAATACATCGGGCAGTACCGCATTTTCCGAGAAGTTAGGCACCTTTGCCGCACCGAGTGCCGCAGGGTCTTTCCACGGACCGTATTGAAGGTAGCTTATAAAGGCTATCGCAATATAGTTCATCATCAGCGTTACAAGCGTTTCGCTCGCACCGAACTTAGCTTTGATAACCGCAGGGATAAGCGCCCATAAGCCGCCGCAGATGAAGCCTGCAACGCACATAAGCGGTAAAAGGAGTATAGGCGGCAGATCGGGACACATAAAAGCCATTGATGCCGCACCGAAAGCGCCCATATAGAACTGACCCTCAGCGCCGATATTCCAGAACTTCATTCTGAACGCTATCGCTATACCGAGCGAAAGAGTGGTAAGCATTATCGTTTTGTTCATAACGTCCTTGAAACGCTTGAACGGGGTCTGTATTATTTTGCCGAAAACCTTGAAAGGATCATAACCCATTATGGCAAGAACAATGCCGATAAATATCAGCGACAGCACGATGGCGCCTATTCTTATAAGAACGTCAACGAGCTTTGATGTGCCTTTCTGCCGCTTTGAAATCTGTATCATGCTCATACGGCCTTCTCCTCTCCCTTGTTGATATGGTCGCCCACCATCATAAGACCTATGTCTTCCTTAGTGACGGTCGTTGGGTCTACTATGTCGATTATCTCACCGTCGTGTATTACCATAAGTCTGTCGGAAATGCTTTTCAGCACGTCAAGATCCTCGCCTATGAACAGCACAGCAACGCCTTTTTTCTTCTGCTCGTTGAGCATATGATATATATTGTATGACGCACCTATATCAAGACCTCTTACGGGATAAGCGGTTATAAGCACCTTGGGCGAGAGCCATATTTCTCTGCCGAGAAGCACCTTCTGTATATTACCGCCGGACAGCTTCTTTACCGTGTAGTTTACAGACGGGGTGTAAATATCAAAATCGTGTACGATCTGCTCTGCGAGCTTCTTTGCAAACTTGCTGTCTATGAACGGGCCGGGATTATGATTATAGGACTTTAGGATAACGTTGTTCGTTATGCTCATTCCTGCCACAAGACCCATACCGAGTCTGTCCTCGGGAACAAAGCTCATACTGATGCCCTTGCGGATTATCGCTCTGGGATCAAGTCCCTTTATGCTGTCGCCGTCAAACTCAATATCACCATCGGTCATTTTGTCAAGGCCTGCGATTATCTCGCAAAGCTCCTTCTGACCGCTTCCTGCTATGCCTGCAACACCGAGTATCTCACCGCCGTATACGTCAAAGTTCACGTTATCAAGCACGTTTACGCCGTCTGTGTTTTTCTTCGTGAGATTTTTCACGGAAAGCATCGGCTTAGCGTTATAGTCACAGCACTGCGGACGCTCTATTTCAAGCGTTACCGCCTTGCCGACCATCATCTCGGTAAGCTGTTGGGGGGTGGTTTCGCTTGTCTTTACCGTACCGATACATTCGCCCTTACGCAAAACAGTAACACGGTCGGAAATATCCATAACCTCCGCCATCTTGTGAGTGATGATGATTATCGTACAGCCCTGCTCCTTCATCTTTCTGAGAATAGCAAACAGTGCGGTTATCTCCTGCGGGGTAAGCACCGCTGTAGGCTCGTCAAGGATAAGAACGTTTGCACCTCTGTAGAACACCTTCATTATCTCTACAGCCTGCTTTTCGCTGACAGACATATTGTATATCTTCTTGTCGGGGGTAACGTTAAGGCCGTATTTCTCGTTCAGCTTGTTCACATGGTGAGCCATACGCTTTTTCGATGTGACAAAATGCTTTATATGACCCATTACCACGTTTTCTGCGGCGGTCATTACATCGACCAGCTTGAAGTGCTGATGTACCATACCGATGCCTGCCTTTATAGCGTCACCGGGAGAACTGAAGTGCATCTTTCTGCCGTCGATCGAGATAGTACCGCTGTCGGGCGTATATATGCCGCTGAGCATATTTACAAGGGTACTCTTGCCCGAACCGTTTTCGCCGAGCAGGGCAAGTATCTCGCCCTTGTATACGTCAACGGAAATATCCTTGTTTGCGTATACCGAGTCAAACGATTTGGTTATGTGTTCAAGTTTTATCTAAGGGTCTGCCATATAACCTCCTTGCAAATAGCGATTTGTCTTTTTAAAACATCGAGGA
>OJKW01001794.1_pt1 | contig 11526 bp, 10 predicted proteins | sample 1596591 | NCBI WGS metagenome assembly OJKW01 (sample SAMEA4350166, study PRJEB24818) | metagenome | biome: human; feature: gut; material: faeces | place: Denmark | collected 2013-09
CTTGATGTTGTTTATTATATGTATGCATATTCTTACTTCCACTATTATTATTGTACATTTTTTGTATATTTCCGAATTTGGTTTGAATACCATTGTTACTCTTACAACAATACTGCGATGTCTCCTCTCTCTCTCTTTTTTTTTTTCTTTTTTTTTTTCAAGCAGAAGACGGCATACGATATAGGAGTCCGTCTCGTGGGCTCGGAGATTTGTATAATAGACAGGCTCTTTGTGATTTAACGATACCGAGGCCTGCCATAGTTTTTCCATTTTTACGCACTCCCTTTAGTTAATTTTAGGCTGTAATTTTATAGCATATAAACCGTTTATTTTACCCTTTAAAGCGTCATAAACGGTGTTATGTACGGTGGTGCAGACTATCGGCAGACCCGACAGTTTTGACACCTCATCCGCATACGGCAAAGAGGATAAAACATCCTCGGGCGTGGTTTCCTCCCCTAAGTTTGAGTTATTCACAAGCCCCGTAAATTTAATGCCGCCCGCATACTCTATTTCACGCATAACCTCGATTGCTTCCTCCGCCTTGCGGGTTAGGGGTCGAAAGCAGTTTATAACCATAAGCATATCGTAGTCGTTTTCCTTGATTATTGCGGGGGCTAACCGCCCGAGCGCCAGCGCGCCGCGGTCGTCGCCGCCTATATCAAGAATAAACCTTTTGTCCTTACAGTCGGTTATCATATACATTTGCTGCGGCATTGCGGGAATATCAATGTTCGTTCCCGCATATTCCGAGCAGATAAGCTCTATGCCCGCGCTTTCAAGCTCCTTTGCGCTGTCCTTTGTTCTGAAATATGGGTTTACAATATCAAGATCGGCTATTGCAACACTGTTATACTGCTTTTTAAGGTCAAACGCAAAGTTTACCGCAACATTTGTTTTGCCGCTGCCGTAGTGCCCGCAAAGCAGGGTCAGTCTTTTAAATTTCATATAATCACCACCGTTTTTAATTGGGAATGCGGAATTACAGCTTATTCCGCTGAATTTTGCCGCTTGTGGTTTTCGGCAGGCTATCCTTAAATACTACAATTCGCGGATATTTATATGGCGCGGTGTGCGCCTTAACATAGGTCTGAATTTCTTTTTTAAGCTCCTCTGTCGCTTCGGTGCCTTTAACCAGCACTATGCTTGCCTTTACCACCTGACCGCGAACGGGGTCGGGCGCGGCTGAAACGCCGCATTCAAGCACATAGGGCAACTCCATTATAACGCTTTCAATCTCAAACGGACCTATGCGGTAGCCCGAGGACTTAATAACGTCGTCAATTCTGCCCACATACCAGTAAAAGCCGTCCTCATCACGCCACGCGGTATCGCCCGTGTGGTAATAGCCGTCATGCCAGGTCTCGTCGGTCTTTTCCTTATCGCCGTAGTAGCAGGTTGCAAGACCGCAGGGCAGACCGTTTTTAATGTTTATCACTATTTCGCCCGTCTCGCCTGCGGGAACGGATTTACCGTCCGCGTCGATAATATCAACGTCATATATCGGCGCGGGCTTGCCCATTGAGCCTATTTTATGCGGCGCGCCCGTCATATTGCCTATTATCATGGTGCTTTCGCTCTGCCCAAAGCCCTCTAATATTTGCAGCCCCGTAGCCTTTTCAAACTGGCGGTAAACCTCGGGGTTAAGCGCCTCGCCCGCCGTGGTCATATGCTTAACGGACGAAAAATCATACTGCGAAATATCCTGCTTTATCATCATGCGGAGCATTGTGGGCGGCGCGCAGAATGTGGTAATGTGATATTTTGCAAACATAGGCAGTATGTCAGCCGCGTCAAAGCGGTCAAAATCGTAAACAAAGGTTGCCGCCTCGCATAGCCACTGCCCGTAAAGCTTGCCCCACATAGCTTTTGCCCAGCCTGTATCGGAAATGGTGAAGTGCAGACCGTCAGGGTCAACATTGTGCCAGTATTTCGCGGTGTGGAAATGCCCGAGCGCGTATTTATAGCTGTGCGCCGCAATTTTCGGGTAACCGCTTGTGCCCGATGTAAAGAACATAAGCATAAGGTCGTCGCCGCAGGGTGCGTCCGCCGTTCTTTCATAGTGGGTGCTGTAAAGCCTGTATTCCTCATCAAAGGTGCGCCAGCCCTCTCGCTCGCCGTTTACAATCATCTTTATAAGCGGCTCGCCGTAATCCTTTTCGGCAATATCGGCCTGGTGGGCGGTGTCACCGTCCGCCGTGCAGATAATCGCCTTAACGCCCGCCGCCTTAAAGCGGTAGCTGAAATCGTGTTCCTGCAGCTGATTGGTGGCGGGAATCGCAACAGCTCCCAGCTTATTAAGCCCCAGCATTGCAAACCAGAACTGATAGTGGCGCTTTAGCACCAGCATTACGCGGTCGCCCTTTTTAATGCCGAGCGACTTAAAGTAGTTAGCGCACTGGTTAGAGGCTTTCTTTAAATCCTTAAAGGTAAAGCGGCGCTCGGTCTTATCCCGCGAAATATGCAGCATTGCAAGCTTTTCAGGGTCTTTATCCGCCAATGCGTCCACAAGGTCAAAGGCGAAATTAAAGCGCTCGGTATTTTTAAACTTAATTGAAAGCGGTGTGCCGTTTTCGTTCTCGGTAATATCAATAAACTGCCTGTAAATTCTGTCCTTATTATCGTCGCGCGATATGGGGGTTATTTCTTCATTCGGCTTTGTTCCCGTAAGTTCCGGTATCGGCTCACCCGTCGGGTTTAAAACTATTGCGTAGAATATGCAGTCCTTGCCGTCCACCGCAATCATTCCGTGGGGGGTTGAGCTGTCGTAATAAATGCTGTCGCCGGGGCCTAAAACCTCTTTATGCTCGCCCACCTGAACCTTTAGCTTGCCCTCAATAATAAGGTCGCACTCCTGCCCTGTATGGGTGGTAAGCTCAATATCGCGGTGCTGCGCCTCCTCGCTGAACACGCTTTTAACATAAAGCGGCTCGGCTATGCGGTTTTTGAAAGACGCGGCAAGGTTATAGTAGGTCATACCGTGCGCTTTTTCAATGCGCTGCCCCTCACCGCGGCGGGTCACGGTGTAGGATTTAAGGTTAGGGCTTTGCCCCTCGATAATATCGGTAACATCAACGCCGAAAGCCAGCGCACAGCGGTAAATAAAGGCGAAGTTTAAGTCGCTCCTGCCGTTTTCGCAGGCAAGGTATTCTTCCTCGCTTACGGCGGTCTTTTTAGCCATATCGGCGGCAGTAAGCCCCTCAATTTCGCGCAGCTCCCTTATTCTGCCCGCAATTTCGCCTAATTTGAAATCAAGCCCTGTCATTTGTTCCATTTTCTTACTCCCTTTCAAGGGACGGAAAAAGCGCCCGCCCCAAAGCTGTTACTTTGAGACGAGCGCCGAATTTAAAAACTTTTCGGTTACCCGCGGTACCACTCAAATTGCGGTAATAAAACCGCCCCTCTTGGAATCAAGCAATTCCTATGCATTTACGCAGCAATCACGGAGAGGGTCTACTCGCAAACACGCTTTCTTCCTCCCGGCTCAGAAGCTACAAACGCAAACCCCTATTCAGCAGCTTTCACCAACCGCTGCCTCTCTTAAAAACAGATAGTCTGCGCCCTCTTCGTCGGCGCCTTTTTAATTTGATACTGGTATTTTATCACAGTTTTGGAAATTTGTCAATATTTTAATTTTTTGCCTCCCTCGTCAAAGGGAGCCAATGTGGAATTAAAGCTTATTCCTCTGAATTTTGCCGCTTATGGTCTTGGGCAGCTCGTCCTTAAATACCACTATGCGGGGGTATTTATAGGGCGCGGTGTGGTGCTTAACGTAATCCTGAATTTCCTTTTTAAGCTCCTCGGTCGGTTCGGTGCCCTTTACAAGCACTATGCTTGCCTTTACCACCTGCCCGCGAACCTCATCGGGCGCGGCGGAAACGCCGCATTCAAGCACATAGGGCAGCTCCATTATTACGCTTTCTATCTCGAACGGCCCTATGCGGTAGCCCGAAGACTTGATAACGTCGTCCACTCTGCCCACATACCAGTAAAAGCCGTCCTCATCACGCCACGCGGTATCGCCCGTGTGGTAATAGCCGTCGTGCCATACCTCGTCGGTCTTTTCCTGATTTTTATAATATCCCGCAAATAATCCGCAGGGTACTTTATCGGATGTTTTAACAACAATTTCACCGGTTTCGCCGTCGGGTACGGGGTTGCCGTCGGGGTCTAATATATCAACATCGTAAGCCGGCGTAGGCTTGCCCATTGAGCCTAACTTATGGCTGTTGCCCATAAGGTTTGCTATCATTAAGGTAAGCTCTGTCTGACCGAAGCCCTCCATTATCTGCAGCCCCGTAGCCTTTTCAAACTGGCGGTAAACCTCGGGGTTAAGTGCCTCGCCCGCCGTGGTCATATGCTTTATTGAGGATAGATCGTACTGTGAAATATCCTGCTTTATCATCATGCGAAGCATTGTCGGCGGCGCGCAGAAGGTGGTTATATGGTACTTTGCAAACATAGGCAGTATATCCGCCGCGTCAAAGCGGTCGAAATCGTATGTAAACACCGCGCCCTCGCACAGCCACTGACCGTAAAGCTTGCCCCAGAGCGCCTTACCCCAGCCGGTTTCCGAAATGGTGAAGTGCAGCCCGTTTTCATCTACGCCGTGCCAGTATTTCGCCGTGACGTAGTGACCGAGCGCGTATTTATAGTTATGCGCCGCAATTTTCGGGTAGCCCGTTGTGCCCGATGTGAAGAACATAAGCATTAAGTCGTCGCCGCAGGCGGTATCCTCGGTACGGTAGAAGTGCGCCGAGAAAAGCGGAAACTCCTCATCGAAATTATGCCAGCCCTCGCGCTCGCCGCCCACCAGTATTTTGGTTTTAAGGGTGGGGCTTGCGGGCGCTGCCAAATCGACCTGGTGCGCCACGTCGCCGTCGGCGGTACATACTATCGCGCTTACCTCTGCTGCGTTAAAGCGGTAGTCAAAATCGTGCTCCTGCAACAGGTTGGTCGCGGGAATTGCAACCGCGCCTAATTTGTGCAACGCCAGTATTGCGTACCAGAACTGGTAGTGGCGTTTGAGCACCAGCATTACGCGGTCGCCCTTTTTAATGCCGAGCGATTTAAAGTAGTTTGCGCACTGGTTAGAGGCGCGCTTCATATCGTTAAAGGTAAAGCGGCGCTCAACCTTATTTTTATCAATATGCAGCATTGCGAGCTTTTCGGGGGCTTTCTTCGCTATTTCGTCCACAATATCAAAGGCGAAGTTGAATTTATCCTCGTTTTTAAACTCTATTTTTTGCAGCGCGCCGTTTTCGGCTTCTGTACATTCCACGAACTTTGAGGAAACATATTCCTTATTGCCCGAATGTGCCGAAACTATGGTATCGCGGATAACGTTTTCCTTAACGTCCTCGCCGGGCAGCACCACCGCCACGAAAAGGCAGTCTCTGCCGTCTACCGCTATCATACCGTGGGGGGTTGAGGAATTGTAGTAAATGCTGTCGCCCTCGCTTAAATATTCCACATTTTCGCCTATCTGCACCTTTAGTCTGCCGCTCATAACAAAATCGAATTCCTGACCGGAATGCTTTGTTAAATGTATCGGCTTGTTTTGCAGCTCTTCGCTGTATTCATAGCGCACCCAGTAGGGCTCGGCTATTTTTTTGCGGAAAAGCGGCGCTAAGTTCTGAATTTCTATTCCGTCCTCTTTAGCGGTTTCCTGCCCCTGACCCTTGCGGGTAACGGTGTAGGAGGAAAGGTGGGCGCTCTGCCCTTCAAGTAAATCGGTTATTCCTATTCCGAAAGCCAAGGAACATTTATGAATAAAGGTAAAGGGGAAATCAAGCTCACCGTTTTCGTAAGCCCTGTAATCTTCTAAGCTCACTTCGGTTTTTTTCGCCATATCCGCCTCGGTAATGTCGCATAACTCCCGCATTTCGCGAATTCGCTTTGCTACCTCTTTTAATTTATCGGTCGATACTGTTGCCATTTTTTACTTCCTCCTTGATAAAATTCAAAATAAAAAAACACCCGTCTCAAATTTCTTTGAGACGGGTGTTGAATTAACACTCGCGGTACCACTCAAATTGCGGTTATAAAACCGCCGCTCTTCGGAATCAAACAATTCCTATGCCTTTACGCAGCAATCACGGGAAAACCTACTTAAATTTCAGCCCTCCGGCTCGGAAGCGATGGGTCAAACGAAATTTATCACTGCCGATTCACACCACCCATCGACTCTCTTAAAGCTTAAATTTCAGACCGTCTTCGTCACAGCTTTTCTTAAGTTTGAGGTCATTATAGCACCGCAATTTTAATTTGTCAAGACTTTTTTAAACAAAAAGCGTGCAGCCCTGTTTTTTAAAGTACTCAATCTTTTCGTAAATACGTTTTTCGGGAACCTTAAGCTCCGCCGACAGGCAGCTTATACACATAAATTCGCGGCTGCCGCGGTTTATAAATTTTTTGTGTGCGCCTATGTCGTTAAACGAGAGTTCTTTACCGCAATGAATACAGTATGTCATTACTTATTTACCACTTTGCAGCGGTATACCAAGCAATCATACGGCTTGATATTATGCATAAAAGTGCCGTTGGTAACCGTCACGATTTCTTCCTCCCACACGTTATGCATGCAAAGGGTTTTGCCCGTGCTTTCGGGCAGCCCCAGTTCGTCAATATTTATTCTGACCGCACCCTCTTCACCGCTGAAATTAAAGACTCCGAGCGCTATATCGCCGTTTTCAAGAAAACGCGCATACGCTTTGATATTGTCGTTCCAGATCGGGCTCAGCTTGAATACCTGACGGCAGTCTTCGTCCTGATTTATTTTTATAAGCTCTTTATTTGTGAGTATTTTGAGGGTTTCTTCGTTCATATTGCGTATATCGCAGCCTATCATAAGCGGTGAACCGAGCAATGCCCATATTGAAAAATGGGTCTTGTACTGCGTGTCGCTAAGCCCCTCAAGACCTACGTTGCCCTTGCCGTACATGCCTACTACCAGCATATCCATATCGTTAAAGCAGCCCTTGCCGCCGTAGGCAAATATATTTTCCTGTTGCTCGGTAAGACTTTTAATTGAATCCCATCCATCAAATATATCGCCTGTGGAACGCCACATATCGGCACCCGTTTCGCGTATCCATTCGGCGGTATTATCAGCCCCCCAAGAGCAGGCGCTGAAAAGTATGTCTCTTCCGCAGTTTTTGAGCGCTGTGCCCATGCGGCGGTACAAATACTTGCCGTGAATTATGTTGCTGTGGTAGCAGTAATCGTATTTAAGAAAATCCACTCCCCATGAGGCAAAAGTTTCGGCGTCGGTAAATTCATGCTCAAAGCTGCCGGGGTAGCCCGCGCAGGTAAGATTTCCGGCGCAGGAATACATACCGAATTTAAGCCCTTTTGAGTGCACGTAATCGGCAACGGCTTTCATTCCGTTCGGGAATTTTTCGGGGTCGGCAGCAAGTCTGCCGTTTTCATCCCGTTCCTTTTTTGACCAGCAGTCATCTATAACGAGGTAAGTATATCCCGCTGTCAAAAGCCCGCTTTCCGCCATTTTGTCGGCAGTGTCCTTTATTAATTGCTCGTTTATATCCGCGCCGAAGGTGTTCCATGAATTCCAGCCCATGGGCGGTGTGTTTTTAATCATTTTTCTTGACCTCCGTGAAAAAATATTGTAAATTAAGTATATGGTATAAAAGTATTATTTTCAATAATATTTTATTGCAAATATATGTATTTTTGTTTCACGGAGGAATTTTTTATGCCTGCAACGATCTGCTACGGGAGGCAGGACTGCCATGATTTACATTCATGGGGACCCGGCATAAGGACCTGCTATGTATTGCATTATATAATAAGGGGTAAGGGAACGTTTATAAACGGCGGCAAAAGCTATGCTTTAGCGGCAGGGGAGAGCTTTGTGATACGCCCGTTTGATAATATTGCGTATTATCCCGATGAAAAAGAGCCATGGGAGTACACATGGATTGAGTTTAACGGTGAAAAATATGCTTCTCTGCTTAACCGTATAGACTTTGCAAGGGATAACTGCATAATCGGCGCGGTAGACAAAGAGAGTATCATGCCGCTTTTCGATATTATAAACCGAACAAGCCTCGGAACGCAAAAGAACACCGTGAACGGCATGGCTTCGGCAATACTGGGAGTTTACGCGGATACGTTTGAGAACCACGCGAAATCGGGTGAAAACGATTGCTTTGACTCCGCGCGGTCTTTAATTGAAAATAATTTTCATAAACCCGATTTTGACCTTTCCGCGGTGTGCGGCGTGCTTGGCATAAGCCGCGCCACGCTGCACAGGTGCTTTGTGCGGGTGTGCGCAACGCCGCCGGGCGCGTACCTTACAAAATACAGGCTCGACCGCGCCAAGGAATTTCTGGAGCGCGGGTTTTCGGTTAAATCAACCGCGCTTTCCTGCGGTTTTTCCGATTCTCTTTATTTCTCGAAGGTATTCAAGGCTTCTGTCGGCATATCCCCCGGCAAATACAAAAAGAACGCGTCTACCGAATAACGCTCCGTGATTTTTACAATCTTTCAAAAACCGTCATGATAAACAAGGCGATAGGTAGTATAATATTGATATGTTAAGGGGGACTTTTTATGAATTACAACGCGAAAAACAGTCTTTTACTCCAGCTGCTGAAGCTTTTCGGCGCGTATATAGTTTCGCAACTGCTTATAGTTTTTATATTCGCGGCTGCCGTATCGGGCGATGAAATACCCGAAAAATACGATCTGCCTATGGTTATTATTGCAATACTGCTGGCTTTTGCGGTTAATATGGTAATAGATTTCAACGCGATAGCAAGGCTTAAAAGCACCATTGCAAAATCAAAATCGGATATAGCGGCGGTAACCGAAACCGGCGCCGCCCTTATAGACAAGGCGGAGCGCGTTGCCGATAAATACAGAAAATCCGAAACCGATGTGTATTCGGAATTTGCCGAAGCCCGCAGCGGCAAGCGCATACGCAACGGAAATGACTTCAAAGCGGTTATGGAGGCATACCCCGAGCTTAAATCAAACGAGCATACCCAAAAGCTTTTAAATCAGATTGAGCAAACGGAAAACGCAAAGCTCAAAGCCCGCATGACCTACAGCGAGGCGGCGGCGAAATATAACGCAAAAATACACTCATTCCCGATTGTTATGTTGCGCCGTGCGATGAAGTGGGAGGATGAAGTAATTACCGCAGGTATTCCGAAAGAAGACATTGTTTCGGATGAAGAGTTGGGTATTTAATAGGATAGCTTATTTTATTATCTGCCACGCGTTTATCAGTCTGTCAAGCGACCAGGCCGCGTTTGCGGGGCTGGTTGAGGGCAGGCAAACAGCCTTTTGCCCCACCGTTTTTTCTATATAACGGATATAGTATTTTTCCGCCGTTTTGCCGTTTACAAATATTCGGCTTACGGCGGTATTTTCAATTATACCCGCAATATCATTCGGTTTAACGTTTTTAATGCTTGTATCGGCAGAGCCCGTAATTTCGCACTCCGCAATTACGTCCCACAGTGCGAGCCTGTTTTCAAGCACCAGCTTTTTCTTTTGCTCTACCGTTTGCGGCACCTTGCAGGAAAATACGCCCGCAAGCACGCGCCAAAAGCGGTTTTGCGGATGTCCGTAGAAAAATTCCGCCTCGCGTGATTTGACCGACGGAAAGCTGCCCAAAATAAGGGTCTGAGAAGCCTTATTATAAAGCGGCGGTATATTGTGCAGAATCATTCTTCATCCTCTTTTAAGCACCGCTCCGCACAGGGTGCACAACGCAAAGCCCGCAATATCTACCGCGACCACCGTAGCCCCCACGGGCGTTCCCGCAAGCACCGAAGCAATCATGCCGAGAACGGTGCATACTGCGGCGAATACCGCAGAAAAAACCGAAACGGCAAAAAAGCTTTTGTAGAGCCGCATTGCCGACAGCGCGGGAAAAACTATAAGCGCCGATATAAGCAGCGAGCCCGCAAGCTTCATTGCAAGCACTATTACAACCGCGGTTATAACGGCAATAAGCATATTGTAAACGCCGGTGTTGACGCCCGACGCGCGGGAAAAGCTTTCATCAAAGGTTACCGCGAACAGCTTGTTGTAAAGCAGCACAAAAAGAGTAATTACAACTAATGCCAGCACCGCGCAGAATATGACCTCGCCCCCGGAGAGGGTAAGAATCGAGGTCGAGCCGAAAAGCGTGCCGCAAACATCCCCCGAAACATTTGCGGAGGGCGAGAAAATATTCATTATCAGATACCCGAACGCCAGCGCCCCGACGGAAAGCATTGCAATTGCGGCGTCCCCCCGAATTTTTGAGGAGGCTCCGCCCTTTAAAAGCAAAACGGCGCATATGACCGTAACGGGCAGTATTATCACGGTTTGATTTGTGAAATTAAGCGCGGCGGCTATCGCCATTGCCCCGAATGCGACATGCGATAGCCCATCGCCTATAAACGAAAGTCTTTTTAGCACCAGCGTCACGCCGAGAAGCGACGCACACACGGCAATTAAAATTCCGACCGTCAGCGCATACCGCACGAAGGGATAGCTGAAATACAGCTTCAAATTATTAAATGCTTCAGTCATTTTTTTCAGCCTCCGTATATTCGCCCGCCGTGCCGAAAAAGCCATGCTTGCCTATTTCCAGAATGTGTGTCCCGAGCATTGCGGCGGGTATATCGTGGGTTATCATTATAACCGTCATGCCGTCTCTGTTAAGTTTTGATATAAGTCTATACATATCCTCCGCCGCCTCGGGGTCAAGCCCCGCCGTGGGTTCATCAAGCAATAAAAGACTTTCGGCGGCGCAAAGCGCGCGGCATAGCAGCGCCCGCTGCTGCTGCCCGCCCGAAAGAGTGGCATAGCCGCGCTTTACAAGGCTTTCTATTCCCATTTTGCGCATATTAAGGAGCGCATCTGCCCTTTGTGCCGCGCTGTAAAACGGACGGTAACCGCATTTACCTGCAAAGCCCGACATAACAATTTCGCCGACTGTTGCGGGAAAATCCCGCTGAACCTCGGTCTGCTGCGGCAGATAGCCGATCTTTTTTAAGTCGAGCGCTGTTTCAAGACTGCCCGATACAGGCTTGTTAAGCCCCAAAAGATTTTTTATAAGCGTGCTTTTACCCGAGCCGTTTTCACCTATAACGCAAAGATAATCGCCCTCGTTTACCGTGAAATTTATATTTTCCGCAACGGTTTTTCCGTCATACCCAAGCGCTAAATCACAAGCCCTTATAAGCGTCATTCATTCCACCCCGATTTTCAGTGTTTCAAGATTTTTTTGCATAACCGAAATATAGGTTATTCCGTTTTTTATATCCTTTTTACTTACGGACTGCATACTGTCAAGCGTTAAAATTTTCTTATTCTTTTTTGACGTGTTTTGGTTTACCGCATTTGCAATATCGCCGTTTGAAGTTTCGGTTATAAAAATACAGTCGCCGTTTTCATCGGCTTTTTTCGCAAGAAATATCACCGTTTCAAAGCTCGCCTCGGTTTCGGCAGAACAGCCGGGAAAGGCGGCGTAATAATCCAGTCCGAAATCGTCGGTGAGATACC
>OJKW01001795.1_pt1 | contig 11521 bp, 5 predicted proteins | sample 1596591 | NCBI WGS metagenome assembly OJKW01 (sample SAMEA4350166, study PRJEB24818) | metagenome | biome: human; feature: gut; material: faeces | place: Denmark | collected 2013-09
TGATGAACATGAAGTACGGTGCCAAGGATGCGGCGGAGGATATATCCGAGTACTTCATGCGGGCGATGCTGAGCAACAAGATCGGTGAGATGTACAGCGACAAACTGAAAGGCTGGTGGGAGAAGTTTGGCAAGGCCATGGAGGACAACGAACTGACCGAGGCGGAACGGAACGCGCTGATGGAAGAGTACATGCAGTATATGGATGAAGCCCTTGCCCTGCGTGACAACCTGGCGGCAGCCACCGGTTATGACAAGACGCAGCAGGGCGGTACGAGCCAAAGTGCGAAAGCGGGCGGCTTTACGGCCATGACGCAGGACCAGGGCACGAAACTGGAGGGCATGTTCACCGGCGGGCTGCAGCACTGGAGCAGCATGGACGACCGGCTGGAAAGCGTGGTGGAGAAGATGGACACGGCTGAAGGGCATCTGGCCCGGATAGCCGAGAACACCGGTGTGAGCGCCGGACACCTGGGCGAACTGAAGGAAGTGATAAAGAAAATGATACGTGACGGACTAAAAGTGAAGTGATATGGGCAATATACTGAGCGGACTGGTGCTGGTGAACGGCACGGACATCTGGACGGAATACGGCGTGTTCCTGGTGGAAGACCGGCGCGGGGGCATGGAGAACCTGACGGCCATCCTGACCCCGAGCAAGGCCAAGAAGGATACGGCTGTGGACATACGGGAAGAGCACGGGGAAAAATACAGCCCCGTGCTGACCCCACGGAATGAAGCGCGTGACGTGACGCTGCATTTTGCGCTTTACAACAAGACCCAGGCAGGCTGGATGAAGCAGTACTTTGCCTTTGTGAATTTCCTGAAGCAAGGGAAGGACGGCTGGCTGGAGATCCGTTTCCCCCAGCTGGATCTGCAGCTGCGGGTGAAGTATGCCGACTGTACGAAGTTCACCCCGCTGACCTATCTGTGGACGGAAGGTGTGCATGCCGGAAAGTTCCGGGTAAAGTTCCGGGAACCGAAACCGATTATATAACCATTCAAACGCTATTAGAATATGCTTCTAACGATATATGATAAAGCCGGAACCAAGCGTGCGGATGTGGCCGTGAACGACAGCTCGACGCAAAGCAAGGAAGTGCAGGGAGACAATGTGCTTTCCCTGTCGTTCAGCTATTATGCCTTCCTGCCCCTGGACGTGAACGACTACACGGACTATCTGGGCGAACGGTACTGGCTGACAGAACGCTACACGCCGAAGCAGGTGAGCGATGGTGAATGGGAGTATAACCTGAAGCTGTACGGTATCGAGAGCCTAATCAAGCGGTTCCTGGTGCTGGAGACGACGGACGGGGACACCAACCCCCTGTTTACCCTGACGGCCACGCCCCGCGAGCATGTGGCGATGGTGGTGAAGGCTATCAATAACGGCATGGGCCACATTACTGACTGGAAGACGGGTACGGTGGAAGGTACGGAGCTGATCACGATAGACTACGAGGGGATGTACTGCGACGAAGCGCTGAAAGCCATCGCGGAAAAGGCAGGCGGCAAGGTGGAATGGTGGGTTGAGGGGCAGACTGTGAACGTGTGCCGCTGCGAACACGGGGAAGAAATCACCCTTGGCTATGGCAAGGGGCTGACCTCCCTGGAAAGAGATACGAGCAACACGGCCAAATTCTATACGCGCCTGTTCCCGGTAGGCTCGACCCGCAACATCGATGCGGAGAAATACGGCAGCCCGCGTCTGATGCTTCCCGGCGGCAGGAAGTACATCGAGCAGGGCGTGGAGGAATATGGCATCTATGACCATTACGAGCAGGATGCTTTCAGCGGCATCTTCCCCCGTCGGGTCGGTACGGTGAGCTCGGTTCGCAGCGAGGAGGTGGCAGACGATGAAGGAAACAAATTCACCGTCTATTATTTCCGGGACGGGGAACTGGACTTTGACCCTAACCTGTACGAGCTGGCCGGAGAAACCAAACGTGTGTCGTTCCAGACGGGCGACCTTGCCGGACTGGGAGAAAGCGATGACCACTACTTTGAGGTGAACTACGACAGCGCGGCACGTGAATTCGAACTGATCACCATCTGGCCCTACGATGACGACACCCAGCTGCCGGGCGGCAAGCTGGTGCCCCGAGCAGGCGACACCTATATCCTGTGGAATATCCGGATGCCGGATGAGTATTACCGGCTGGCCGAAGAGGAGTTTGCGGTTGCGGTGGACGAGTACAACCGGGACCACTGGCTGGACATTGCCGCCTACAAAGCCCCGACAGACCCGGTATACATCGAGGAGCACGGCATAGACCTGTTTGTGGGCAGACGGGTGAAGCTGGAGAGCCGGAAGTATTTCCCGGAAAAAGGCTACCGTCAGAGCCGTATCACCAAGATCAGCCGCAAGGTGAACGAACCCGGGCAGATGGACATCGAGATAAGCGATGCGCTGCAGGTGGGCAAGTTCGACAAGGTGACGGACAGCATCGGTGCGCTGAAAAGCTATACGAAATCAAAGACGGAAGGCGCTGCCCTTCCGGACATCATACGAAGCTGGGACAAGACGCTGCCCACGGACAACAACCTGTTTTCCGCCCGGCGCAGCCAGAAAGAGTTCCTGAGCAAGAACCAGCCGGACACAGCCAAAGAGTCCATCCGCTTCCTGAAGGGTGTGAGCTTTGGCGAGGCTGCTGGCGGCAAGCCCTGCGGCATCGTGGATGGTGAGGGCAATGCCGAATACTTGACTGCCGTGATCCGCGAACTGCTGCGCAGCACGGAGTTTGTGGACGGGCTGACCGGTGAGGGCTGGCAGCTGTGGATTGACCAGCTGACCGGACTGACAAACCTGACGGTGGACAAAGTGACTGCCCGGCAAAGCCTGGTGGCGCTGGAACTGCTGATCGAGAAGGTGCGCAGCGTGTGCGGCCAGCTGGTGGTGTCCGCTGCCAACGGCAAGATCAAGGACGTGGTGAAGCAGGGCGACAACTACCGCATCGTGTTTGAGCAGGAATCGGGCTTTGTGGCCCATGACCTGATGCGCTGTGCGGTTACGGGTGGTAAGAAACTAAAAGCATACTGGGTGGAGGTGGCTTCGGTGATAGCCGGCGGTGTACTGGTCCCGGTAAGCGAGTTTGGCGGGGTGAAGCCGGAGGCAGGCGATGAGTGCGTGCTGATGGGCAACACCGAAACCCCGCTCCGGCAGAACCTTATATCCATTGCGGCCACGGAGGACGGACAGCCCCGTATCGACATTCTGGACGGTGTGAAGGCCAAGAACTTCAACGGCTGCCTTCGTTGCCGGCTGGGTAAGCTGGACGGCATCAGGAGCAGCGCTTTCCCGGCAGACAAACAGCCGAAAGGAAACGGCCTGTATGCCGACAACGTGTGGCTGAAGGGTACGTTCGTGTTGATGACGGGCGAGGACATCCTGACGCGGTTTGAGATAACCGAGGGGAAAATCCATTCAGCCGTGGAAAGCTTGCGCAAGGAAATACGCGAAGAACAGAGTTATCTGGACAACAGCAGTTTTGCCGACGGCATGGACAAATGGAAGACGGGCAGCAAGGCTACGCTGTTCACCCTGGGCGGACGCTGGATCTGGGCGAACGGCGGTCCTTACGGTACGAAGCCGGACGGCCATGCCGAGATACGGACCGACGGCAAGGTGCCTTATGCCTATATCCGGAACAGCTATATCATGCAGAAACTGGAGGACTTCCGGCTGGTACCGGAGTACCGGCAGACGAACAGCCAGGGCGAACGGGTGCCCGGCGTGGTGTATCTGTCGTTCAGCTACCGGGTTATCAAGGCCGGAAGGTTGAAAATAGAATTTGTGAACGCTGATAAGACCGGGTTTGAGAACTTCAACATGTTCGGCCATGAAGAAGACCTGCCCGCGGGCGGTGAGAAGATGTTTACGCTGGACGGACTTTGGAACGGCACGGGCGATTTCAAGCTGTCGTTCACGGGCGTGATTTACATTTCGCTGCTGGTGTTCAGCACCAATAAAGCGGATGCACTGGCTTATAAGTACCGGACGCTGTTTGAACAGAGCGACCGGCTGGTGAAGATTTCGGCCGCGGTATTTGACAAGGACGGAGCAGCATTGAAAGAAACGGGGCTGGTGATCAAGCCGGAAGGTGCGGGGCTGTATGCCCAGGATGCCAGCGGCAAGGTGGCCCTTATAGGAGTCAGTGTGGAAGATACAGACGAATACGGCAAGCCCGTGAGCAAAATCAAGCTGACAGCAGACCATATACAGCTGGAGGGACTGGTGACAGCCAACGGCAACTTCAAGATATTAGAAGACGGCAGCATCGAAACAAAGAATGGCAAGTTTACGGGAGAAATTGACGCAACAACCGGCAAGATAGGCGGATTCAGTATTACGTATGGGCGCATCGGCATTGACCGGGAAGGAGATGACAACGGCATGTTCCTGTATGACACGATGATAGGTTTCAACGGTGATGAGATGCAATCCATTATCGGCACCTGGTCAAATTTAGGAACCACTCTGTTGGGGAGATTCATCAATACACGAAACGATTATACGAATTATGGGCTGATATTTAACGTGTCTGGTAGCTTGAGCAATCGAAACTATGCGTTTTTAGGTACGGGAGACGGTATATTGAAAGGCGTTGTGGAAGGCTTCAGGCTGAACTGGATTTCTTTCGATAAAGAAAACGAAGCCAAATATGTCAATCTGAATAAAGGGAAATATGTGGAAGTAAACGGTAGTTATAACAATTGCGTGCTGATGCTTCCCCGCCTGTCGGATTTGCGTACAGCTTTGGGATTGGGTATCCAATCCACTGAAGATATAGCAGTCAGGTTGACTGTGGTAAAGCGCAGCGGAGTGAATGTGAAAGTTTACGGCAGAACAAATCAGATAACAATAAACGGTAATTCTGTGGACAATGCCGAGCATCCCTATCTGCGAGACAATAATTTTGGAAACACCCAATATTGGGAAGTTGGCAACGGAGATACTGTTGAATTCCTGCTGACCTTCAGCGGGAATGAATATAATGCCTATACAGTGAGTATTCATCGATAAAAACTATACGAGCATGAAATTGAACTTTAAAGAATTCAGCATTCCATCCGGAATCAGCAAAAGGTGCTGGCAGACTACAGACGTGCGTGAGCAGGTGGCAGACCTGCTCTATACCCATGCCAACGGCATCAAGGCCCATCGACTGGCCTTCAAGATACTGGACAGTACCGGTGACGAGGAATACAGCACCGAGGAAACCGGCATGGTGCGGTATGTGATAGAGCAGTTTTGTCTGCCCTGTGTGATAGATGGACTGAATGAACTGCTGCAGGCAGGGAACAATAAAAACGAATGAGTATGGCAGAAATGACGCAAGAAGAAATGGTTCAGGAAGTGCTGGACCGTGTGCTCCAGTCCTCTACCGGTGTGGAGGATCTGGAAACCGTCTCCTCGCTGAGCGGTGTGAAATCACTGCCCGGCGAGAAGGACGGCAAGATGGTGAACGTCCCCCTGGAGCTGATAGGGAAACCTGCGAGCGATGCCGCCGCCCGTGCCGAGGCCGCCGCCAAGAAAGCGGAAGGAGCCGTAGCCGGACTGGAGGAAAAGACCCAGGCCGCCACGGAAGCCGCTACCAAGGCCAACGAAGCGGCATCCAAGGCAGAAAATGCCGCTGCCAAGGTGGAACAGACTACGGCAGCAGCCGTCGGCGGGGCTACTGCACGCTTTTCATCATGGATGGAAACAGGCAACGTTTTACCTGACAAAAGTACCAAACCGGGCGGCAACGTGGTGTATGTGGCCGGTGCCGGGAAATTTGCTTACCACATGGACTCCACCCTGTACGGGGACTGGGACGTGGCGGGAGTACCCCCTGCCGGCATGTTCATGAATGCGGACCGGACAGCCATCCTGCCGGACAAGCTTTACCTGCTGGGTGATGCCATATATACCGGCACGGGAGGCGCTCTGAAACTTCTGGCCTACCGGCATGAGGTGATGAGCGAGGAAGCCTATGAGGCACTGCCGGACAAGGATGCGAATACGCTGTATCTGATATATGAGGAGGATTGACGATGATAACCAAAGGCGGTAAGGAAATAACGGCTGCGTATGTGGGAAAACGTGCCCTGTCGGCTCTCTATGCCGGTGCAAGGCTGGTATGGTCCGCAATAAGCAGCTGCTTCGGACTTGGATACTGGAAAGGCGACGAGCCGTGGAACGGGTCGGACGCATGGAACGGTAGCAGTAAAACTGATAAATGAATGATTATTATAAAAGGACAGTATTATGGCAAAAAGGAAAATAAGCGGAATCATCAATGCGACTGAACATCCGATGAATCTTGAAACACCATGGAACCAGAAACAGCCGGACGGCACCTATCATGCCTATGCCGGGGACGATGTAGAAGCGTTTCTGAAGAAAGAGCTGTCAAACCGTACCCCAACCGAGGAACTGGTGAGCGGCGAGACGAAGCCCCCTACATCCGGAACGGTGTTTGATGCAATGGTGGGTACGGTGACGGACGTGGATGTGCAGGACAGTGAGGACGGCACCCAATACGTGATGACCGTGAAGCAGAAGGACAACCAGGGCGGCGAGAGCTCGAAGGAAGTGCGCTTTTCCAAGTACACGGATGACGACAAGGTGGTGGTGAACATCGACCTGACGGACAGCGGCGGGGCGGGACTTCCCTCCCAGCAGTATCTGGCACTGGGCAGCGGCTTTGTGGTGAAATACTCCGTGGGTGTGGGTACTGCCGGTGGCGGTACGGTGGACGGCTACAGCGACCTGAAAGCCCGCGTGATTGTGAAGCGCGGTTCGACCGTGATCAGTGAGTTTCAGGATGCGGAGTTTGTGGGTGTGACAGCCGGACAGAGCTACACCTTTGACGCTTCGCCCTACCTGACGGATGCCACCGCCTATACCGTGCAGGTGGAGGCACAGGCTACCTACCAGGGCGGCACGCTGATGAAGACGGCCACGGCCAAGGTGACCATGGTGGCCATGGCGCTGGAGACTACCTACTCGGTGGGCAACGGACTGGCTGACGGCGGGTACCGGAACGACGTTAACATCCCCTTTACGGCCAAGGGTACGAGCGGCGAGAAGAACATCTACTACCGCGTGAACGGCGGACAGGCTTTTACCCTCGGTCTTTCTGCCGGCAGCGGTGTGCAGCAGAAGAACGTGACCATCCCGCTGACGCAGATGCAGGAAGGGACGAACGTGGTGGAAGCCTACGCACAGCATGAGAACTCCGGTGTGGTGAGCCGGGTGCATTACATTACGCTGCTGAAGGCAGGCGGAGGTGTGACAGCGTATGCCGGCATGATGTTCAGCCACCGGGCAGCGGGATTCCAGCGTGACTGGAAACACCCGGTGCTGGAGGCAGAGCAGTTCACGGCATGGAACTTCACGTATGCCGGCTATGACCGCGATGCGTACACGGCCCGTGTGAAAGTGACCGACCGGGGCAGCGTGGTGAAGGAAGACCTGCTGCAGCGCGGTGAGACCGGCAGCTACGGACGGACGAACGTGAACGTGGAACCGCTGGACTACCGTGTGTCGTGCAGTGATGCCGTGCTTGAGGTGAAGGTGAACACCACATCGCACCCAGACATTGAAGCCACGCTGGCACCGGATGCCGTGTGTACGTTTGACGCCTTCGGGCGAAGCAACACGGAAAACAACCCGGCAAGCTGGGTGAGCGGTGACAAGCGCATGGAGTTCCGGGACGTGCTGTGGAGCGTGAACGAATACGGTGCCGGTAGCGGCTGGCACAAGGACCGCCTGCTGCTGGCCGGCGGTGCAGGCATGACCCTGACGGCAGACGGAGGATACCGCCCCTTCAACGAAGCGGACAAGCCGGAGGGCTTTGCCATCCGTGACGTGGGCATGACGCTGGAGATAGAATACAGCACAGCGAACGTGACGGACACGAACGCGGAACTGATTACCTGCCTGGGGCAACTGGACAACGGCAACCGGTACGGGCTGATTGTGACCCCGGAAGAGGCCAAGTTCCTGACCGGTGTGGTGACCGAGGCGATGGATGCCGGGCAGGTGCTGCGCTATGAGGACTCGGTGGGTACGAAATTCCAGCCGGGTACGAACATCCGCATTACCTACGTGTTCTACCCGAACGTGCAGACGAACGAACAGCGCACGCTGATCGGTTTCTATGTGAACGGTGAAGAATCGGCAGCTTCCAAATGGCTGGACAAGGTGAACTTCAACATCCAAAGCCAGCTGGAGTTCAAGTCGGCGGGTGCCGACCTGAACGTGAAGAGCGTGCGCATCTATAACAAGGCGCTGACCTCGGACGAGGTGCTGAACAACTACATCGTGGACCGCAACCACCTGGAGGATGCCGATGGGGAGCCGGGCGTGCGTTCGCTGGATGAGGACAACCGCGTGCTGAACGAGGGGGACACGGTGAGCATGGAGAAGCTGATGGGACTGATGAAGAAGCGCCGGAACTCGATCCTGGTACTGATAGGCACGGGCAGCGTGGGCAGTGAGGTGCCGAGCGAGAGCGACACGCTGAACGTGATGGATGCGCTGGCCCAGCTGAACAACAAGAAGGCCAACAAGCTGTGCCGGGAAGTGAGATTCTACAACGGCGAGAACCGGGCGCTGGACTGGATAGCCCGTGACATATATCTGCGCATCCAGGGTACCAGTTCGGTGAACTATGCCCGCAAGAACCTGCGCTTCTACTTCCAGAAGACAGCCAGCGGATATACGGCACGGATGAGCTACGGCGAGATAGACGGCAACGGGCAGCAGAGCAACCCGACAGCTACGGAGGGCAAGAAGAACCTGTTCAGGCTGCGGGGCAACTCGGTGGGTGCGAAACTTGCCTGTGCGAAGTGTGACTTTTCCGACTCCTCCATGACGACCAACACGGGCGGTGCGAAGTTCATTCATGACGGCATGAAGGAAATGGGCATTCTGACCCCTGCCCAACAGTATGCCGCCGACCATGCAGATACGTGCAAGGAAGATATACGCTCGGCCATTGACGGCTTGCCCTGTGACCTGTTTGTGTCCAAGAGTGTGGACGAGGACCTGACCTATTACGGCCAATACAACATGAACAACGAGAAGAGCGACAGCTACCCGATATTCGGCCAGGACAAGACTATCGGCGGCGAGCAGTGGGGAACCGGCGACACCCTGAACTACCTGCAGGCAAACGGCGACCAGCCGAAGGAATACCTTCCTATCTGCATCGAGACGCTGAACAACTCGAATGACCTGTGCCTGTTCCGCTGGCTGCCGTCCACGGAACCTGACCATACGGACTTCATGGATTTCAACTTTGACGGCGGTTTCGAGTTCAACCACCCGAAAGACGTGTTCTGGAACGACGGCGGTGGCGATGCCGAAGAAGAACCGAACATCAAGGAACATCTGGGCACCGGTGACAAGTATGACAAGATGTACAAGGCCCTGGACCGCATGATGAGCTTCCTTTACAGATGTGTGAAGGAAACGCCTGCAGGCAAGGGTATGACCTATAACAAGGAGTCGCACACGTTTGACGGGGTGGACTATGAGGATGACGGAAACAAGTTCCCGACCGCCAAGTGGGCAAGCCCGACCTTCAGGAAGGAAGCCGGGAAGTATTTCAACCTGCCCAACCTGGCTGCCTACTACCTGTATGTACAGTTCAACCTGGGCGTGGACCAGCTGGCAAAAAACATGCTGGTGCGGACGTGGGACGGTGTGATGTGGTGGATAACCTATTACGACGGGGACTGCCAGCTGGGTTCGGACAACAAGTCGTTCCTGACCGGGAAGTATGACGACAACCGGCAGACGAAGCGCGACGGGGCCTATGTGATGCAGGGGCACAACAGCTGGCTGTGGAACCTGATACTGGGCAACATGGGCAATCTGCTGGAGGAGGTGATGACCAAGGGCGTGAACGGCGGAACCAGCTTCATGAGTGCCTTCAGTATCCAGAAAGCCATTGACCACTTCGATACCGAGCAGATGAAGAAGTGGTGCTCGCGCCTCTATAACAAGTCCGGCATATTCAAGTATGTGTATCCGTTCCTGAACGAAATGCCGGTGGGTTCGGACGGTGCGAAACAGACCTATCCGCAGATCTACGGTCTGAAGGGTTCGCTGAAAGCGCACCGGAACTATTTCATTCAGCGCCGGTACGACCTGAAGCAGGTGGAGTACGGCTATGTATCTACGCTGGGTGCCCAGTTCTACCAGAGTACGGCATCGCTGGACAAGGCTTATAAACTGAAACCGATGCAGTACCGGCTGACCATCCCGTACCGTGTGCAATTGTCCACCAGCAACGGCGTACAGGCTGACAGCGGTGTGGTGGATGCGGACGTGCTCCACTCCCTGCAGCTGACCCGTGCCTTCGGTGAGAACGACCCGCTGAAGATAGTGGGTGCGGCCAAAATCAAGGAACTGGTGTGGCATGAGGATGCGTTCGCCATCGGCTTCAACTTCGGTCTGCTGACCTCGTTGGTCAAACTGGACATGAGCGTGGAGAAAGCCAGCGGGTACCGGAACGGCTCGTTCATGGCTTCGACCAACGGGATGCTGCTGCTGGAAGAAATGAACATGCGGAACAACCAGCTGGCCCGGAACGGGGACAACGGAAACGTGGCCACCTTGGATTTGAGCTGGCAGGGGCGGCTGAAGAAACTGGACGTAAGAGGTACGGGGCTGACCCGAGTGAAACTGGCCACCGGTGCGCCCGTTGTGCAGTTATGCCTGCCGGACACGATTGAGGAGCTGTTTCTGGAGTATCTGACCAAGCTGCAGGACAGCGGGCTGGTGCTGGAAGGCATCAACAACGTACGCGGCTACCGCTATACCAACTGCCCCGGCATCGACGGGTTCGCTATGCTGGAACGCCTGCATCAGGCTAAACTGAACGGCAGCGGCAAGCTGGAACGCTTTGTGCTGGAGATAGACCGGGAAGACGACGGAAGCCTGCTGAAGAAGTATTTCGATTACGGAACGTACACGCAGACGGGTGCGGTGGATGACCGCCACTCGGGTCTTCGCGGTAAGCTGACCCTGACGAAGTATTTGGCTGACGAGGAACTGGAGAAGTATGCCGCCCGTTATCCGGAACTGACCATCAAGCAGCCGCCCTATACGATGATTGAGTTTGACGACAGTGTGGCTGACGATGCCAATGTTTCTAATTTAGACAATAAAACAGGGTATAAGTTTGGTAATCAATATGTGATGAGTGGACACATAAAAGCCATCCTGTCCAAGCGCCACCGCGTACTGGCCAAGGTGACCAAGATGCCCACGAGCCGGAAGGCGGAGATGGCCGGGCAGCAGGTGGAAGTGAACAACCCGGACGGGGAGATGACCTATTTCCCGCTGCATGACGAAAGCTCGAACTTCTATGCCGATGCGGAGGATATGAACGACTGCACGGTGGCGAAGCTGGACGGCAGCGAGGGAGACTGGATGATGTATGAGCCGTTTTACTGGAGCAAAGGCATCAACGATTATTTGAACAACAAGAAGTACGCCTGCTACAGCAGTTATCCGGAGGACG
>OJKW01001800.1_pt1 | contig 11513 bp, 8 predicted proteins | sample 1596591 | NCBI WGS metagenome assembly OJKW01 (sample SAMEA4350166, study PRJEB24818) | metagenome | biome: human; feature: gut; material: faeces | place: Denmark | collected 2013-09
TCCCGAAGGACCTGACAAAAATCAAGAGCAAGATGCTGTTCGGCCTGACGAAGCGGCAGCTTGTGTGTTTCGGATCGGCGGCGCTTGTTGGAGTGCCGCTTTTCTTTTTGAGCAAGGGCAGCATGGGCACGACGCCGGCGGCGCTGTGCATGATCCTTGTGATGCTGCCCTTTTTCCTGTTCGCCCTGTATGAGAAGAATGGGCAGACCCCGGAGGCGCTGCTGGGCAATCTGATCCAGTGCAAATTCATCCGTCCGAAAAAGCGTGTCTATCAGACAAATAACGCCTATTCCGCTTTGGAAAAGCAGGCGGAACTGGAGCGGACGGTGGGGCGGATCGCCTCCGGCGCGGGGAAAAGAGGCAAGGGCCGGCGCAGGCTCACCCGGCAGGAGCGAAAGCAGATCGAGGCCGTCATCCGGCAGGCCAGGGGGGACGGCAAGAACCACACCGTACAGGCAAGCCTCCCCTTCCGCAATATGCACCCGGACGGCCTGTGCCGTCTGGACGACCGGCATTTTTCCAAAACCATCGCCTACGCCGACGTCAGCTACCGTCTGGCGGGACCGGACGATCAGCGGGATATTTTTGAACGCCTCTGCGACTTCTATAACGGCTATGATCCCTCCATCGGCGTGCAAATGACCCTGAGCAGCAGCCACAAGGCCGGCGGCGGGGACCTGTTCCGCATGGCGGCCCAGGGGGACGATCTGGACGGGATCCGCGCCGAGGCCTCCGGCATCCTGCAAACGCAGTATGAGCGCGGCAGCAACGGCTATGTGAAAAGCAAGTATGTCACGCTGACCATCGAGGCGGAGAGCGTCCAGGCGGCGCGGGCAAGGTTTTCCCGCATCGAGGCGGACACCCTGAACCGCTTCAAGGTCATGGGCGCGGCGGCAAAGGTGCTGGACGGCAAGGAGCGGCTGGCGCTGCTGCACGGCCTTCTCCATCCCAGAGGGGAGCCCTTCGCCTTTGAATGGGACTGGCTGGCGCCCTCCGGCCTGTCCGTGAAGGATTTTATCGCGCCTTCTTCCTTCGAGTTTGGGGAGACGCGGCGCTTCCGCATGGGCGAAATGTACGGCGCGGTGTCCTTCCTGCAGATATTGGCCCCGGAGATCCAGGACCGTATCCTTACGGACTTTATGGATGTGGAGGGAAACCTTCTCGTCACCATGCACGTCCGCGGCATCAACCAGAACGAGGCCATCAAGATGGTCAAGCGCAAGATCACCGATCTGGACGCCATGAAGATCCAGGAGCAGAAGAAGGCCGCACGCAGCGGCTACGATCTGGATATCCTCCCCTCTGACCTCTCCACCTACGGCGGCGCGGCGAAAAATCTCCTGCAGGATTTACAGAGTCGCAACGAGAGAATGTTCAATATGACCTTCCTCATGCTGCATCTGGCGCCCACGAAACAAAAGCTGGAGATTGCCGTTTCGCAGTCGGCCAGCGTCGCCCAGACGCACAACTGCATCCTGACCCGGCTGGACTTCCAGCAGGAGGACGGGCTTATGTCCTCGCTGCCGCTGGGCCTCAACCGTATCAAGATCGAACGGAGCCTCACCACATCGGCGCTGGCGGTGTTCGTCCCCTTCGTCACCCATGAGCTTTTTATGGGCGGCAATGCCATGTATTACGGGCTCAACGCCCTCTCTAACAACATGATCCTGCTGGACCGCAAGCAGTCCCGTTGTCCCAACGGCCTTGTGTTCGGCACGCCGGGCAGCGGCAAGTCCATGAGCTGCAAGCGGGAGATCACCTATGTCATGCTGACCACGAAGGATAACGTCATCATCTGCGATCCGGAGGATGAATATTCCCCGCTGGTGAATCGGCTGGGCGGCCAGGTGATCCGGCTCTCTCCCAACAGCCGCGACTATGTAAATCCGCTGGATATCAACCTCAATTACAGTGAGGAAGAAAACCCGCTGGCGCTGAAAAGCGATTTCGTGCTGTCTTTCTGCGAGCTTATCATGGGCAGCAAGACGGGGCTGGAGGCTATCGAGAAAACCGTCATTGACCGGGCCGTGCAGATGATCTACCAGCCGTACTTCGCGGACCCGCGGCCGGAGAATATGCCCGTGCTGGGCGATCTGCTGGACGCGCTCATGGCGCAGGGCATCCCGGAGGCGGAGCGCGTGGCTCAGGCGCTCGACCTCTATGTGAACGGCTCTCTCAACTTCTTCAACCACCGTACCACCGTGGATATCCGCAACCGCCTTGTCTGCTTCGATATCAAGGGCCTCGGCAAAAATCTGAAAAAGCCGGGGATGCTCATTGTCCAGGACGCGGTGTGGAACACCGTCACGGTGAACCGCTCCATTGGACGGGCCACCTGGTATTTCGTGGACGAATTTCACTTGCTCTTGAAGGAGGAACAGACGGCGGCATACAGCGCCGAGGTCTGGAAGCGTTTCAGGAAGTGGGGCGGCGTCCCGACCGGGGCGACACAGAACCCCAAAGACCTGCTTTCCTCGCCGGAGATCGAGAACATTCTGGAAAACAGCGATTTTATCTATCTGCTGAACCTCTCCGCGGGCGACCGCAAGCTGATGACTGAGCGGCTGAACATCTCTGCCGAGCAGCTTGCCTATGTGACCAACGCGGACCCCGGCAGCGGCCTTCTGTTCTTCCAGAATGTGATCCTGCCCTTCATTGACCACTTCCCGAAGGACACCGAGCTGTACCGCGTCATGACCACCAAGCCTAATGAAAAGTTTTTATAAATGGAAAGAGTGGTTGTAATTAGCTGTCTATAAAGCATTTTTACAGAAAAAACTTGCGATAATAATTGCATGGATGCCTCCTTTCAACGACAATAGACACACCACCTTGAAAGGAGAGTGTGTCTATGATTACAAACAATTTCAACAAAGAGCTTCGGGGTATTTCAGATGCATTGCGTGATTTGGGGTATACTGACAGCACCATCGGGATGCGTCAACGCTATTGGAAAGAGTATTGCTTTTTCCATGGAAGTCTCGACATTGATGAAGCGTCAATGGATGAGTTTCTGCTGAAAAACTACGGTATTCAGAGTGGGAACATCAATGTTTCCAAACGGCAGTATGAGGTAAGAGCCGCACTTCGCAACTTGCTGGAATATCGCCGTTATGGAAAAATCAGGAACTATCATACGCCGTGGTTCAAGGATTTGCCGTGGGTCGAGTCTTTCCGAGCTATAACGGAGGATTTCATCTCGCATCTGCGGAGTCAGAACAGCAAGCCGGGAACCATCGTCAATTATGAACGTACACTAAAACGCTTTACCAACCATCTGCATTGTGTGGGCGTAGACTCTTTTAGAGATATGACGCCAGAGCATATCTCCTCTTTTTTATCTACATCTATCCCGGATATTGTCAGAAATCTGCGTGCCACGCTTTGCCATCTGCGTGTCTTCCTCCGGTATCTCTACCTGAATGAATTTACAAAGGATGACTTGTCTCTTTTTATTCCAAAGTCCAACGTGCTGCTGAAACGGAAACACATTCCGTCCACTTGGACCAGAGAAGATATTGATAAAATCCTGGCTTGTATTGATTTAGCCAGTCCCGTTGGTAAACGGGATTACGCAATCATTCTGCTGGTTGCCCGGCTTGGAATCAGGGTCAGCGATGTGATTCGATTGGAATTTGACAATATAAAGTGGGAAAAGAATTGCATCCAGATCTCGCAGTACAAGACAAACGAGCCATTGGTTCTTCCTTTGTTTGAAGATGTTGGACAGGCAATTATTGACTATGTGAAGAATGGCCGCCCCGCATCTGACTTGAAGCTGGTGTTTATTACACATAAACCGCCATTTCAAAAATTCAGTGACAACAATCACCTCCACGGTATGTTTAACAAGTATCTGTATAAGGCGGGCATTGAGGTCACGCCGGAGAAAAATCACGGGATGCACACACTTCGGCACAGTCTGGCAAACGAACTTCTAAGGAAAGAGATTCCGCTTCCAGTTATTTCGGAAATCCTCGGCCACAAAAGTCTGGAAACCACTATGCAATATTTACGCACAGATACGGAGCAGTTGCGGTGCTGCACTTTAGTGGAGGGTGAAAATTATGCAGTCACCACCTAAATCATGTGTCTTTGAAAGTGATCTTGCTCCGCTACTGTCTGCATTCGTTGCAGAGAAACAGCGCTTTGGATTCAAATACAACAGCATTGAAGCATATTTGAAGAGCTTCGATACCTTTCTTCTGGGGAGAGACTGCAAGAATTCCTTGAGTAAAGAACTTATGCTCGAATGGATAGCGCCGAAAGCGCACCAAAAATCCGTAACGATTGAACAGCGCATTCACATTATGCAGAGATTTGCGGATTTTTTGAACCGCAACGGTTTTTCCGCATATCGAATTCCATCTGAACTGATTCCAAGAAAAGTGCATGACTTTGTTCCTTATATTTTTACCTATGATGAGATTGCGCGAATCTTAGCAGTCGTTGATGGGTTTCAGTTCAACAAGCGCAGTCCGAAGCGCCACATCGTCTATCCTTTGTTGTTCCGTGTCCTATGCTTTTGCGGACTCCGCATTTCTGAGGCGTTGAATCTAACTGTGGGTGATGTTCATTTTGAGGATGGTTTCTTTCTCCTGCGAAACACAAAAACAAGTCTGGATCGCCTTATTCCGCTGGATGACAATTTGAGGGTACGCTTTACGGCGTACAGTGAACAGATGGGTTTTCTCAGGAAAGATGAATACTTTTTTCCCTCACCGGATGGTTCCAGATACAGTCTTGCAACAATGGACACAACGTTTAGGGATATTCTTTTCAGGGCTGGCATTCCATACCGCGGCAAGGGAAAAGGTCCACGGCTGCACGACTTGAGACACACATTTTGCGTACACAGTCTCCAAAAGCTGACAGCGCATGGTGAAGACCCCTATGCAGTGCTTCCGCTGTTGATGACATATATGGGACACAGAAGCGTGCAGGCAACCAGCCAGTACATTCATCTCTCCGCCGAAAGTTTTCCGGCTATCCTGAAGCAATCCGAAGCTTTGTTTGGCAACTTAATACCGTTGGAGGGCAACCAAAATGAAACATCCATCTGATTTCGCTATCTGTATTTCCAATTACCTTACAAAACACTTAGCAGGCGCAAGAAATCTAAGCCCCAATACTATAAAGTCATACCGGGACACCTTTTGCCTGCTCTTATTATTTATGAAGGAGATGAACAAAAAAATAGACAGGATTCGCTTGGCCGATATTGATGCCGACTTGGTTATTCGCTTTTTGGATTGGCTGGAAGTAAACCGCGGGAATAGTGCTTCGACGAGGAATGTGCGGTTAGCTGCGATCCATGCGTTTTTTCGGTATGTGCAGTTCCAAAACCCAGAAATGCTGCTGCATTGCCAGCGTATTCTTGCAATTCCGATGAAAGAAACAGAAAAGAGGTTTGTGGAATACCTGCCGGAACAGGCGTTGAGAGAGCTACTTTCACTTCCAGACCAGACGAAAAAATATGGGATACGAGATACGGCGCTGCTGTGTTTGCTCTATGACTCTGGTGCAAGAGTTCAAGAACTGATTGATCTCTCCTTGTTAGATATTCGTCTGGAAACACCAGCAACGATCCGGCTCTATGGCAAAGGAAGAAAAGTGCGTGTCGTTCCGCTTATGTCACAGACGGCAACCATATTGCAAAAGTATCTGAATATGTGGCATTTGGACGCTGCGCGGAAACCAGATGATCCAGTGTTTGTCAACCACCAAGGAAAGCGACTGACCCGACCCGGAGTCACTTATATTCTAAATAAATACATGGCTCAAGTTTCTTGGATGGAGGGCAAAAAAGGGATTACTCCGCATATTATCCGCCATTCCAAAGCAATGCACCTGCTCCGTGCAGATGTTGATCTTCATTACATTCGAGATTTTCTTGGACATGTGCAGATTGAAACGACCGAGGTTTACGCCCGTGCGGATGCAGAAATGAAGCGCAAGGCATTGGAAACAGCAAATCTCGATCTTCCAGCTGAATCCCAAACAAGTTGGCAGAAAGACCAAAGTCTGTTATCCTGGCTACAATCGCTATGACAACGAAACAGAAAATTTTATCGAAAGATATTTGGGTAAGAACGGCTGAAACTCAGCCGTTCTTCGCATTTCTTTCCATTATTCAAAACTTTTCATTAGGGCGGTTATGCAAAGCTTTGCATAACAAGCCGCAAGAGGTGGCGTCGGCATGAAAAGAGAACCGCGTTTACAGTTTTCCGACGCCGATCTTGCCGAGCCGAAGCTGGAAAAGCCCATCAAGCGGGTGAAAAAAGCGGAGGCCAAGGCGGATAAGGCGCAGGCGAAAATCCCCAAGAAAACCGTGGTCAAAAAGGAACGCGGCTTTGATCCTGCCACCGGCAAGGTCAAAACGCAGCTCCGTTTTGAGAAGGTGGATAAGAAAAAGCCGCCCTCAAAGCTGACCCATGCCGTGCAGGATGCCCCCGCCAACTTTGTTCTCTCTCAGGTTCACCGGGAGGTGCGGCAGAGCGAGGATGACAATGTAGGCGTAGAGGCCGCGCACAAGGTAGAGCAAGCCGTGGAGAGCGGCGGGCGGCTGGTGCAGTCTGCCCACCGCGCCCATCAGCTCAAGCCTTATCGTGCTGCCATCCGTGCAGAGAAAAAGCTGGAACGAGCCAATCTTGACGCGCTCCAGAAGAAAGCAGAGATCGACAGCCCCACCAGCAATCCCGTTTCCAAATGGCAGCAGAAGCAGGCAATTAAGAAGCAGTATGCCGCTGCCAAGCACAATCAGGCGGCGCAGACTACGGCAAAGGCGGCAGAGAATACCGCCAAGGCCGCGAAAAAAGCCGCTGAAAAGGCTGAGAAAGCGGGCAAATATGTGTGGGAACACCGGCGCGGCTTTGCCATTGCCGCCGCAATTCTGCTGATGCTGGCATTTCTGCTCAACGGCCTGTCCTCCTGCTCGGTGATAATGGATGGCGTCGGCTCCGGGATCGCGGCCAGTACCTATCCGTCGCAGGACGCCGATATGCTGGGCGCGGAAGCGCAGTATTGCGAAATGGAGGCAGAGCTTCAGCGCTACCTCGACACCTACGAAAGCACCCATGACTACGATGAGTACCACTTTGATCTGGACACCATCGAGCATGACCCCTATGTACTCATTTCCATGATTACGGCGCTGCATCAAGGGGAATGGACGCTGGATGAGGTGCAGGGTACGCTCCAGATGCTCTTTGACCGCCAGTACATCTTGACCGAGGATGTGGTGGTGGAAACCCGCTACCGCACAGAAACCGACACATGGACGGACGCGGACGGCAACACCCATACGGACACCTATCAGGTGCCGTATGACTACTACATCTGCACGGTCACGCTGGAAAACTTCAATCTCTCCCATGTTCCCGTTTACATTATGAGCGAAGAACAGCTCGGAATGTACGCCACCTATATGGCCACCCTCGGCAACCGTCCCGACCTGTTCCCCGGTTCAGGCTACATCGGCAAGTATGTGGAGGGCAGCTATACCGACTACGACATTCCCCCGGAGGCGCTGGACGATGAGGTATTTGCCGCCATCATCAAGGAAGCGGAAAAGTATCTCGGCTACCCCTACGTTTGGGGCGGCAGCAGTCCCTCCACCTCGTTTGACTGTTCGGGCTTCGTCAGTTGGGTCATCAATCATTCCGGTTGGGATGTGGGCAGACTGGGCGCGCAGGGACTTTGCAATATCTGTACGCCTGTATCCTCTGCTAACGTCAAGCCGGGCGATCTGGTGTTTTTCACCGGAACGTATGATACCCCCGGTGTCAGCCATGTGGGTATCTATGTTGGCAACAATATGATGATCCACTGTGGCGACCCGATCTCTTATGCGAACTTAAATTCAAGCTATTGGCAGTCCCATTTCTACCGTTATGGGCGCTTGCCGTAAAGGAGAGTGAACGATATGAACCCGAAAATTATGAAGCTCCGTGGAGAGCTGGAGAAGAACAAAGGCAAAATCTCTGATCTGCAAGGCCGCAACCGCGAGCTGGAAAAGCAGATTCGTGAGCTGGAGGACACCGACATCATCGGCATGGTGCGTGAGAACGGCATGACGATGGAGCAGTTTGCCGAGCTGTTCCGCCGTATGCAGGCCGCGCCTGCACCGGCCACTTCGGAAAAGGAGGCGTTGAACCATGACTAAGAACACACCGCGCATTTTTATCAGCCTGCTGCTGATGCTCCTGTGTATCGGGATTCTCCCCGTTTCTGCCTTTGCCAGCGGTGGCGACTATCCCGATGATGCGCTGCCTGCCACCGAAAGCTGCGCCGCAGATGCGCAGGAGACAAAACAGATCGGCACGGTCACGACCAACGGCGGCAACCTGAATGTCCGCACCGGCGCGGGGCTGGACAACACCGCGTTTACGCAGCTCCCCAACGGCACGGTGGTCGATGTGATCGGCAGGGACGGCGATTGGGTAAAAATCCTGCTGCCCGTCCGTGTGGGCTACGTCTACGGCGGCTATCTGACCGTCACCGATGCCGCCGACAGCACTGTGAGCATCGGCAGCATGACGGGCGGCAGCGACGCGCTGACACCGGACGGCAATTTGACGCTGATCGACGATATTGGCACCAGCACCAAGGCAGGAAAACAGTTCATTACGCTGGAAAGCAAGAACGGCAATACGTTTTACCTGATTATTGACCGTGACGATGAGGGCGAAGAAACCGTCCATTTTTTGAATCAGGTGGACGAGGCTGACCTGATGGCGCTGACCGGCGAGGAAGAAACGCCCGCCGTCTGCTCCTGCACAACCAAATGCGCGTCCGGTGCGGTCAATACATCCTGCCCCGTCTGCGCGGTCAACATGACCGAGTGCGTGGGCAAGGAGACAAAGCCCGAAGTCCCCACCGAGCCGACAGAACCCACCGCCGAGGAGCCGGAGAAAAAGAGTGGTGTGGGCGGCATCCTTGTCGTTCTGCTGATCGTCGCACTGGGCGGTGGAGCCGCGTTCTATATCTTCAAGCAGAAAAAGGCCAAGCCGCAGACCAAGGGCAGCGCCGATCTGGACGATTATGACTACGGCGAGGACGAGGACGAATACGAGTTTGAGCCGTATGAGGGCGAACCGGAACAGGATACTACGGAGGATACGGACGCATGAGATATTTCACCAATAATCCGCTGGAACGCCTGATGATGCAGAAGCCGAAAGCAGCGCGGGAGGACAGCCCTCCCGACGCTGCCAAGGAACACTTCTGCTACGGCTGCAAGCGCTTCGGACAGAGCTGCGTTCGCCCCTGCTACCGTGACGTAAAGAGAATGGAGGCTGCACCATGCGCCTTGTGATCGCCGAAAAACCCTCCGTGGCGCAGAGCATCGCCGCCGTGCTGGGTGCTAAATCACGGTATGACGGGTATCTGGAGGGCGGCGGGCACATCGTGTCGTGGTGCTTCGGGCATCTGGCAGAGCTGGCCGACGCCGCCGTTTACAATGCCGATGATGCCAAATGGACGCTGGCGGCGCTGCCCATCATTCCTACCTCGTTCCGCTTCATCGTCCGCTCTGAAAAGCAGAAGCAGTTTGACATTCTGCGGGAGCTGATGCGCCGGGAGGATGTGGCAGAGGTGGTCAACGCCTGCGACGCTGGGCGCGAGGGTGAGCTGATCTTCCGCACGGTTTACTGCCTTGCGGGATGCTCCAAGCCGATTCTGCGGCTTTGGATTTCTTCAATGGAGGATGATGCCATCCGCAGCGGCTTCCAGCAGCTTAAGTCTGGGCGCGACTATGACGGCCTGCATCAATCTGCCCTGTGCCGCGCCAAGGCTGATTGGCTGGTTGGTATCAACGCCACGCGGTATTTCTCCCTGACGTATGGCCGCACATTGAACATCGGGCGCGTCATGTCGCCCACGCTGGCGCTGCTGGTACAGCGCGAGGCGGAGATCTCCGCATTTGTGGCAGAGCCGTTCTACACCGTCCAGCTCGATTGCGGCTTTCCCGCCACGACAGGCCGAATGAAGGACAGGAAGGACGCCGACGCCATCGCCAACGCCTGCAAGGGCAAGACGGCAACGGTCAAAAGCGTGGAGCGCAAGGGAAAGTCTGAGAAAGCGCCCGCGCTCTACGATTTGACCTCCCTCCAGCGCGACGCCAACCGCGTTCTCGGCTACACCTCTCAGCAGACCCTCGACTATCTCCAAGCGCTCTATGAAAAGAAGCTCTGTACCTACCCGCGCACCGACAGCCGCTTCCTGACCGACGATATGGAGGGCAGCGTCCCCGGCCTTGTCGCCGCCGCTGCCGCTGTCTGCGGCATGGAGAAGCCGCCGACCATCTGCGCCAAGCAGGTATGCAGCAGTAAAAAAGTCACCGATCACCACGCCATTGTTCCCACCATCAGCGCGGAAAAGGTAGATATGGCCTCTCTGCCGCTGGGCGAACGCGAGGTGCTGAAGCTGGCGGCAAGGGGCTTGCTTCGTGCGGTGGATGAACCACATCGCTACGCAGAAACGGTCATTACGGTGGACTGTGCCGGTCAGAGCTTCACCGCCAAGGGCAAAACCGTTCTTGCTCCTGGCTGGAAGCGCTATGAGCAGGAGCAGACGGAGGCAGCGCCCGCGCTGCCGGTGGTAACGGATAATCAGACGCTTTCCGTATCTGCCGCGTCGGTCAAGACCGGAAAAACCACGCCGCCCAAGCATTTCACCGAGGATACGCTGCTGGCCGCGATGGAAAACGCGGGCAAGGAGGATATGCCAGATGATGCCGAGCGCAAGGGCATCGGAACTCCGGCGACCCGATCCGGTATCATTGAAAAGCTGGTGTCCTCCGGTTTTGTGGAGCGCAGGAAGTCCAAAAAGATTACAAATCTGCTGCCCACCTCCACTGGCACGGCGCTTATCACCGTTCTGCCCGAACAGCTCCAGTCTCCGCAGCTCACCGCTGAATGGGAACACCGCCTGAAAGAGATCGAGCGCGGCGAAATCGCCCCGGACAGCTTCATGGATGGGATCGCCGCCATGCTACATGAGCTGGTGCAGACCTACAAACCCATCCCCGGTACGGAAGTCCTGTTCCCCTCCGGGCGTGAGGTAGTCGGCAAGTGTCCCCGCTGCGGAGCCGAGGTGACGGAATCACCGAAAGGCTTTTTCTGTGAGAACCGCACCTGTTCCTTTGTTCTCTGGAAAAACAGCCGCTTTTTCACCGCCAAGAAAAAGGCGCTGACGAAATCTCTTGCCGCTGCGCTTTTGAAAAATGGCCGCGCCCCGCTGAAAGGCTGTTATTCTGAAAAGACCGGAAAGACCTATGATGCCGTCGTTCTTTTGGAGGACGATGGGCAGCGCGCGGGCTATAAGCTGGTGTTCGACAATGACTGATACGCCGCGTATGGATCACAAGCAGCTCCGCCGCTCCAAAAAGCTCATTCGGAAGCTCTGCTGTAATTACGATCACGGCAACTGCCTCGCGCTGGATGATGGAGAGCCTTGCGTCTGCGTACAGGGTATTTCCTACTCGCTGCTGTGCAACTGGTTCCGAAACGCGG
>OJKW01001806.1_pt1 | contig 11501 bp, 10 predicted proteins | sample 1596591 | NCBI WGS metagenome assembly OJKW01 (sample SAMEA4350166, study PRJEB24818) | metagenome | biome: human; feature: gut; material: faeces | place: Denmark | collected 2013-09
GTTTTGTAGATAATTCTTTTGAATTTTTCATATTACACCTCTAATAAAAGTCTATCATATAAAAGAATTTGTGTCAAACAAATGTTTGTAGTTAATGCTATATACAAAAATTAGAAATTATGTTATCATATTATTGTGAGTGAGGTGATATGTCTATGAGTTTATCAAGAAATAAATCTAGAATTGTTGCGATGAGTGTTCTTTATCAATATTTTCTATATAAAAAAATAAAATTGAATTTAATTTAGAGAGTGCTATAAATGATATGGAAGCTACTAGTGATGATTTTGCTAAAGAACTTATTGATGGTGTAATAGAAAAAAATGATTATTTAACGGAAATTGCTAATAAATATCTAAAAAATTGGGATGTTTCTAGATTAGGTTTAACTGATCAAGCAATATTAAAAATGGGAATATATGAACTTATTTTTACTTCAGTACCTAATAAAGTTTGTATAGATGAAGCTATTACTTTAGCTAATGATTATAGTGATTTGGCTGTTAGTAAAATGATAAATGGAGTGTTAGATAAAGTTTATCATGATGAATGTGGAGAAAGTGAAGATGCAAAATAATTATTTAACTATAACGCAACTTAACAAATATTTAAAGTATAAAATGGATTCTGATGTATACTTAAGGCAAGTTTATTTGAAAGGAGAAATTTCAAATTTTAAAGCCCATACAAGAGGACATTTTTATTTTACTCTAAAAGATGAGGGTAGCAGAATAAATGCCGTTATGTTTAAAAGTAGTGCTAGTAAAATTAACTTTAAACCTATTGATGGAATGAAGGTATTAGTATGTGGGAAGGTAACTGTATATGAAGCTAGTGGAGGTTATCAAATATATGTAGAAGAGATGCAAGAATCAGGTGTTGGAAATCTCTATGTTGCTTATGAACAATTAAAGAAAAAGTACTCTAATATGAACTTTATTCTTGTAAGTGAGGATCAGAAAGAGAATGCCAAGGCTAATGCTGCAGGTTATGCTAATTCTAATAATATGGTTGTCCTTATTGATGAGAATAAAATTGAAAGAATGGCTTCTGATGAGAATTACAGAAAACAGTATGAAGGAATTATTGCAAATGCTGCCAGTGGAATCTCACAGCTTGCAAGCAGTCTTTCAGCAACAGGAACTAGTGTAAAGGGCTTTGGAATGCAGGTTAATGATAATGGTACAGCATCATATTTTGCTGTGCTTGAAAAGTCAAGTGCTGCACAGAAGGAGCGCATTGAGAAGAAGGCTGTAGAAAAGAAAGAAGCTAAGAAGACAGCACAGAAGAAGGCAGAAAAGAAAAAGAATGAGGAGCGGCTGGAAAAGAAACGTAAAGAGACCGGGGATGTCGATGATACTGACGATACAGAGACCGTAACAGTGACAGCTTCATCAATAGAAGAGCTTCTTGAAAAGATAAAAGACCAGGAACAGCTTTTCTTAAGTGATACAGTAAAAACTCCACAGGAGAAGAATGTGGGTCAGAATGTTGACTTTTCTGTATAATGTCAGGGGGTGTGCCTAGTGATATTATCAGGAACAATAGCAAGTACCGTACAATTGCAGATGCTTAACAACAAATGGATGCAGAAAAAGGAATCTGGCAATGTTTTATCTAAGCAGGAGTTAAACGAGCGTTCTACATGGACATCCGAGCAGTTTATGATTGCAGATTTTCAGGACCAGTTAGAACATAATCGAGAAACACAGAAGCGTCAGAAAATTGATAATAAGATTATGTCAGGTGGGAGTCTTTCGCCTGAGGAAATATCTTATCTTGAAAAGAATGATCCTGTTGCTTTAAAGAAATATCGTGAAACTAAAGAAGATAAAGAAAGCTACAAGGAAAAACTCAGACAGTGCAAGACTAAGGAAGAGGTTGACCGTGTAAAGCTGCAGAAGCTTGGAGAACTGGAGAGTTCATTAAGCAGTGTCGTCAATGACCCGACAATACCTAAAAGTGCCAAGTTAGCGAAAGCCCAGGAAATACTTGCAAAGACTAACAACATTGAGGCTGCACATCTTGAGTTTGTCAAATCCGCAGATTATCAGAGTATGCCAACTGATGACGAAAAGAAAGAACAGGATGCAGCAGATAATGATATATCAGATGAGATAACAGACAGCGAGAAAGCTGATGATACTGAACTTACTGATGCTTCTGATAATATACCAGATAAAGCAGATTCTGTAGATACAAAAATATCAGATAAAACATCTGAAAAAGATAATCACAAGAAAGAATACAGTACAGAAATTAAGAAAGTTAGCCGAAAGCTTAAGAAAGGTTTTGAGGCGGCTGACATGCATGTTGACATAATTGTATAATTATGTATGATAGGGAATCCACTCAGATATGACTAAGAATAGTTATGTCTGGGTGGATATTATTAAAAGGATTACGTTACTTGTAATTAGAAATGCAACATTTGTATAACCCAGCATTTATGCATGGTTAAATGCAATATATTTATAATAATTTATGCTAAAAACAGCCTAAAAATGGGGTGATTTTTATGTATGAAGACATCAGAAAACCGGAAAATAGCATTTTCTCGCCAGACTTAATGCCATTTTCCGTTATTTTTTTCATATTGTGCATTATATTTGTCAAAACATTTTTAGCTGTCTTTTCGCTTCCTGTCTCTTAATAAAAATGGTTTTAGAATCACATGATCAGCGTCTATCTTATGCATATGTAATTTACGAAGTATATCCTGGCCAAGAATGGCTTTTGCTAATTCATATGGCGTAGCTCCATTCAATGAGTTTCTTGGATAATTATTTATATGCATCATCATTAAATCTATATCATCCTGTTCGTATCTATCAAAAGAATAACCAGAAGGAATTATATACCTTATAAACTCATGATTTCTTTCAATCATACCTTTTTGATTTGATCTATAAGGTTCACAGTAAAATATGTTTGTTCGTGTATTACCCTCATTATCTTTTTCAAATATAAAAGGATTAGAAAACTCTGTGCCTCTGTCTGTCAGGATGCAACCAAATATTTTTTTGAAACTTTCCTTGCCAAATATGTCATATATATGATTAACAGCGTTCATAACAGATTCCTGAGTCTTATCAGGAAGAAGGATTGCTATCATAAAGTGGCAATTTCTTAATATAAGTGTAAGCAGCACTTTTTTAGAACCTTTACCGCCTACTACGGTATCCATTTCTACAATACTTGTTGTAGGATTCTTTATAATAAACTCTTTAAAATCATTGTATTTTCGCCCTATAAGATAATCTTTGTCCATAGTAGTTCTAGGATGAGAATACCTGACTTTAAATCTGACTCTTCTTTGCATATCAATATTTCTTGCTGTTAAAACTCTTTTATCAATTAATCTGTAAATGGTTCTTTCACAACATGGTAATTCATTCTTATATCGTCTGCAGATCGAAGAAACTGACTGGCCTTTAAGCAGCAGTGGGGAAATGATAGCATCCAGCTCATCAATTTCTGATGGAAGAAGAGTTATTCCGCACCTGCTTTCCCTGGAACGTGAATCACTAGTTTGCTGTGCTAATGAAGCAGAATACCTGTATCTGGGATATATGCAGCGTGTTTTATTCTTTTCATTACAGCCATTGCAGCAATACGGTGCACCATCAATTCTTTTGCACTGTTCAGGTACATAATCCTTACATTTTTCTGTATGGCAGAATCCAGAACAATTACAACATAATCTGTTGCAATCTATATTATCGCATATATGCATTACAGAACAATTTGAGAATCGGTGCCTGCAGTAGTATACATCCAGCTGCTTTGTTGGCATTTTATATCGGTTTCTTTGGATTTCTCTAGCAATGCTAGAATCATGTTTGCCAAGATTAGTGGCAATTTGATGAATGGGAACACCATTATCAAGACACTTCTCGATGTATATTCTATCATCGAGATTTAGATGCTTTTTGCTTTTCATAGATACCTCCAAAATTGTTTTTGGACGCACTTTAATAAACCTATTGAAATATTATACCTTTATGGTATAATAGACTCATAGATGCGATGTGCGTCGAATAGTATTGCGTTGCTTACCGGGCTGGCAATACTATTTTTTTATGCTTTTTTATTATAAAGTACTCAAAATACGTAGTAAATAGCAGAAGACCAAGTTTGGATGTCTATATAAAAACCTTTAGTGTGACTAAAGATATTTAGGAAAAATCAATGAAAAAACAGATTATAAAATTGTCATATGAGCAGGAAAAGCGATTATCATATGATTTTCTCAACATGATAGGAAAAGTAATATTTAAAAACAGAGCCAAGCATAATATAAGTCAAAAGGAGCTGGCAGAATGCTTAGATGTTTCGGAGTCAAGTATAAGTAATTATGAAAACGGTAATCAGGATATGCCAGTATCCAGATTGCCACTAATAAGCACATATTGTGATTTTGATATTACAGAGTATTTTCAACCTGAAACAGTAAATTATGTCAAAACCTTCAAATCATTGATATATATTGAAAAGCAAAAAAACATGAGGCGCAGTGCAAAATCCGCTTCTCAAAAAGATAGAAGAGAGCTTGTATCACGAACATATTTAGAAAATGGAAAGCTTGTAACCCGAGAAGTTGAAAAGAAGGTTGTAAAGGTGCCTTTTAAAGATGAAGTCCTATCTGGGCATGTAGAAACTGCTGTAGAACCACTATCTGACAATGAATTACAAGTATATTTGGAATCATGCAATTGCGTTGAACTATTAAATTCAGTATCAAAGATTCTTGAATATACAGAATCTGCTAAAAATACAACGGCATTAAGTAATCAGATGGCAGATTTTGTATTGAATGAGATTTTTATTGAGAATTTAAAAGAAAACGATGGTATGGCAGAGAGAATATATGCTTACTACAAGAAATTATTGAATGAATGGCAGAAATAATTCGATAGCAACATACATGTCAGTTCTCTAAGATATTTCATAGTTACCATATTTTTTATAAAATATTCAGATAATATATAAGATTAAAGGTATCAATATTCAGATAAATGTGGTAATATAATAGTGTAATTAATTTTATTCTTTTTGAACTTATATAGTTCTGTTTAGCTCAACATTGATAATAACTCATATGTTGAAGCTATGGTGCTGATATTTTCTATATTGTTAAAGTGTAGGAAATATGAGTCTTTCGACTGTAGAAATACAGAAGAATATTGGCAGATTAATATTTTCTGTCGCATGGTGGTGCCTATGGCAAATAATTTAATAAGGATAAGCAATCCTTGATACTATAAAAATTTCAGGGATTGTGAGTGTGGCAGACTTTCCCTGTTTATATAGATGTAAAGATATAATTTGCTCATGCAGGGAAAGAAAAAGGGTATTAATTATGGAAAAAAGAATTAAAGAGTATAATGAGCTCGATTTCACTGATGATTTTATGTTTTGTATGATACTGGAGAATAATCTTGAGCTGTGTAAAGAACTTCTTGAACTTATCCTTGATATTAAAATCAAGAAAGTAGAATTAGCGAACAGCCAGAAAAGAATTGATCTCACATATGATGGTAAAGGCGTAAGACTTGATGTATATGTCAATGATTCCGAAAATACTGTATATGATATAGAGATGCAGACTACAAAACAAAAAGAATTGCCTAAAAGAACCAGATATTATCAGGGTATGATTGATTTGAATTTAATTCAGAAAGGTATGGATTACTCTGAACTTAAGAAGACATATGTTATATTTATATGTCTGAAGGATGTCTTTGGTAAAAATCTTCCAGTCTACACATTTAACAGTATTTGTGAACAGGATCACTCTATAAGACTTGGTGATGAAGCAACAAAGGTAATTTTAAATGCAGAAGGTTCTAGAGAAGGCTTATCTGAAAACATGTGTAAGTTCTTGGATTATCTAATCGGGAAGAAGGCAACTGATGGTTTTACGCAGAAATTACAGGACGCTGTAGATTCTGCTATTGCTAAAAAGGAATGGGAGGTGCAGTATATGACATTTGCAATGAAAATTCGAGAAGAAAGAAAAGATGCAAAGATAGAAAACACTATTGAGATTGCTAAGCAATTAAATGCAGAACCTAGCACAATAATTATGCTATTACAAAACAATTTCAAACTCACTCCAAAAGAAGCTGAGGAAGCCTTAAATGATTATGAAGCTGAAGAACAGAATGAATAATTATTAGTTTATTGTACTATTATTTATAAGTAATTATAGTGCTCTGCCACAAAGTAAAGAGTTGTTTCGTATGAGACAACTCTTTTTCTTTTAAGTATATAAATGACAGGCAAAATGCAATACCAGAAAAAAGTAGCATTAAATATGACAATGTTGCATTTTAGATTGCAATTAACGTTAAAAGGATTAAATATTTTGTCACATGGTAATCACTTCGCTAAAGCATAGTTTAACGAAGTGATTCAGAACACTCCGTTTGCGTGGTTCTGTTTGTGATACTAAATTGATACTAAATACTCTAATTAATATTTACACTATACCACATAACCCTCGATTCTATGATATAATATTCTAAGAAATTTCTCCGAGGAGGATAATGTATGGAATACGATGTTATTATTATTGGAGCCGGACCGGGCGGAATCTTTTCTGCGTTCGAGCTTATGAAAAAGTCACCCGAAACCAGAGTGGCTGTGTTTGAAGAAGGCAACACATTAGAAAAGAGAAAATGTCCTATAGACGGCAAGAAGGTTAAATCGTGTATCAAATGTCCAACATGTGCGATTATGAACGGATTTGGTGGTGCTGGTGCATTTTCAGATGGTAAATATAATATAACTAATGATTTCGGCGGAACTCTTTATGAGTATATCGGCAGGGATCAGGCAATCAATCTGATGAAGTATGTTGATACAATCAATACATCACATGGTGGCGAAGAGACTCACATGTATTCTACAGCAGGCACTAAGTTCAAGACTTTATGCATGCAGAACAAGTTAAAGCTCCTTGATGCGTCAGTAAGACATCTTGGAACAGACATTAACTATGTTGTTCTTGAAAATATGTACAATGAGATGAAGGACCATATAGACTTCTACTTTAATACTCCTGTAAGCAACATTGAGGTGATAGATGGCGGTTACAGAGTATTCTATAAGGACGAGTACATGGATTGTGACAAATGTATTGTTTCTGTTGGCCGAAGCGGAAGCAAATGGATTGAAAATGTCTGTCAGAAGCTGGAGATTCCAACCAAGTCTAACCGTGTTGATATCGGTGTGCGAGTTGAGCTTCCTGCTGTTATATTTGCACATCTTACAGATGAACTGTACGAAAGCAAAATTGTATATAGAACAGAGAAATTCGAGGACCTAGTAAGAACCTTCTGTATGAATCCTAATGGAATCGTAGTTAATGAGAACACCAATGGAATTGTAACAGTTAACGGACACAGCTATGAAGGTGCTGAGAAGCAGACAGAGAACACCAACTTTGCGCTTCTTGTTGCAAAGCATTTTTCAGAGCCATTCAAGGATAGTAACGGATACGGTGAAAGTATTGCGAGACTTTCCAATATGCTTGGTGGTGGCGTTATTGTTCAGAGATTCGGTGACCTTATGAGAGGAAGAAGAAGTACAGAAAAGCGAATTGAGGAGGGACTCGTAAAGCCTACCCTTGCTGCTACTCCCGGGGATTTAAGTCTTGTACTTCCTAAGAGAATTCTTGATGGAATTATTGAGATGATTTACGCACTTGATAAGATTGCACCGGGAACTGCCAATGATGATACACTTCTGTATGGCGTTGAGGTTAAGTTCTACAACATGGAAGTTGAGATTGACAACAATCTTGAGACAAGATATAAGGGCTTATACATAATTGGCGACGGAAGCGGCGTTACACATTCATTATCACATGCTTCTGCCAGTGGCGTATATGTTGCAAGAAAGATTATTGAAGAAATGTAGTCACATAATATTAATTAATAAGGGAGATTGTCATAAGACAGTCTCCCTTTAATAGTTTAATTAATATTTTTATTAAGCTTTATTATTTCAGCCCCTAACAGATTGGCATCATCAGTTCCATGAGTTGCAATAAGCAAAGTACGATTATTACGCATTTTTAAGATATAGTCTATTACATTTAACTTAGTATTCTTATCTAAACCTGTGAATGGTTCATCAAGTATTATAAGTTTCCCGGGATATGATAATGCTCTTGCAAGTGCAACTCTTCTTTTCATTCCACCGGATAATGAACTTACAGGAATATCAAGACTATCATCTGGAAGAATTGATAACAGATTATTACGGATTTCATCCCTATTGTTTTTTCCATGAAGCACTATTCTGACATTGTCTATTGCAGAAAGGTAAGGAATAAGCCTGTCCTCCTGAAACATACAAGATATGCTTTTAGTATCTATACCGGATACACTGCCGGAATCAGCACGTTCGAGTCCCATTAGAATTCTTAAAAGTGTAGTTTTTCCTATACCTGATGATCCCATAAGACAGTATATAGAATTATCTTTAAGGGTTATATTAACATTTTTAAGAACTTCATTGTCATCAAAGGTTTTGCATAAATCAGTGATTATAATACTCACAATAATTCTCCTGACATTTTAAATTTATTGGATAGAAAGCAGGCTTGTAACACAGTAAAGTGTCTGACCGTTATATATAACCCTTGACCAGCCAACCTCTGTATTATAGCCGGTTCTGGTGAAAAGCTCGCCTTTTTTAGCAGTTGCAACAACAACAGAATCTGCATCTGTCACACTAGGTTTATTTCTCAGATTAACTTCGTCTTTAGGTGTTACTGTGTCGTTACAGTCCGTGAATTTCGTGTTAAATCCGGTTGTAGGACTTTCAGTTGTCTTAGGTGTAAGGTCTGTTGTTAAATAACTTGTAACAGCGTATACAGTCTGTCCGTTGTAGACAAGTCTTGACCAGCCGCTGCTGCTTGTACCTGTCCGGGTGACTGTTTCACCATTAACAAGTGTTGTAATTACTGCTGCGTCGGTATCCTGACTAGGCTTGTCACGAAGCCTTACTTCATCTTTGGCAGTAACAGTATCATTAACAGATGTGAATACCATGCCTGCTTCTACATCAGGTGATGCGGCTGCTGCAGTTTCACCGCTTAGAGAACCGTTACTTTCAGAATAACCAAAATATGCAACGTTAATATCAACATTTGTACCAATTCCTGCTACCCTGCCCTGATTAGTATACTGCCACATGCTGCATGTTCCTGTATATGATGTGGATGGAGTCTCTGGATAAGGCGTTGACGGATATTGTGCAACCCATATCTTATATGAATTTTCTAAGCTTGCAGTGTTCCACTGGTTGTTATTGGAAAGCTCAGATGAAGCTGCATAGAACATAGGTGTATAGCCTTTATCATATATTTCCTGTAAAAATGAAGTGGCAGCGGCAGTTCTTTCAGCCTTAGTCATGCTCTTCTGTCTGCTTTCAGATGTATTAAAGCCCTCACAGTCAAATGCAACAGGATAAGTTATGCTGTAATCTGAGATGAAATCTGCAACCCAGTCTGCTTCTTCAACTGCTTCAGCCTCATTAACTGCTGATGAGAAGAAGTATGCTCCGACTTTGATTCCGTTAGCGGCAGCCTGCTGCATGTTATACTTTGCATTGGTATCAGCATAGATAACGCCTGTTTTCTGCGCTCTGTAGCCAACTCTTATCATTGCAAAATCAACACCTGATGAAGCAGCCTGTGCCCAGTCGATAGTTCCCTGAAATTTAGAAACGTCTACGCCAATAGTTATATCTGATGTTTCATTAGTGCTGTTAGAAAGAATTACAGAAGCACCATTACCGGCTGACTGATTCATCGCTCCATCATTGTCGGAATACTGCGGATCCTGTTCTTTCTCATCTTTATCGCTTAAAGTATTATTGCCGTCGGCATCAGTTCCATTGACAGATGAAGTCTCTTCGGTTGAAGATACATTTGAAAGAGTTTTTTTGCCTTTATGACCGAAAGAAACAATAAGTACAATTATTAATGCAATTACTGCTGCTGCAACAATTATGATTGCAGGCAGTAATTTCTTCCAGTTAATATGAATAGAATCATCAAGATATCCAAAATCATCGTCATCAGAATTAAACAGCTTAGACATGTACATCGCCTCCTAATTTAAATAATCGCTGCACAGATAATTAAGAAGCAGAGCTGCACCATTACTATCCATTGCAGTACCATTTAGTCCCATATAGTTAATTGTCCAGTAACTAATGGATTCATCATATGTGAATTGAATCTTCAATGAAGAATTAGTGTTATTATATACTACTTTACCGTTGAATTCTACAACCTTTTTATTATCAGTAGAACTGAAAATAGTCCATTCGGGGTCTGTACATTTGTTATCCAGACATTGACCAAAGGTTATAGATTCATCCTGAAATATCTGCTGTTCTTTTACTGTATCGATTCTTGAATCTTGCATTGCGCTGGCTTTAGTACCAATGCCTGCGCGTGTCACACCAATAAAACATATTATTAATGTGAGTATGACAGCAAGAAGTGTTGAAACTGTTCCTGAAAATGCACCATCTAAACTGTCATGGTACAGAATGAACACAAGAATACCACCTGCTATCCCACCACCGAGATGACCGAGAATATCTACATTTGCACCATTAGATATAAGAGCATATACAACAATTAACGCAATAGATACGATTACAGTTGTCTTATTGGAATCAGTTTTTGAACTGAAATTAGTAAAAAGTGTTGCACACATTACACCGAATATTGCACCTGATGCACCTGCAGCAAAGCGGATTACATCGGGATTGATAAGGTGTGATACATATACAGATACAAGGCCTGATGCAAGTCCTGAACCGAAATATATAATTGCAGTACGAAGAGAACCGACACGGGGTTCAAGTCTTGAACCGAACAGATACAGAGCAACCATATTATTAATAAAATGTGGCAAATTAGCATGCAGAAACATATAAGTCAGAAGCCTTATATATTCTTTATTATTATGAATATACTGGTAATTAAGTCCACCTGTTTCAAAATGATCACTGCCTGCTATTATGCACATAATGCCTGCAAGCAGATTGGCAAGGATTATAATAAGCACAACAGGCATGTTCCTAAGACTGACTTCTGAATATCGTTTCTTTTGACTGTGTTGATAAAAATCTTCAGGATTAATTCTGTCAGATTTAATCTCGTATACTTCATCATCAAGATGAAGGTCATCAAATCCATTGGGCTTAAACTCGCTTTGATAGCTGTTATGATAGTTGTTATTGTAATCTGGTTCCATAGAATATTTCTCCCCTCATGTTAATTTTCCACTCTACAAAAAAAGAATTCAGCATTACACTAAATTCTTTTTCATTATAACATATTGGGTCAATATGTGTTATTTAATATGGAGCTGTGCTTTAATAATAATTCTTTGAGAACCATCCATTTTGGCTTTAATACTTCCGTTATGCTCGGAAACAATAGCCTTTGCAATTGAAAGACCAAGACC
>OJKW01001809.1_pt1 | contig 11485 bp, 7 predicted proteins | sample 1596591 | NCBI WGS metagenome assembly OJKW01 (sample SAMEA4350166, study PRJEB24818) | metagenome | biome: human; feature: gut; material: faeces | place: Denmark | collected 2013-09
AACCTTTTCATGGTTTGACAATTATAGAAGGCTTTGCCGAAACTATGAATTAACATTCGATTCGGCAGAGGAAATGGTAAAACTGGCATCCATTAGGATGTTATTGAATAAAATTTAAACAGGCTCTAACTCTTTCATAATTTAAAAACGGTATTTTTTGGGTTTGTTATCATCGCAAAGATATAAAAATAATCTAAACTCCGCCGTCGGAGGTGTGAAAAAATAGGTTTTTTATACCAAAATATTCGTAATGAACGGGTAGCGGTACGTTTTTTGTCGTTTTCGGGGCATCAAAAACCGTAATTATGCAACGTCTTTTCATGCTTTCCGGTCTTGCGGTGTGCCTTCTCGGAGGCTGTCGGCCGGCTTCGGATACTTCGGACCGGAAGCCTTCCTTACAGATCGAAACATTCCGCGCCCGAATCGACAGCGTGCCGAACCGCATGGGCTTCATCGGTTACCTTTCGAGCAATTTCGATGCCGTGATCCAACCCCGCGTGAACGGGTTCCTCGCCTCACGCCACTTTTCGAGCGGCATGCCCGTGCGGCGCGGGCAGCTGCTCTTCCGCATCGACCCCGAGCAGCTCTCGACCTCGATGCTGGCGGCCGAGGCCCAACTCGAATCGGCGCGCGCACAGGCCGTCGAAGCCCGTAACAACTACGAACGGGCCGTGCCGCTGGCGCGGATCAATGCCATCAGCCAGTCGCAGCTCGACCAGTATACGGCACAGTACCGTGCGGCCGAGGCTGCGGTGCGCTCGGCCGAGCAGGCGCTGCGCAATGCGTCGCTCAACGTCGGCTATACGGAGCTGCGCTCGCCGATCGACGGCATCGCCGCGCATGCCGAGGCGCACGTGGGTGACTATGTCGGACCGGGCACGCAGTTCAACGTGCTGACCACGGTGTCGAATACCGATACGGTGTCGGTCGATGTGGCCATCCCGATGTCGCAGTATCTGCGGATCGCCGGCAACCGCACGCCGCTGTCCGACAACGGGGGGCTGTTGTCGGACATCCGCCTGACGCTGGCCGACGGAACGCGCTATCCCCTGCCGGGATGCTACAGCTACACGCGGCGCGACGTCTCCAGTACGGCGGGGACCATCGTCCTTGTCGTGGCCTTCCCCAATCCCGACGGGCGTCTCAAACCCGGGCAGTTCGCCCGCGTGGAGGCCAACGTCGGCCCGGTGCTTCCGTACGTCGTCGTGCCGCAGCGGTGCGTTTCGCAGTCGCAGAACCTCGCCTCGGTATGGGTCGTTGCCGAGGACGGTACGGTCTCCTACCGCAGGGTGACCCCCGGACCTGTCTACGGCGGGATGTGGTGCATCGCCGAGGGGCTCGAGGCCGGCGAGACGGTCGCCGCCAGCGGGCTTCAGAAACTGCACGACGGTGACAAGGTCTCTCTGCCGAAATCGTAAGCCATGGAACGCTTCTTCATCACCCGGCCGATCTTCGCCATCTCGCTGGCGATCGTCATCGTGCTCCTCGGAACGGTCTCCGTCGGGGAGCTCCCCGTCGAGCAGTATCCCGACATCACGCCGCCCGTGGTCGAGGTCACGGCCTCCTATGCCGGGGCCGATGCCGAGACGGTAAACAACGCCGTGGCCACGCCCCTGGCCCAGTCGGTCATGGGGGTCAGCGACATGCTCTACATGCAGTCCACGTCGGCCAACGACGGTTCGATGACCCTTCAGGTGACCTTCGATATCGGCTCCGATCCCGACATGGACGCCATCTTCACGCAGAACAACGTGGCCTCGGCCACCGCACAGCTTCCGGCGGTGGTCACGCAACAGGGGGTCGTGACGCGCAAGACGATGACCGGATTCCTGATGGTCTACTCGCTGCACAGCGACGGGCGCTACGACGACGAGTATCTGTCGAACTACGCCTACATCAACCTTCAAAACGAACTGCTGAAGATCGACGGCGTGGGCAAGATTTCGATCATGGGGGCCGGTGAATATGCCATGCGCATCTGGCTGCGCCCCGACGTGCTGAAGTATTACGGCATCCCCGTGAGCGAGGTGACGGCCGCCGTCGAACGGCAGGCGGGCATCTATCCTGCCGGTCAGTTCGGGGCCGAACCGGCTCCTAAGGGGACGACCTATACCTATACGGTGACCCTTCCGCCGCAGATCGCCACGGCCGAGGAGTTCGGCGCGATCGTCGTGCGGACCACCCCGACGGGCGAGCAGATTCGCCTGCGCGACCTGGCCGACGTGTCGCTCGGCAGCCAGACCTACGGGGTCAGCTCGCGTTTCGAGGGCGACCCTACGGCGCTGCTGGTGGTCTACCAGCAGCCCGGGAGCAACGCCGTGGCCGTGGGCAATGCCGTGAAGGCCACTGTCGCGCGTCTCTCGGAGCGCTTCCCCGAGGGGATCGAGGCCACGGTCATGGTGGACGGCACGCAGAGCATCGGCGCCGGCATCCGCGATATCTTCCACACGCTGATCATCGCCCTGCTGCTGGTCGTGGCCATCATCTACCTCTTCATCCAGGACTGGCGTGCGACGGTTATCCCGCTCGTGGCTATTCCTGTCTCGCTCATCGGCGCCTTCGCGCTCTTCCCGCTGCTCGGCTTCTCGATCAACATCATCTCGCTGCTGGGACTGGTGCTGGCGATCGGCCTGGTGGTCGATGACGCCATCGTCGTGGTCGAGGCCGTGCAGGTGAACATCGCCCGGGGCATGGCCCCGCCCGATGCTACGGCCGAGGCGATGCGCAATGTCGCTTCGCCGATCATCGCCACGACCGTCGTGCTGCTGGCCGTCTTCATCCCGGTGTCGTTCACCGGAGGCATTACCGGACGGCTCTTCCAGCAGTTCTCGGTGACGATCGCCGTCTCGGTGGCCATCTCGTCGTTCAACGCCCTGACCCTTTCACCGGCGCTCTGCGCCCTGCTGCTGCGCCGCCGGGATGCACCGCAGCGGGGTTTCTTCGCGGCCTTCAACCGCTGGTTCGACCGCCTGACGACGCGCTATGCGGCCTTCACGCCGGCGCTCGTGCGGCACGTCGTGCGCACGGCGCTCTTCGTGGCCGTGGTCTCGGCGGCGATCCTGCTCGTGTGGCGCCGCCTTCCGGCGGGTTTCCTTCCCGAGGAGGACCAGGGCTACGTCATGGTGATGGTCTCGACGCCGCCCGCCTCGTCGCTGCAGATGACCCGCGAGGCAATGACGGCGGCCGACCGGACGATCCGCTCGCTGCCCGAGGTCGAATCGACCTCCTTTGCCGCGGGATTCGACATGATGGCCGGCATCGCCTCGACTTCGAGCGGCGTCGTCTTCGTCAAGCTGGTCGATTACGCCGACCGCAGGCTCTCGGCCGCAAGGATCGCCCGCGAACTTACCGGCGCGCTTTACACGGCCGTCCCCGAGGCGCAGTGCTATGCCTTCATCCCGCCGGCCATTCCGGGGCTGGGCGTCACGTCGGGCATCACGCTCGAGGTGCAGGACCTCGAAGGGCGCGGGACCGGATACCTGCTCGATGTGGCCGGGCGCCTGATGGATTCGCTGCAGCGCATCCCGTCGATCGCCTCGGTGACCACGCCGTTCGATGCCGGGGTGCCCCAGCGGCGGCTGCGCATCGACCGCGAGCGGGCTCTGGCTGCCGGGGTCGATCTCGGCACGCTCTACAACGAGCTGACGGCGCTTCTGGGCGGCGCCTACATCAACAATTTCACCCGCTTCGGCAAGCTCTACCAGACCTACCTGCAGGCGGCGCCCGAATACCGCCGCGACCGGCATTCGCTCGACAGCTACTACGTCACGACCTCTTCGGGCGAGAGCATCCCGGTGGCGTCGCTGGCCGAGGTGACCGACACGGTCGGGACGGCCTACGTCTCTCAGTTCAACCTCTACCGTTCGGTTTCGCTGACCGTGACGCCCGCGGCACGCGCCTCGACGACCGACGTGATGCATACGATCGAACGCACGGCGGCGGCCGTGCTGCCTTCCGATGTGGGGATGGCCTGGAGCGGACTCTCCTACCAGGAGGCCAAGGCCTCGAAATCGGGAGCTGCGGTCTATGCGCTGGCGATCGCCTTCGCCTTTCTGGCGCTGGCGGCCCTCTACGAGTCGTGGGGGCTGCCGCTGGCGATCATGCTGAGCGTGCCGGCGGCCGTGCTCGGCGCCCTGCTTTTCACCGGAGGCATGCACCTGTTCGACCCGCTCTACGTGAACGACGTCTACCTGCAGATCTCGCTGGTGATGCTCATCGGGCTGGCCGCCAAGAACGCCATCCTCGTCGTGGAGTATGCCGACCGGCTCTTCCGCGAGCAGGGAATGTCGCTCATGGATGCCGCGGTCGGTGCGGCCCGCATCCGCCTGCGCCCGATCTTCATGACCGCCTTCTCGTTCATCCTCGGCGTGCTGCCGCTTGTCTTCGCCAGCGGAGTCTACGCCACGGCGCGCAACATCATGGGTGTGGCGCTCATCGGCGGCATGCTTTTCGCCACGCTGCTGGGCATTTTCCTCTATCCGGCGCTCTATTACCTTGTTGGGCGCGTGGGCGGTTTCGAACGCCGCCGCGAACGTCAGAAAACGAACGTACAGCCATGAAACGCCTGCTCTTGACAACGGCCGCCGTGCTGGCGGTCCTCTCTTCGTGCTCCCCGCGTCTCTATCCGCCCGAGGTGGAGACCCCCGGCCATTACCTCCATGCGGCGGGGTTCCCGCAGGACTCCTCCGGCCTCGGCGAGCGGTGGTGGGAGCTTTTCGGCGACCGGACGCTCGACACGCTGGTCGGATATGCCCTGGCCAACAGTCCCGATCTGGCGGCCGCCGCCGCTCGGGTCGAACAGGCGCAGGCCCGGCTGGGGGTCGTGCGGGCGCAGTACCTGCCGCAGGTGGGCCTGGGGATCGATGCTTCGGGCGACCATACCTCCCGGACAGGCATCGTACAGTCGTATGCCGTCGAGCCGACGCTCTCGTGGGAGGTGTCGCTCTTCGGAGCCCTGAGGCATACGAAACAGGCGGCACGCGCCGGGATCGCCTCGGCACAGTGGTCGCTGCGGGGCGTGCGGCTGGCGCTGGCGGCCCAGGTCGCCACGGGCTATTTCACGCTGCTCGAAGCCGAACGCAACCTGGCCATTGCCCGTGAGACGCTGCGGCTGAGACGCGAACAGGCGGCGCTCATCGACTCGATGTTCCGTTACGGCATGTCGGACGGCGTGGCGCTCGAGCAGGCCCGGAGTCTGGTCCATACGGCCGAGGCCGATCTCCCGCAATACCTGCGGGCCGTCGAGCAGACGCGGCTGACGCTTGCGGCGCTGCTGGGCAATCCGCCGGGCGTACTGCCCGGCGACGGCGACGGGCGGATGCTGCGCATCGACCGCTATCCGGAGGAGATTCCCGTGGGACTTCCCTCGGAGCTGCTCGAACGGCGCCCCGACATCATGGAGGCCCGCTTCACCCTGCGGCAGGCGGCCGCCCAGGCCGGTGTGGCCCGTGCGGCGCGCTTCCCCTCGATCTTGCTGACGGCCCGCGGCGGCGTGGCTTCGGCGTCGATCAGCGGACTGACGGGGGCCGATCCCTGGGCGTGGTCCGCGGCGGGTTCGCTTGTCGAGCCGCTGTTCGCCTTCGGGAAGCTGCGGCGGGCCGAGCGGCTGGCCGTGGCCGAGTACGACGAGGCGGCGCGCAACTACGAGCAGACCGTCTATACAGCCTTCTCCGAGGTCGAGAAGGCGCTGGTGGCCATCGAAACCTGCCGCGAGGAGAGCCTGCGCTGCCGTGAGCTGGTTGCCGCCAACGGGCGCATCGCCGTCATGGCGCGGGCGCTCTACCGCAGCGGCCTGTCGGATTACCTCGACGTGATCGATGCCGAGCGCAACCTCTACCAGTCGCAGACACGGCTGGTGGGACTCGTGTCGCAGCAGTACATCAACTACGTTGTGCTGTGCAAGGCGCTCGGCGGCGGGTGGGAGCGGTGACCCTTCCGGCCGGAAATATGGCGTCCCGTGCGGCGTTACCTACAAATGGGGATTGCGCATTTCGTCGCGAAATCGTATCTTTGCGGGCAAAATCGAACTGCGAAAATGCGTCTATCCGAACTGAAGACCGGCGAATCGGCAACGATCGTCAAGGTGACGGGGCACGGCGGGTTCCGCCGCCGCATCATGGAGATGGGCTTTGTGCGCGGCCAGCGTGTCGAGGTGATTCTGAACGCTCCGCTCAAGGACCCGATCGAATACAAAATCATGGGTTACGACATTTCGCTCCGGCGCAGCGAGGCCGACATGGTGGTCGTCGTCTCCGATGCCGAGGCAAGCGAGTTCCTCGCCGAGGAGCAGCGGCGCAGCGGCGAGACCTGCCGCAGGACCGAAGCCGATGCCGAGCGCGAAGCGGGCGGGGATGCGGCCGGGGAGCGCCCCTGCGCGTCGGTGGACGAGATGGTCGCCCGCACGAGCCGGACGATCTCCGTGGCGCTGGTCGGCAACCCCAACAGCGGCAAGACGTCGCTCTTCAATGCCATCTCGGGCGGCCACGAGCATGTGGGCAACTACAGTGGCGTGACGGTGGGCGCCAAGCTCGGTTTCCGCACCTACCGCGGCTACCGCTTCGAGGTGACCGACCTCCCGGGAACCTACGCCCTGACGGCCTATACGCCCGAAGAGCGTTTCGTGCGCCGCCACATCGCCGAGAAGACCCCCGACGTGATCATCAACTCGGTGGTGGCCTCGAACCTCGAGCGGAACCTCTACCTGACGACCGAGCTGATCGACATCAACCCGCGCATGGTCGTGGCGCTGAACATGTACGACGAACTGGAGCGGAGCGGCGCGAAGCTCGATTACGACAGCCTCGGACGCATGCTCGGCGTGCCGATGGTGCCCGTCGAGGCGCGCAACAACCGCGGCATCGAGGCCCTGCTCGATACGGTGATCGACGTCTTCGAGAACCGCGACGACCGCGTGCGGCACATCCACATCAACATGGGCACGGTGATCGAGGAGGGGCTGCGCCGTCTGAACGGTGCGCTGAGCGACCACCGCGGCGAGCTGCCGAAGGCCTTCCCGCCCCGCTATTATGCCATGAAGCTCCTTGAGCGCGACGGACAGGTCGAGGAGGCTTTGGGCGGCTCGCCGCATTACGGCGAGTGGATCGCGCTGCGCGACGTCGAGGCCCGCCGGATCGGCGAGGCGCTGGGCGAGGACATCGAGACGGCGTTCGCCGACCAGAAATACGGCTTCATCCAGGGGGCGCTGCGCGAGACCTACACCCCGGGGCAGCGCGAGCAGGTGACGGCCACGAGCCTCATCGACGCCTTCGTGACCCACAAGCTGTGGGGATTCCCGATCTTCTTCGCCCTCATGTGGTTCATGTTCTGGTGCACGTTCAGCCTCGGGGCCTATCCGCAGGAGTGGATCGATGCGCTGGTCGGTTGGATCGGCCGCGGCGTCGATGCCCTGCTGCCCGACGGCGCCCTGCGCGACATGCTCATCGACGGGGCGATCGGCGGCGTGGGTTCGGTGATCGTCTTCCTGCCGCAGATCATGATCCTCTACCTGTTCATTTCGTTTCTGGAGGATTCGGGTTACCTGGCCCGCGCGGCCTTCATCATGGACCGTGTGATGCACCGCATCGGCCTGCACGGCAAGTCATTCATCCCGATGATCATGGGCTTCGGCTGCAACGTCCCGGCCATCATGGCCTGCCGGACGATCGAGAGCCGCAGCAGCCGCCTGATCACCATCCTCATCACGCCGTTCATGTCGTGCAGCGCCCGGCTGCCGATCTACATCCTGCTCACCGGGACCTTCTTCCCGGGCAATTCCGGGCTGATGATGATGGCGCTCTACCTGCTGGGCATCCTCCTGGCTATCGTCACGGCGCGGCTCATGCGGCGCTTCCTCTTCCCGGTCGATGAGACCCCCTTCGTCATGGAGCTTCCGCCCTACCGCCTGCCGACCTGGAAGACGACCCTCTCGCACATGTGGGACCGCTGTGCGCAGTACCTGCGCAAGATGGGCGGCATCATCCTCATCGGATCGCTCGTCGTCTGGTTTCTGAGCTACTATCCCCGCGAGGAGGTGCGCAGCGACGGGACGACCGACTATGCCAACTCCTACCTCGGGCGGATCGGCAAGGTCTGCGAACCGGTCTTCACGCCGCTGGGGCTCAACTGGAAGTCGGGCGTGGCGCTGCTGTCGGGCGTCTCGGCCAAGGAGATTGTCGTCTCGACGCTCGGCGTGCTCTATGCCGAAGAGGTTCCGGCAACGGACGGCGAGCCTGAGACGGCCACGGCGTCGTCCCGAAGCATTGCATCGGGTGATGCAGGACAAACCGATGGCGCAGAGGTGGCTATCGGCGGAGCGGACGGACCGACGGAGATCCGCGTGGCCGACCTGTCGGAGGAGACTTCCGACGGGGAGCGCTCGCTCGGGCAGAGACTGATCGCCAGCGGCGACTTCACGCGCGCATCGGTGCTCGCCTTCCTTGCATTCATCCTGCTCTACATTCCGTGCATCGCCACGGTCGTCGCCATCGGCGCCGAGGCGGGATGGCGCTGGGCGATCGCGTCGGTTGTCTACGATACGGCCGTCGCATGGGTTGTGGCATGGGTCATCTATCACGCAGCGCTGCTGTTCTGAGGCATGGAGTGGCAGGATGTGGTCGTCTGGGGGATCGGGATCGCCGTTGCGGCGGCGGTCGCGAGGCGGCTGTGGCGGCTGTTCCGGGGCCGGAGCCGCGGCTGTGCGTCGTGCTGTACGCAAAATTGTCCCCACCGGAAGAACAAATAAGGAGTGGATACACTATCTTTGCCGCCCGAAATGCGGCACCGGACGCTCCGGAACCCGCAGAAAGGTTCCGGAGCGGCTGTTTCCGGGTGTCGGCTTCCCGCCCGCCGGACGGGGTGCCCCCGCTTCCGGACTGCCGCCGCACGCATGCAACCAGTCACACGTACCGGATATGACAGGACTTTTCTACATCCTCTTTTTCTGGCTTGCGGGCAACGCCCTGAGCCTGCTCACGGGAGGTTACGTCTCGGGGAACATCATCGGGATGATCCTCCTCTTCGCAAGCCTCTGCCTGAGGTGGGTGCCCGCCGAGCGGGTGCGTCCCGCCGCGCGCTTCCTGCTCGGGGCCATGGCCCTCTTCTTCGTGCCCTACGGCGTGGGGCTGATGGACTCCTACCGGGTCATCCTCGAAAACCTCTGGGCGATCGTCGTGTCGGGGATTGTCTCCACGGTCCTTGTGCTCTTCGTCACGGGCAAAACATTCCAGAGTCTCAACCGCCGCGCCCGCCTGCGGCACATCCGCCAACAACGCAACCATGCTTGACGCTTCGTTCCTTTCATCGGACCTCTTCCTGCTGACGCTCACCGTCGGCCTCTATTGTGTCGGCGGGGCGGTCTACCGCCGCCTGCGGATGCCGTTGCTGCATCCCGTGCTGCTGACCTTCGTCGCCGTGATCGTATTCCTCGAATGTGCCGGAATCGGCTACGAACGCTACAAGGAGGCGACCGGGGTGCTGAATTTCGCCCTCGGCATGTCGGTCGTCGCTCTCGGCTACCTGCTCTACGAACAGGTCGAGCGGCTGCGCGGAAGCCTGCTCCCGGTGGGCGTGGCCACGCTTGTCGGCTGCTTCGTCGGCGTGTTGAGTGTCGTCTACATCGCCATGGCCTTCGGCACGGAGCGGCAGATCCTCACCTCGCTTGCCCCCAAATCGGTCACGGTGCCGATCGCCGTGTCGGTGGCCGGACCGCTCGGCGGCAACGTCTCGATCACCTCGGTGGTGGTCTTCTGTGTGGGAATCTTCGGCAGCATCTTCGGGGAGTGGATCCTGCGGCGGTGCGGCGTCCGCGACTCCGAGGCGCGCGGGTTCGCCCTCGGTGCGGCGGCCCACGGCATCGGCACGGCCCGCGCCATCGAGATCGGGGCCACCGAAGGGGCGTTGAGCGGTCTGGCCATGGCCCTCATGGGACTGGCTACGGCCCTCTTCATGCCGCTCATCGAGCGTTACCTCTATTGATATCGGGCGGAGCCGCCCGACTGCCGGGGCATCGGAAGGAATCCCTTCCGATGCCCCGGCTCTGTTTTCCGCTGGCCCGGCGTTCAGAGGCTCATCTCTTCGGAAATATCGCGCCCGCCGAGGTCCAGACCCTTGTAGAGCTTCTTGTAGGCCTTGGGCTGCACCTTCTTCAGGCGGAGAAACTGGCGGTTGAAGTTCGAGATGTTCTCGTAGCCCGATTCGTAGGCGACCTGCGCAACCGACAGATCGGTATTGACCAGCAGGCGGCAGGCATGGCCGATGCGGATCTCCATCAGCGAGTCGAAGATCGATTTGAGCGTATACTTCTTGTAGTAGGAGCACAGCGTCGTCGGGTGCATGTTCACCGAGCGGGCGATGGCAGCCAGGGTGATGCGTCGGTTGAAGTTGTGCAGCAGGTAGTTGTATACGCGGGTTACGACATCGTCCGACGTCTCGTGCGGAGTCGTCGGCTTGTCGCGGTTCAGTCGGAACGACGACGGGTCGCCGGCCAGGAAGGCCAGCAGTTCGTAAAAGCGGGTCAGTTTGCCGAATCCCCGGGCCGCCTCGATGCTGTCGTACCAGGGACGGATGCTCTCCTCGGACCGCGAGCCGAAGTCGAGCCCGTATTCGCTGCTCTCGAGCAGCGTGTGGATCGGCTTGAACAGTTCGAGTTCGGTCATGGCCGTCGGGAAGATCGACCTCGAGAACTGGATGACCCGCCAGTGGCACCGAAGTGCATTGTCGGCATAGTAGGCGTCGTCGGCGATGAACAGGTGCGGACAGTCGGGGCCGATGAGCGTCAGGTCGCCGTCGGTGAAGGGCTTGATGACCTCGCCGATCGATTTCTTTCCGAAGCCCCGGTCGATCCACACCAGTTCGTACTCGGCATGCAGGTGCCGGGGCATGGTGAAGTACTTGCTCTGGAAACTGCGGATGTTGAAAAAGCGGTCGGAGCCGATCAATATGTTTTCACGGATCATGGTCAGCGGGTTGTTGTAACAAAGATAGTATAATATTTCGGGAATTTAGTATAAGAACCGCGCTTCCGCTTCCACTAATTTTGTTATCGGAGAGATCCAGATCGGAAAACGGAAACAATACGAATAACGAAAACAGAGAGATGAAAAACGATTTTCAACCCGATTACACGAACCTTTTGAAGGTGCTCTATAACCAGCAGCCGGATTACCTCCCGCTCTACGAGCACAACATCGACGAGCCTTTTATTGCCAAGATGCTCGGCCGGGAGGTCGATTCTACGGGCAAGAGCGGCGCCGACCTTGAAGAGCACTACCGTGTCGTCACGGAGTTCTGGCGGGCGAATACCTACGATGCACTGTCGTACGAAGCCAAGATCTGCGAGATCTACCCCGACCACGGCGCTATCCTCGGCGGGCGTCTCGGCCCCATTCAGACCCGGGCCGATTTCGACCGCTACCCGTGGGAGGAGATTCCCCGGATCTTCATCCGCGCCTACAAACCCCACCTCGACGCCCTGCGCAAGGTCATGCCC
>OJKW01001826.1_pt1 | contig 11401 bp, 10 predicted proteins | sample 1596591 | NCBI WGS metagenome assembly OJKW01 (sample SAMEA4350166, study PRJEB24818) | metagenome | biome: human; feature: gut; material: faeces | place: Denmark | collected 2013-09
TTGTCTTCGAGTCCTCTTCCACTCTTATAAATCTATTTTCGTCTCATCATATACTATGTCATCCTGCTGGATGCACTGCTCCTTTACATACGAAACGACAGCCTCCACTTCCTCATCGCAAATAAATGCCCCTTGGATATGTGTAGGATTTGATGTTTTTTTTTCAAGCAGAAGACGGCATACGAGATAGGAGTCTGTCTCGTGGGCTCGGAGATGTGTATAGGAGACCGCACCCATGTCGCGCTCCATCAGTCTTTTGAGAATGTGCGGCGAGACGGCGAGCCCTGCCGCGATGTTGTTCTTCATTGTAAATTACCTCCGATATAAGTAATAACACCGTCCCTCCCTTGGGACGGTGTTATTATCGCGCACGTGCTTAAAGCACGCATAAAGCAAAATTAAACCAGAGTTAAACTGCGTCGCGGTACTGCCCAGCGCATATCTGCTGCACATCAAGCGTGCGCGTGTGGTCGATATGCGTCCACTCGGGCGTGACAAAGAGCGAGTGGATAACGATCGGCACATAGCTGAGCATGAACAGGGGAAAGGTGAACACATAGAATATCTTCTTTGCCGGTTCACAGTGGATGCTTTTCCACTCTGTCGCGGTCGTTATCGCGCCGATTATAAACAGCGTGAGATAGAGGTTCACAAGCGTTTGCAGTGCGGAGACGCCGAGCACGCCCCATTCATGATAGTACAGAACGTTGACGAATGCAGCACCGAGGTTCACGACGATGCTCAGCCCTGTCAGCACGGCGGCGGGCATGATGCTCATCGCCATATCGTAGCAGGAGAAGCTGCCGCTGAAAATGCCGGAGATGAGCGCGCGTCCGTATTTCTTGAACACCTGCAGGTACCCGCGCGACCAGCGCAGGCGCTGCGCCCAGGACTGACGGAAGCTGATGGGCTGTTCGTCGTATGCAATGGCGTCCGGACAGTAGCCGACCTTCATGCCGCGCGTGACGTTATCGATCGTGAACTCTATATCCTCCGTCAGCAGGTGGAACGGCCATCCGCCGCCCTGCGCGTCAAGCACGGCCTGTGAGAACAGAAAGCCTGTCCCGGATACGCCGCAGCTTGAGCCGAGGCGTGCGCGTGCACTGTTGAGATAGCGCGACTCGCGCAGGAACCACAGCGCGTAGCCCGCGGAGATCCAGTTGTCGCCGTAGTTCTTGGAGCTGCGGTAGCAGGTGACGATGTCATGCCCGGTGGAGAAAGTTTCGTTCATGTGCAGGATGAAGTCCCGGTCAAGGACGTTGTCCGCATCGAGAACTATGTAGCCGTCAAAGCGGCCGTGCCCTCGCAGCTTAATCTCTCTGAGCAGAAAGTCCAGCGCATAGCCCTTGCCGCGCCGCGTCATGTCATAGCGCTCATATACCTCCGCACCGTGGCTGCGCGCGGCTTCGGCAGTTGCATCCGTGCAGTTGTCCGCCGCGACGAATATCTTCACGAGCCTGCTGGGATAGCTCTGCGCCTTTATGCTGTCGATAAGCTTGCCGATGACGGCCTCCTCGTTGCGCGCTGCGATCAGCACAGCGAAGCGGTGCATGGGCGCGTGGAGCGTTTCCTTTTTCCTCGGCAGCCACGCGATGGGTATGTATACGAACTGATACACGTAGCACGCGAAGAACAGGCACATGATTATAAAGTTTATCATTTCAACTGTATGCACGGTAAAGCACCTCGTTTCTTATCTATGGCGACAGCATACCAGCGGCTCGGGCAAAATGCCATTAAGGACGGCTGAACTTTCTTTAAGCCTTTATTAAGGCTGGTATTACGCTTTTTCCGGCTTGTCGCGCACGATGCAGAAAGCCATGACGGCAAAGACGTTGAAGAAAATTCCGAGTATCGGCCAGAGGGACTTGTTCATCTTCTCGTTCACGGCGCTCTTGTAGAGCCACGCGATGACGGCCAGCAGGATAAACAGCACGATAATGCGCTTGAATGTCTTTGGGTAGTTGAGCTTCATAACATGTTCTTTCATTCCGGTATCCTCCAAAAATATTGAAAATAAAATCTGCTCCCTCATTGGGCATGCACCCATTATGAGAGAGCAGATTAAATTTCAGATAACGGAATATTAAATAAACATTAAACCCGCGGTGCGTCACAGTTCGTTTATCGTCTCGGTGATCGCCATGTTTCGTATGCGCTTTGCCGGGGCATGGATCGACACCGCGCAGGAGAAAACGACGAGCAGAAGCACCGCGGCGAGAGCGGTAAAGGGAATGCTCCACGCGCCGCCGAAATGGGTGATAACTATCCTGACGTAGATAAGATAGTGGAGCAGCAGCCCGAAGAAGATACCGACAATCGCACCGCTGACGGCGTAGGTCATCGCCTCGGCGGCTATCATTTTCGTGACCTGCCGGCTCTCCATGCCGACAGCGCGCATGGCTCCGTACTGCTTCATCCTTGCCGACACGCCCATTGAGACGCTGTTCATAATGTTCAGTATCGTTATCAATGAAATGATGGCGAGAAAACCGTATGCCGCGATCCTGAACACCCAATATGAGCCTTGGACCGTATCATCCTCCGCTCTGCGGTCCATAATTACGTACCCGTCTGACAGAGCATAAATTCTGTTTACCGCCGCTTCGGATGCGTCTTTTTCCAGCATGACGCCGATCATGGCGTAGCCCTGCTCGCCCGTCAGGCGCGTGTAGGTCTCATCCGAGCATACTATGACCGGCGAGCCGCTGATGCTGCCGACGCCCTCGGACAGGACGCACCCGACTTCCAGTACCTCGTCCCCGATTTTTACCGTGTCCCCAACGCCAAGACTTGTATGGTCGCTGTATACCGCCATTACGTACCGGGAATTACCGTACACCTTTGATATGTCTCCGCTTATGACGGAGCGTTTGAAGCTGTCCAGCAGGGTGTCCCCGTGGGAAAACAGGTCAACGGTTGCTGCATGTCCGTTGATCTCAGCGGGATATTCGATGCTGTGCATCATGCCGAAAACGGACTCCACCCCCGGTATCCCGGAAATCTCCCGCGATATGCTGCTGGGTATGGAGTTTGAGTCGTCCTGACTCGTTATCGCGATGTCCGGGGTGAAGTCGCTCACGGATGGGAGCAGCTTGTGGACGATGTCAAGACAGGCAGAAAAGGTCAGGAACAGCATGATCGTCAGCGCAAAGGAGCCTGTCATAAGGATCAGGTTTTTCTTTGACTGTATCGCGTGGTGGACGCCGAGAGAGGTTTCAATTTTGAAAAGCTTTGTGTTTGCCGCGCGGACGAAATTTGGAGCGGCATCTGTATTGCCGGATACCGCTGCGGCGGGGGAGACCCTTGCCGCCTGCTCCGCCGGTGCCTGCGCCGCAATGAACACGGTGATGACGCCGATGGCCGCCCCGCAGAGTATGCCGCTTATGCTCACCGAGAACAGCGGCATATCCGCCCATTCGCCCTTTACGAAAAATCTCAATATCAGGCATGATATCCAGCATATCACCGTCCCTAACGTGCAGCCGATGGGGATAGCCGTCCTGCACCAGTTCAGCGCCTCAAGCCGCACGAAGCGGATTATCTGCCGCTTGCTTGCGCCGATGCAGCGCAGCATGCCGAAAAACTTCGTGCGCTGCGCGACGTTGCTGTTCATGCAGCCTGAGATCATAAAGACGCCTGCGATCAGGATAATGACAAAACAGGATATTGCCAGAGGATAAAGGGCGTTTACGCTCTCGTTGCTGCTCGCGCCCAGAAGGCTCAGGACAGCCGTGTTTTCAACGACGTTCTCAGTTGTGAGGGAGTACCGCGCCTTTATATCGGCTATGGCCTTTTTAAGCCCGCGCTCCCTTTGAAAGCGAATATAAAACCGGGACGCGGGTTCTGCGCCGTTTAACTCACGCACTTCATCAAATGCGTCTCTGCGCATATAGACGCAGACCCCGTCGATGATGTCGTTGAATTCCCCGTCGTCCTCAAAAAATCCGGATACCGTATAGCTCAGATCGCCCGCGGGCGTGCTCAGAACAATGCTGCCGCCGAGCTGCACGCCGAGCAGTTCCTTTGCGTCGGCGCTGACGGCGACTTCTTTTTCGGTCTGCGGGAACGAGCCCTCCAGCGGGTAGTCCATGATATCCGCGGTGTAGGCCTCCTCAACGCCGTAGAGCACGGCGGTTTTCCCACTGATGTAATAGCCGCTGTCTGCGTCCGCATTGACCGCGTCAAACCATGAGGAATACTTTACATCGGAGCCGTCTATGATCTGCTCCGCTTTATCCTCGGTCATGTTCTGAAGCGCGATGTGCCAGTCGCCGTGCTTGCTGCGCATGGCCGTGGTCTGCCCGTCCATCCACATCTCAAGCAGGGAAAAGATAGAAGTCACGAGAAACACCGCAAGGACGATGCATATACGTGTCATGCGGCTCTGGCGCTTGTGGACACGCGCGGAGATAGGCACAAGGCTGAGATAGCTCATCATTCCCGGCACCTCCCGAAATCGGTGAGTCGTCCGTCCGACACCTGAAGTACCCGGTCGGCCGTCTGCGCGATGCTGCGGTTGTGGGTTATCATAATGATGGTCTGCTCGTACTTTTTCGATGCGTTCTTCAGCAGGGCGATGACCTCGCTGCTGTTCTGCGAATCGAGGTTGCCGGTCGGCTCATCGGCGAGGATCAGGGAGGGGCGCGTGAAGAGCGCGCGCCCGATGGCCACGCGCTGCTGCTGCCCGCCGGAGAGCTGGCTCGGCAGATGATGGCGGCGCTCCTGCAGGTTCAGTACCGTCAGCAGCTCCTCAAGGTAGGGCTTGTCAGGTTTCTGGTAGTCGAGCAGCACGGGGAAGATGATGTTCTGCTCGACCGTCAGCTCCGGGATCAGGTTGAAGGCCTGGAAGATAAAGCCGATGTTCCGCCGGCGGAAGATGGTCAGCTTCTTGTCGTCCATGGCGAAAACGTCCCTGCCGTCTATCAGCACCTTACCGGAAGTGGGCGTGTCCAGCGCGCCGATCATGTTGAGGAGCGTACTTTTGCCCGAGCCGGATTCGCCGACTATCGCGACGTATTCGCCCTTGGGTACGGAAAAGCTCACGTCTTTCAGGGCTCTGACCGCGGTCTCCCCGCTGCCGTAGGTCTTACAAATATTTTTGACTTCTAATAGATCCATAGTGCAAACACCTCTTTATGTTGGACAGACCATATTCTTCCGGCCTGTGCATGAAAGAATAGCACCGTAATATTACAGCGAGCCTACAGTGATCCTACAATTTTGTAGGATTCAGAAAGTTCACGGTAAACACCGTGCCGCGGCCAAGCTCGCTGTCGACTTCGATAGTCCCATTATGCGCTTCGATTATCGCCTTTGCCAGCGGCAGGCCGAGTCCGACGCCCTGCGTGTCCTTGGAGAAGCGGCTGCGGTAGAAGCGCTTGAAGATATGGTGCAGATCCTCGGGGTGGATGCCGCAGCCGTTGTCTTCGACCTTGAGCTGCACGGCGGAGGGCAGGGCGCGCCACTCGATGCGTACAGTGCCGCCCTTATCCGTGTGGTCGAGCGCGTTTTTCACAAGGTTGCCGATGGCTTCAATGATCCAATCACGGTCACAGAAAAGGGAAGTGTCCTCCGCACCGGCGAGAGTGAGCGCCTTCTCCTCCTGCTTTGCACGGTACGCGAAGTGCAGTGCGATATCCTGCATCATGTCAGCGACGTTTTCCGTGTCCTTTTCAAAGGCGATGGAGCCCGCGTCGAGCCGTGTTATCTTGAGCAGGTTCTGCACGAGAGTTTCGATGCGGTCAAGCTCCTGCTCGGACAGTTCGGCAAACTCTTTCACAGCTTTTGCGTCAATGTCTTCGTCCTGCAATAGCCCGTTATATATGTTCAGCGCCGCGAGCGGCGTTTTGAGTTGGTGGGAGATATCGGATATCGTGTTTTTCAGGAACTCCTTTTCGCGCAGCTCGTTGTCCGCGTGGGCGTTCAGCACGGCCGCCATAGAGTTGACGGAATGGAACAGGCGGTACAGCTCGCCATCGCTGTCGCACTCGATGCGGGCGCTGCGGTCGCCTTCGAGGTAGGCGTTTATCTGCGATACCGCCTGCTCCATTGAGCGGTTCTGACGCTTAAAATATCCAAGGCAGAGCAGCCACCCCGCGCCGCCCGCGAGCAGGAACAGCAGCGGCAGCCACAGTGAAAAGCTCCGGCAGGCGAGCCACATGAAGCCCACGGTCAGCAGAAGCAGGGCGCACAGAACGAGCGTGAGCGCGAGGAAGAGATCGCGTATATCCTTATTCGCAAGTATCTTCATGCCGCACCTCAGCTGATGACGCTCCACTTGTAGCCCATGCCGCGGACCGTCAGGAGCATCTGCGGAGCGCCCGGGTCGTCCTCTATTTTCATGCGCAGCCGTCGGATGTAGACCGTGAGGGTGCTGCTGTCGATATAGTTCCCGTCGCAGTCCCAGAGCTTGTCCAATATCTGCCCCTTGGTCAGCACTGTGTTCGGGTTGTGCATAAACAGGCACAGAAGCTTATATTCCGCGGCGGTCAACTCAAGCGCCTCGCCGTTCTTGAAAGCCTGACTCTGGAGCAGAAGCACTCTGATGCCGTTGGAGCACAGCTCCGTGTCCGCCGCGCCGAAAGCGCCTGCCCGGCGCAGCAGGGCATTGATGCGGGAGATGAGCACGCCGAGCTTGAACGGCTTTGTGATATAGTCGTCCCCGCCGATGTCGAGACCCATGATGATGCTCGTCTCCTCGTCAGACGCGGTGAGGAAGATGATCGGCACCTTTGATGTGCGCCGCACCCTTTGGCAGAACTTAAAGCCCGAGCCATCCGGCAGGGACACGTCCAGCACCAAAAGGTCGTATTTCCCGTCTGCCCACAGCGCGTCCGCTTCCCTGAGCGTTCTGGCGTTGTCCGCTTCAAAGCCCTGTTTTCTGAAAGCAAAGGAGAGCCCGGTTATAAGGCTCAGGTCGTCCTCTAAAAGTAAGATCCTGCTCATGCTCATACCTCGCGCAAATAGTTTACGTGTCCATTATATACATCCCCCGCGGCTATGGCAAGCGGCGGGGGAGTCATATACCCGCAGGAAACGGCAAAAGGCGCTGCGCGATACGCCGCGCAGCGCCTTAAAATGTACTGTAATGTCTTATGTTTTATCTTTTCTTCTTGCCGAAGATGCTCTTGCCGGATTCGCCGTCAAGGTCGCCCATTGACGCGGCGAACTGACGCAGCAGCTCTTTCTGCGAGGAAGTCAGGTTCTTCGGCGTCCTGATATTCACCGTGACGAACTGGTCGCCGCGGCCGTTGCCGCGGACATACGGAATGCCCTTGCCGCGTATACGGAAAGTCGTGCCGCTCTGCGTGCCCTCGGGTATGGTCAGCTTCACCCTGCCGTCAAGCGTCGGGACCTCAATCTCCGCACCGAGTGTCGCCTGAGCAAAGTTGATGTCCTGCTCGAGCAGGACGGACGTGCCGTCACGCTCGAAGCGCTCATGCTGGCGGATCAGTACCGTGACGATGAGGTCGCCTGCGGGGCCGCCGTTAGAGCCTGCGTTGCCCGCGCCGCTGACGGAAAAAGCCTGACCGTCGTCGATACCAGCAGGGATATTGACCGTCAGCTTATGCTGGCGGCGTATCTTACCCATACCGCGGCAGGTCTTGCACGGCTGGTGGATGATCTTGCCGGTGCCGCGGCACTTCTGGCACGGACCCATGGACTGCACCGCGCCGAACGGTGTGCGCTGCGTGGTCTTGACTGTGCCGCTGCCCTTGCAGTCGGGGCATATCTCCGGCGTGGTACCGGGCGCGCAGCCCGTGCCCTTGCAGTCGGGGCACTGCTCGATGCGCGGAACGGTGACTTCCTTCTTGCAGCCGAAAGCCGCTTCCTCAAAGCTCACGGTCACGGAGGTCTCTATGCTTTCGCCGCGCCTCGGCGCGTTCGGATTGCTGCGCGTGCTCCCGCCGCCGAAGCCGAAGCCGCTGAACATGTCGCCGAATATATCGCCCAGATCGCCGAAGCCGCCGAAACCGCCGAAGCCTGCGCCGCCCGCACCGCCGAAACCGGCGTTCGGGTCAAAGGCCGCATGACCGAACTGATCGTACTTCTTGCGCTTCTCTGGGTCGGACAGCACTTCGTATGCCTCATTGCCCTCCTTGAAGCGCTCCTCACAGGCCTTGTCGCCGGGGTGCAGATCAGGGTGGTTCTCCTTGGTGAGCTTCCTGTATGCTTTTTTTATCTCATCGGCCGAGGCGTCCTTGCTGATGCCCAGCACCTCGTAATAGTCTCTTTTATCAGCCATTTTGTATTCGCAGCCTCAGCGCCGCTGTGCGCCTTGGGCTGCCCACACCTCCTATGCGACCCCAAAAACATCGGACTGCATGGAGTCTTTTTATTCGATACGCGCGTAGCTTAATACGCACTCTTGAGGCGGAGTGCTGCACCCCGCCTCAAGAGGTTATTTCTGCTTGGGAATTACTTCTTGTCGTCATCCACGACGGTGTAGTCAGCGTCGTAGTAGTCCTGGCCGCCCTGTGCGCCTGCACCGGGGTTCGCGCCGCCGGCCTGATTGGGATCAAAGCCTGCGCCCTGTGCGCCGCCCGCTGCCTGATACAGCTTCTCGGAGACCTTGTAGAAGGCCTGGGTCAGCTCCTCGGTCGCGGCCTTGATGGCTGCGGTGTCGGTGCCGGTGAGTGCCTGCTTGAGTGCGGAGAGCTTGGTCTCGACTTCGCTCTTGTCGGCTGCGTCGAGCTTGTCGCCCATCTCATTGAGGGTCTTCTCGGTCTGGTAGACCATCTGGTCGCCCTGGTTGCGGACGTCGACCTCTTCCTTGCGCTTTGCATCCTCAGCAGCGTACATTTCGGCTTCCTTGACTGCCTTGTCGATGTCCTCCTTGGACATGTTGGAGGAAGCGGTGATGGTGATGTGCTGCTCCTTGCCTGTGCCGAGATCCTTTGCGGAGACGTTGACGATGCCGTTTGCGTCTATATCAAAGGTGACTTCAATCTGAGGAACGCCGCGGCGTGCCGGGGCGATGCCGTCCAGATGGAAGCGGCCGAGGCTCTTGTTGTAAGCGGCCATCTCGCGCTCGCCCTGCAGGACGTTGACCTCAACGGAGGTCTGGTTGTCTGCCGCGGTGGAGAAGACCTGGCTCTTTCTGGTGGGGATGGAGGTGTTGCGCTCGATGAGCTTGGTGAACACGCCGCCGAGGGTCTCAATGCCGAGGGACAGAGGAGTGACGTCGACGAGGACGATGCCCTCAACGTCGCCGGTCAGAACGCCGCCTTGGATAGCTGCGCCGATAGCAACGCACTCATCGGGGTTGATGCCCTTGAAGCCTTCCTTGCCGATAAGGGACTTGACCATGTCCTGAACTGCGGGGATACGGCTGGAGCCGCCGACGAGCAGAACCTTGGTGATGTCGCTGGGCTTGAGGCCTGCATCGGACAGAGCCTGCTTCACAGGGCCGCTGGTCTTTTCGACGAGGTGGTGGGTCAGCTCATTGAACTTTGCACGGGTCAGAGTAACATCGAGGTGCTTCGGGCCGGTGGCGTCTGCGGTGATGTAAGGCAGATTGATGTTCGAGGTGGTCACGCTCGAGAGCTCGACCTTTGCCTTCTCGGCTGCCTCACGCAGTCTCTGCATTGCGACCTTGTCTGCGCTCAGGTCGATGCCCTCGGTCTTCTTGAACTCGGAGACGAGGTAATCGGTGATGCAGGCGTCGAAGTCATCGCCGCCGAGGCGGTTGTTGCCGGCGGTCGCGAGAACATCGATAACGCCGTCGCCGATCTCCAGAACGGAGACATCGAAGGTGCCGCCGCCGAGGTCGTAGACCATGATCTTCTGATCGGCCTTTTCCTTATCCAGACCGTAAGCCAGAGCAGCTGCGGTCGGCTCGTTGATTATACGCTTGACATCGAGACCCGCGATCTTGCCGGCGTCCTTGGTCGCCTGACGCTGAGCGTCGGTGAAGTATGCAGGGACGGTGATAACGGCCTCGGTGACGGGGCTGCCGATATAAGCTTCGGCGTCTGCCTTCAGCTTCTGCAGGATCATTGCGGAGATCTCCTGCGGGGTGTAGGACTTGTTGTCGATATTGACCTTGTAGTTGGAGCCCATCTCACGCTTGATGGAGGAGATGGTGCGGTCGGGGTTGGTGATGGCCTGACGCTTTGCGACCTGGCCTACCATACGCTCGCCGGTCTTTGCGAATGCAACGACGGACGGAGTGGTACGTGCGCCTTCGGCGTTTGCTATGACGACGGCTTCGCCGCCCTCCATAACTGCTACGCAGCTGTTAGTTGTGCCCAAATCTATTCCTATGATCTTACCCATTGTGAATTCCTCCTGATATATGTGGATTTGTTTTTTACTGAGAATTATATACTAAAACCGCAGTGCGGTAATAGCTGAATTAATTGTGCAGCCGGGGATACTTAGTTCGCAACTTTGACCATTGCAAATCTGATTACTTTATCGCCCATCATAAAGCCTTTCTGGAACACCTCGACGATCTCGTTCTCGCCCTTTTCCTCGTCCTCAACGTGCATAACGGCGTTGTGGAAAGCGGGGTCGAACTTCTTGCCGAGACACTCTATCTCGGTCACACCGAGCTTTTCCATCGTGACGTTGAACTGATTCATTATCATCTCAACGCCGCGCCGGTAAGCCTCGTCCTCAGTGGACTGTGCCAGTGCGCGGACAAGATTATCATAAACCGGCAGGAACTTCTTGAGCGTTTCGGCCTTGACATCGCCGTACAGACTGTCCTTTTCCTTCTGGCTGCGCTTGCGGAAGTTATCATACTCGGCGCAGATGCGCAGGTACTTGTCGTTGAGCGTGTCCATCTCGGCCTTGAGGTCGGGCTTCTTTTCTTCTTTCTTTTCCTTGCCTTTTTTCTCCTCAGGCTTCTTCTCTTCGGCCTTTTCAGCTTCCGGCTTCTTGCCGTCGGCTTCCTTGGCTTCTATTTCGGGCTCCTCGGTCTTGACCTCTTCCTTTATTTCATCGGCGGCAGGAGCCGTCTGCTTCTTTTCTTCTTTCTTATCCTTGCTCATTGTGGTCATCCCCCTTGATTATCAGTTTGTTGTGCATGCCCTCTGGCGGCGTCTCACCGCTGCCGAGCCTGCGCGAGAGCCCCGCGGCAAGTATGCTGAGCTTCGCGGCGACCGCGGAATAATCCATCCGCGTCGGCCCTACCACGCCGATCAGCCCGCGGGTGTTGTCACCCGCATCATAGCTTGCGATGACGACGCTTGAATCCTTGAGCTCCTCGGCCACGTTCTCCGGGCCTATCAGGACCTTCACATCCCCGCCGCAGTCGATGGCGTCCAGGTCGTGCAGGTGCCGCGCGTCCGAGAGGTAGCTCATCAGCTCGTGGGCCTTCGCGGGGTCCTGGAACTCCGGCTGGGACAACAGTCGGTTCGTGCCGGTGACGCAGGTCTTGGCCTCCTGGGAC
>OJKW01001839.1_pt1 | contig 11344 bp, 9 predicted proteins | sample 1596591 | NCBI WGS metagenome assembly OJKW01 (sample SAMEA4350166, study PRJEB24818) | metagenome | biome: human; feature: gut; material: faeces | place: Denmark | collected 2013-09
CCGTCTGTGCCTCTGTTTGTGAGAGGCAGAAGAAACAAAAAAGTGCCTGAAGATGTTCATCCTCAGGCACTGTGTTACTCATTCACTGTAATTGCTCGGTGGCAATTCTGAAACTTACATAAACATTATAGCAGGGATTCTACCATTTCGCAAGTGGAACCTTGAGAGTTCCTGCTATAGGCTGAATGCTGCAAAGTCAATGCTCATATACGGTGAAGAAGCAGAAGACAAAGATATAGTCCTTGTTTGTAAGATAAGGTTTAGGCAATTGTACTTTTGTGCAGGAAAATGGAGGGCAAGGGACGATCCTTGCCCACCGTTACTTTTTTCTCATGGATTGGTGCTCGCAAAATCTTTCAGATTAACGAATTGAGGATCATAATCTACTGTGCTACTTTCCATGCCTTTGCGTTCTGGCGAATATTCCAGTATTTCTGATAAATACCCTCCTGTAAAACAAGCTCGTCATGCTTTCCATGTTGAACAAGTTTCCCGTTGTCGATGACTAAAATCTGCTCTGCGTCCCGAATGGTAGACAGGCGGTGTGCAATTACAATCAGTGTCTTATCTTTTACTAAAGTGCTGATTGCCTGCTGCAAATACACTTCATTTTCGGGATCAACGCTTGCGGTGGCCTCGTCCAAAAGGACGATAGGGGCATTTTTCAGCATGGCGCGGGCAATGGATATTCTCTGTTTTTCACCGCCGGACAGAGTAGAACCGCCCTCTCCAATCATGGTATTGTAGCCCTCTGGTAATAAGGAAATAAAGTCATGGCAGCGTGCCTTTTTAGCTGCTTCTACAACCTGCTCATGGCTTGCTTCCGGGCAACCAAACTTAATATTGTTTTCAATGGTATCTTTGAATAAATAGACATTTTGAAATACCATGCTCATATTTTTCAAAAGGCTGTCAGATGTAAATTCCCGAACATCTTTGCCACCTATGGTAATGCTACCGCCTTGAATATCCCAAAAGCGGGAGATCAGACGGGTAATCGTTGTCTTTCCACCGCCGGAAGGCCCGACTATGGCGGTCATTCCTCCCTGCGGAATGGTAAAGCTGACATCATCAAGAATTTTCGTTCCCTGTTCGTAGGAGAAGCTAACATGATCAAAGACAATATCATAACTTTTTAAGGAAATATCTCCGCCCCCGTCATCAATATTCTTTTCTCCCTTAATCCGTTCCACACGGTCAAGGCTTGCTTCCATGGAGCGTATCATGGCGGTCATTTGCCCCATTACCTCTACAGAATTGAAAATAGAGAATGAAGCAATGAGGATAACCGCAAGGCTTGAAAAATCCAGTTCCCCGCCTAAAGCGAAAATCTGTGATACTAATATGATAGCGCAGGCAGCTACACGGAAAACCATAGAATATGCCACATTCATAGGTGCGAAATCCCGTTCGAGAGCGTAAGAGGCTTCCATACTTTTTTCATAAGCCTTTTCAATGCCACTTAAATTTTTCTCTGCCATATTGAATGATTTGATGACGGATATTCCCTGCACATATTCCAACGTAGCCTCAACAGAAGCAGCCTGTACCTGCCGCTGTTTTGCAGTCAGTTCTTCTCCCTTTTTCTGCATACGCCCATAAATCAGGAACGAGCAGAGAACACCTAAAATAAAAATCACACCAAGCCGCCAGTCAAACATCAGAATGAATATGCTGGTCACCACCATGTTTACCATTCCGGTTGTTACACGGTCAAGAAGGTGCATGGAGTAGTTTTCCAAAAAATTAAGGTCAGTTGTAACTGTTGTTGTAATGTCCCCCATATTTCGCTCATGGAAAAAGCCCATACCCACATTACGCAGCTTATCTCCTAACGTAATTCGCTCTCTGGAAACAAACTCAAATCCCGCTGTGCTTTGAAAGCTATACACTAAGTATTTGAACACCATGCGGACAACAAGAGAGATTATCAGTATTCCAAAAAGTACAAGCCAGTCATTCCCTGCAAATGCTTTGTTGTTCTGTATTTTTGTGAGGGTATAGAATACAGCCCCGACAGGGAACATTGCCACAATTGAGTCTATAAAGCTGAATACAAAACTCGCATAGATACGCTTTGACAAATCACCACTCAAACGCAATACTCGTTTAATTACTTTCAGCATAATATTTCCGCCTCCTTGTTCATACTCCAATCCATTGCCGATATATGGGCTTTCCACATATCCAAATAGGTCTGCGAAGAAGATAATAGCTGCTCATGGGTTCCTGCCGCTGAAATCGAACCGTCCTCCAACATTAAAATTTTATCTGCGTACATGATAGTGGACAGGCGGTGCGCAATCACAATCAGCGTTTTCCCTTTTGTCAGATGGTCAATGGACTGCTGCAATTTATCTTCATTCTCCGGGTCGGTAAACGCCGTAGCTTCATCAAGAATAATAATCGGAGCGTCCTTTAGAATTGCCCTCGCAATCGCCAAACGCTGCCGTTCCCCTCCCGAAAGGCGGGCACCTGCATCCCCGGCGTTGGTATCATAACCCTTAGGGAAGCGGGCAATAAAGTCATCACATCTCGCCAGTGACGCAGCCCGTTCTACTTCTGCATCCGTAGCATCCGGCTTACCGATTCGGATATTGTCCCTCAGGCTCATATTGAACAGAAAATTATCCTGTGAAACATAACTGATTTTTTCGGAAAGCTCGGATAACGGCAGATTGCGAATATCCGCGCCGCCCACAGTTACCGCACCCGCGCTCACGTCCCAAAAGCGGGCAATGAGTTTTGCCAGAGTTGATTTCCCCGAACCGGACGGACCTACCAACGCTGTGACTGTCCCAGCCTTTGCCGTAAAGGAAACGCCATGGATAACCTCGATTGCTCCGTAGCTGAAATGAACATCTTTCAGCTCCACATCATTGCCGCTACTGTGTTGTGCTTCTATCGGCTCGGGCAACTCCTTTGCTTCTAAAAGTGCCAGAATACGGGGCTGTATCTCATAAATTGCGGCAATGTCATGCCAAAACTCAATCATTGCCTGTAAAGAGCCAACAAGCCCCATAGAGAGAAGAATACATAAAATAACCTCGTTTAATGTCGTAGTACCACCCGAAAGAAGTACAACGCCGACGGGCAAAACAAATGCAATCGTTGAGGGCATAACAACCTGACTGATACTCATAAAAGGATAGCAGTGCTTATACCATGCGGTAGTAATATCCCGCACTTTCAAGACTGCTCCCTTAAACCGTCCCATCGAAGAAGCAGTCTGATTGAACATACGGATAACTTCCATACCATTTACATACTCAACAATGGTTGCGTTCATATCTCCATTCGCGGACATATATTCTTTCATCCTCTCGCTGCGCCCTATCATCATGCTATAATAGATAACATTTCCCAAAACAGCCGAAGCAAGAGAAGCAAGCGCCATACGCCAATCCACAAAAAGCAGATAGGCAAACACAAAAATCGGAATGAGAATACTTGCTGTCATTTCGGGAATGGCATGAGCAATCTGTCCTTCAAGTCGTTCCGTATCATCAATGACTAATTGCTTAATTTCGCCGGAAGAATTTTCCTGTATTGTCCCCATAGACATTTTTGACATCTTCCGCATAATTGCGCAGCGGATATTCTGTATGATTTCATACGCTGCCTTGTGGGAGCATAGGGTTGATTTTGAATATAGAAAGTGTTTTAGAAAATATCCTGCTAAAGCCACCAAGGTCAAGCTGACTGCCCATTCTATGGTCAAAGCATTGTCTAACGCTTTCCCAAGCAACACAGCTACAGCAGCGTATGGAACCATACCAAACGCAGAGGACAGAACAGAAAGGATAACAGAAATCCTCAAAAGTCCTTTCCTCTGACTGGCAAACTGCAAAATACCCCTTAAAGGCGATTGCTGTTTTTCTCTTTTGTCCATGTTTTCCTCCTTATTTGAAATAGTCAGTAATTCATCTGTTAATCCTTCAAGAAATTCTGCGTCATGGGTTACAATGAAAATCAGCATTCCCTGTTTTTTCAGTTCACGCAGAATATTCTTTAGACGGAGCATATTCCGTCCGTCAAGCCCACTCGTCGGCTCGTCCAAAACAAGAATATCCGATTTTGCAGCGATGGAAGCAGCAATCGTGACCCGCTGCTTTTGTCCGCCGGACAAGGATAGCGGGTGTCTTTCGGAATATTCGGCCAAGCCGAACCTGTCAAGAATGTTTGTTGTTTCCTCTTTTGAAGATCGAACGTTTTTTTGCTTATTTTTTCGTGCCGCCAATTCCATTTCATGGGCAACGCTTTCCGTAAAAAGCTGATAATCCGCGTCCTGCATAACAAAGTATGTTTTTTTCAGCAGCTCTCTATGGGTCATTTTTTTGCCGTTCAGACGAATTTCCCCAGTTCGCGGTGCCATAAGTCCGCACAGCACTTTAGAAAATGTTGTTTTCCCGGAACCGTTCGCACCGACAATTCCAATAATCCGACCTTCTTCGCCCCATGTAAAGTGAAAATTCAAATCATGGATAATTTCCTGCTTTCCGTAGTAAATACAGAGGTTTTGACACGTCAGCTCGTTTGCATCAGACCTTGCAGGAGTTTTCTTTGTAGGAAAAAGCACATTTTGTATGCTGCGTAAACCGTATTCTCGCAGCACATCGGGCGAAAGGCAAGCAGCCTCCGCCGCACCCCATATTTTTTCAATTCTCCCTTTGCGCATATATACATATCGGTCGGCAATTCCTACAAGCCAGGAAAGGCGGTGTTCAGAAATAATGAGAGTTTTCCCCTCGGCTTTTAGTGTAAATAAAAGCTCACGGAGATTTTGTATTGTTTCTCCATCAAGGTTTGCCGTCGGTTCGTCCAAAACAATGACATCGGTATCCATTGCATAGATAGAAGCAACTGCCAGCCGCTGTTTTTCGCCGCTGGATAACCCAAATAAACTTCGATCTCGCAGTACGTCAATATTCATTCGGGAGAATGCGGCGTCCACGTTCTGATTTATCCGCTCCGTGGAAAAGGCAAGATTTTCACACCCGAAAGCTACTTCGTCCGTTGTGTTTACTGCAAAAAATTGTGAACGGGGATCTTGAAACACTGTGCCAATTTTGCGACTAAGCTCATACTGTTCCAATTTGTTTACTGGAACACCCTCGTACAATATTTCTCCTGTAAGCGTTCCTTCAAAAAAGTTGGGTATTAAACCATTGAGGCATCGTGTTAAAGTTGTTTTCCCGCAGCCACTTTCTCCCGTTAAAATAACGCACTCTCCTTTACGAATTTCCAAATCAATTCCATAAAGAGCATTTATCTCCGGGGCGGCATCATATTGAAATTGTAAATTTCTTATTGTGATCATACTCATTCTGAACCTCCGCGCTACCCGCACAATGAATAAAGAAGTGTTCCGATATTAGCGCAAATCACCATCATCAGATACACAATATCCTTTATTCTGATTTTCAGAGGAACTCTCATCCCTCTTGGCACAGGATTTTCGATTGCACGAGTGACCGCAGCCGCAGACAATTCATCCGCTACCTTTATACAGCGCATGATAAAGGGAATAATCATGTATTCTGTGGTCATGGCAGGAGCTTTTACAAAAGTAATCACATTTAAGGGGACGCCCCTTGTTTTCATGCCGTTTCTAATCTGTTCAAGCTCATGGCGAATAGTGGGAATAAATCGCAATGCGACAGCAAGCGCAAGCGTAGCTGATTTAGGGCAATGTAATTTTTGAAGCCCCATGAACAGCTCACTCACGGTCAACGCCTTTAGTGACAGAACCATTACGCCCAGTAAGGGAGAGAGCTTGCGTAATAGGAAAACGGGCTGGACTATGATTTGCGGAGCATTGCTCTCATTCAGTAAGGCATACAATCCGACAAGGAACGCAAACCATACGCCCAGCCGCAAAGCCTCCTTCGGGTGTTGCAAATATAACAGAAAGCTCATCAGAAAAATCACTTCACAAAGCATGGCTAACGGCTTAAAAATCCAAAATGCACATATCCCTGAAAGCACAATCTGAATAATCACTATCCGGGGGTCTATGCGGTGCATTAAATCACTCCTGCTTTTTCAAAATGCTTCTTCAACATTCTCTTTGCAATTACAGCACCTATCACAATTGCGATCAATGTAACCGGAATTGCAGCAAGCCCAGTCGTAGAATGTGCTGCTGCAATCATTGCATCCACGGTTTCCTTTGGACGGTCAAATCCATACCAAAATGCGGGATAATAATAGAGGGGTGCGATGGCACCTAAATAATATCCAACTGAATACAATCCAAAAGAAACGGTAAGCATTTTGTAATTCTGATACTTTGATTTGCTGGCAAGGACTTCGCCTACAACGCCAAACCCTAACATCCAAATCAAGACAAAAATACCGCCAAACAGCCCCCATAGAATGCCGACAATAGCAAAAGTCAATAAGACTGCGCCTTTCTTATGTACTTTTGCCATAATCAGCATATAAAGCGGCGCAGATAAAACGGCAACAACCGCAACGGAATACATATTCAACACCATGCTAATTCCCATCAAAGCTCCTGCTACCATTGTCACCACAAAAAGGAGTGCGCTAAAGATGCCTATGGTTGCAATGTCCTTCATTTTTAATTTGTTTTCATTAGTTCTGCTCATAGCAATAACCTCCAAGTTTTTGGTTAGATAACGCTAACTGCTATTAGTATAGCACGATGATTTTCTGCATAGTGTCACTATCGGAAGTTCCTATGTCACAAAAGAAAGAACTTCATGCGGTCTTTTCAGACTTACATGAAGTTCTTATCTATTGTTTTTTAACATTTCGCCGGGGGATATTCCATAATGCTTCCGAAAAAGCTCGATGAAATATCCCGTATGAGAATACCCCACCATCCATGTCACTTCCTGCACTGTATGTTTTCCAGTTTTCAATAATCGTATCGCTGCTTCCAGCCGTTTTTCTACAACATAATCATTAACTGTAACTCCAAAGCACCGCTTAAATCCATCCTTTAATTTTTGCTCGTTGATAGCAATCGCCTTTGCAACAATTGGAATTGTGAGGGGGTGGGCGAAGTTCTCACCAATAAATTCTCGTGCCTTCAACAGCGCATTGTAATCTTCCACACTAATACGGATGCCAAAGTCATTTGTAGGAGATTTGCAAATAACCTCGTCGCAGTAAACAGCAATTAACTCAAAAATTTTTCCTTGCAGATAGATCTTTTTCATTTCATCACAAAAGTGGCAAGCAAGGATTTCAGAGAGAATTTTACTGATGTTTGGTGTGTAGGTATATACTCTTACGGGCGCTGTTTTTCTTGTATCATATAATGCCCCCCTTATTTTGATACAGGTGAAAATTTGCTCAAAGATTTTTTCATCCAAAGTAATGCTGATGCCTTTGAATTTTCTGTTTCCGCTTATTTTACTTCGGCACTCCTTAAATGTTCCGTAGCGTACTTGGCTCTGCTGTGCCGCAATTTGAAATTGATGAACAACCTCGTTATTGATGTAAGACCACTCCATATTGCCATCAATGCAAAAGGAAATCTGAAACAGGCTCAAATCGTCGTGTGTTGTTGTCATTTCAATATCTTCCTGTGAAACAAACTCTGATGTTGTCAACAATATTCCATCGGCAATATCAATGTTTTCAATAATACCGTCCATGAGGGGAATGAGATATTGATTATCGGCTGTTTTATTCGCCTGCATAATCTGACCTGATGCAGCAATGCTTACAGCGGAGGGAACAAAACGATCCTCAGGGTATGAAATAATAATAAGTCAACACCTCCTTGCGGTTAGCTGCCTCTAACTAATGCGCAAAAATCAATCTGCCGAAAGTACAGGCAGATACTTATGTATAAGTATAGCATTTTTTTAAGTTGTATTCAAGAGCAAGAATGTAAATGTTTTTCCGCCGGTTGGCAAAATCCATTTTTCTTGTGGTATAGAGAATGAGGGGAATAACTTTCGTAGCAAGCATAGGAAGCGGGTACCCACTTCCGTATTTTCGATCTCCCGCGCTGCGGCGCGTCGGTTGAAAATTGCTTGTACCCTCACAGACTATCGCCTGTTGGGGCAGACCCTTGGGAAGTGTCCCAAACCCTCTATGAACGGAAAGGAGCGTTAGAGCATAGCCAAGCTGCCTGTAATAATGCAGATACCGCTGAAGCTCGCTAACGGCTCCAAGGCGGAGCTTTTTGACTCGTTCAGGCGTATCTGAGGCGGCAATCTCCGCAATACACGGGATGATCACCATCATGTAATCGTCTTCCACTGGCATTTCCTTTCTGCATTCCTGCATGTAATATCTATCTGTACGGGTATGCCGAAAGGCTCCCCGGAGCAAAGGGTAAGGGAGCGGTTAGGCTCCGATCTATATAAAAAAGCACTTAAAGAACCGAAGCTCTCTAAGCGCTTTTGGACCCAAGGATCCCAGATATGAAATTGATAGCAGGGAGGGGGCATACTCCCCGCCGTCCCCGTCTGTGCCTCTGTTTGTGAGAGGCAGAAGAAACAAAAAAGTGCCTGAAGATGTTCATCCTCAGGCACTGTGTTACTCATTCACTGTAATTGCTCGGCGGCAATTCTGAAACTTACATAAATATTATAGCAGGGATTCTGCCATTTCGCAAGTGAAACCTTGAGAGTTCCTGCTATAGGCTGAATGCTGCAAAGTCAATGCTCATATACGGTGAAGAAGCAGATGACAAAGATATAGTCAAAATACCTCACTATCGCACCGATAGTCAGTTCCATAGCAAAACAGGCAGCTCTCGCCAACTCCCACGCAGAAATGCGACTTAGGCGGAAAGCTGTCTGTTTTTGCAGGAGGCTGCGTTATTGCCCAATCATTTCCGCATCAACCAGCCGACAATATCGGATGTCTCCTTCCTCATATAACTCAAATGTACCACTAACCGTAATCTCGCTGCCCAGCTCCGGATAATCATCCGGATAGGTATGCTTACCGGTCAGTACAAACTCCAATCCCTGTGAGCAGCAAGCCATTGCATCGCCAATGATACAGGTGAAGTATTGGGCTTTCGTATCAGGGTTTTCGTAATATACAAATTGTCCCGTCATTTTAATGGTTTTTCCAATATAATCACCGGGGGCGTTCATCATATTATAGACTTCGGAATATACCATTGTACTGCTAAGCCTTGTGAGGTCAACATCAACACCGTCTGTGCTTTGCGTTGGTTCAGAGGCTGCAGGCTTAGACTCCGATTTCTTGTCTGAGGGCTGTTTTTGTGAAACAGAAGCCTCTGGCGCTTGGTTATCGGCTGAATCAGCTGCAGCAGTCACTTTATCTTTTTCACCTCCGCAGGCGGCGAGAGGTACAAGAGTTAGGGCAATCAGCAAAACACACAATAGTTTTTTCATCTGCGAACACCTCCCAATACCGTGCCTGCCAGCCACGACAGACCGAAAGCGCCGATCTGAACGGCGACGATGGTGGAACCTACCGGCGTACCGGCGAGAATGGACGCCAGAATGCCGAGCAGCGCACAGAAAACCGAAAGGACTGCCGCGCAGATGGTCACGCTGCGGAAGCTCTTGAACATCCGCATAGCGGACAGCGCCGGGAAGATCACCAGTGCGGAGATCAGCAGGGAGCCGACCAGATTCATGGCCAGCACGATGATAACGGCAACAACGACGGCGATCAGCAGATTGTAAAGTCCCGCCTTCGTGCCGGTCGCCCTTGCGAAGCTCTCGTCAAAGGTCACGGCGAAGATCTTATTGTAGAACAGGATGAACACCGCCAAGACCAGCACCGACATTCCCACGCACAGCCATACCTCTGCGGGGGACAGCGTCAGAATGGAGGTGGAGCCGAACAGCGTGCTGCACACATCGCCCGAAAGATTGGACGAGGTGGAGAAAATGTTCATCAGAAGATACCCGATAGCCAGTGCTCCCACCGAGATCATGGCGATGGCGGCGTCGCCCTTGATTTTTGTATTCTGCCCGGTGCGCAGGAGCAGCACGGCGCTGAGGATGGTAATGACCATTACAAGGGGCATTTTGTTGGTGATCTGCAGCACGGCGGCAATCGCCATTGCGCCGAATGCCACATGGGACAGGCCGTCACCGATGAAGGAAAACCGCTTCAGCACCAGCGTCACGCCCAGCAGGGAGGAGCAAAGCGCGATCAGCACACCGACAATGAGCGCATAGCGGACAAAGGGATATGCCCAATAGAGAGCCAGCTTTTCCAAGATAGCGGTCATTGGCTGTCACCGCCCTTCTTCACGTCAAACAGCCGCCCTTGCGGGCTTTGGAGATAGTCCGCCCTTGTCCCAAAGAAAACGGTGTCGCCAATATGCAGAATATGGCTGGCGTATCGGACGGCGGCAGCCACATCGTGAGAGATCATGATCACGGTGATGCCGTCCTCACGGTTGAGCTTTTCAATGAGCGTATACATTTCCGCCGTCACCTTGGGGTCAAGTCCCGAAACAGGCTCATCAAGAAGCAGCATTTTTTGCGTGGCGCACAGTGCGCGGGCAAGCAGCACCCGCTGCTGCTGTCCGCCGGACAGCTCCCGATAGCACCGCCTTGCGAGCCGGGTGATCTGCATCTTATCCATAGCCTCCGCTGCAAGCTGCTTTTCTTCTTTGTTATAAAAAGGACGGCTGCCGCAGCGTCCCTGGCACCCGGAGAGAACGATCTCTCTCACGGATGCCGGGAAGTCCTTTTGTACCACTGTCTGCTGCGGCAGATAGCCGATCTCGTTTTTCCTCAGCCCATCGCCCGTCAAAATTCTGCCGCTGATGGGCGGCTGCAAGCCGAGGATCGTTTTCATAAGGGTACTCTTGCCGGAGCCGTTTTCCCCTACGATGCAGAGATAGTCGCCTGCCAGGAGCTCAAAGCTGAGGTCTTGGAGAACGGGTCGTCCATCGTAGCCGGCACAGAGATTTTGACAAGTGAGCTGAGCCATAGACCTACCTCCTTACCCCAACGCTTCCTTCAGCACGGAGAGATTTTTCTCCATAACGGAAAGGTAGGTGGCGCCGTTTGCCACGTCCTTGGAGGTGGTGGACTGCATGGAATCCATGGTCAGCACCTTCTGCTTCTTCCCGGCGGTGTTCTGGACGATGGTTTCCGCGATCCTGTGCTGTGCGCCCTCGATGGTCAGCACGCAGGGAAGTCCCAGCTCGTCCACCTTCTTGGCAAGGAACGAAACGGTTTCAAAGCTGGCCTCGGTTTCGGCAGAGCAGCCCGCAAAGGCGGCATAGTAGCGCAGGCCGTAATCATCCACCAGATAGCGGAACGGGAAACGGTCGCCAAACAAAACGGTCTTATGGGCCGCACCGTCCACAGCCGCCTTATAGTCTGCGTCAAGGGCGGCCAGCTTGTCCCTATAC
>OJKW01001840.1_pt1 | contig 11342 bp, 9 predicted proteins | sample 1596591 | NCBI WGS metagenome assembly OJKW01 (sample SAMEA4350166, study PRJEB24818) | metagenome | biome: human; feature: gut; material: faeces | place: Denmark | collected 2013-09
GTATATTAACGGGCAGCTCAGCGTAGTCGGGAGAATAACTCCAGGTACCGTTAATCGAGTGTATTCTTTCGACTATCACTGCTTCAGCCCGCTTGCACATCGGCCCGATTGCTGCACCTGCGAGGCTTTTCCTGTGAACAGCATAGACCATATCGGATTCCTTCAAACGCCTTAAAAGCACGTCTACTCCTTGTCCGAGCGTGGCGCACATAAGCACTATCCTGTCGCAGTTTTTTAAATGAGCGGCGGCTGAATTGCCTTTAAGTATTATATTGCTGTCCGAAATTCTGACACCATCGTCCGTAAAGCTTATCGGGTATACGGCATAGAGATATTTCGGGCTTGCGGCTTTCAGCAGCTGTTTCTCGCAGGAATCGAGCATTGCGAGCATCTGCTCGTTATCTGTGCCGCCCTTACAGCCGAGATAACGCAGAGCCTCGTTTCTGTCTATCGGCTGAAGTATCATAACAGATCCTTAATCCCGTTGTAGATGCGTGATGCGACAGCGGGGTTATTCATAGCGTAAAGGTGTATGCCCTGCACATCGTTTGAAATAAGGTCTACTATCTGGTCGATGGCATAAGCTATTCCTGCACTCCTCAGCGCCTCGGGGTCGTTCTCATACTTCTGCATCATCTTTACGAATTTTGAGGGCAGGCTTGCGCCGCAGAGCGTTACCATACGTTCAATCTGCTTTTTGTTTGTAACGGGCATAATTCCTGCGGCAATAGGCACGTCTATTCCTGCGGCTCTTGCACGCTTTTCAAAATCGTAATAGCAGGAATTGTCGAAGAAAAGCTGTGAAACAAGGTGAGATGCACCTGCGTCAACCTTTATCTTCAGGTTCTTTATATCTTCCTCGGCGCTTTCTGCGTCAACATGGGTTTCGGGGTAGCACGCACCTGCAATATCGAAATTTCCCTTTGAAGCTATATATGCCGTAAGGTCGCTTGCGTGGGGAAAATCGTTCTTCGGTTCTTCATCGGGCTTGTTGTCGCCTCTTAAGGCAAGAATGTTCTCTATTCCGTTTGCGGCGAAATCGTCAAGCATAAAATCAACATCATCACGGGTGCTGTTTATGCAGGTAAGGTGCGCCATTGCTTCGATACCGTATTTTTCCTTTATATGCGACGCTATCTCGCAGGTGGAGCGGTTTGCACGGTTTCCGCCTGCGCCGTATGTCACGCTGATATATGCGGGATTTATTGCCGCAAGTCCCTCAATGGCGTCATACACCGTTTCGATTGGGAAATTCTTGTTGGGAGGGAAAACCTCCAGCGAAAACACCGTCCTGCCGGGTGTGTATAAGTCTTTTATTTTCATTCCGTCGTTCTTTTCCTTTATATTTGTGTCGTTATCTTACTGTACTGCCATTGGGTGTATCCTTGTCGAGGAATACGACCTGTACTTTTTCTCCTGCGTCACAGGCAAGAAGCATACCGTTGCTTTCTTCGCCGCAGAGCTTTGCGGGGGCAAGATTTGCAACGAATATAATTTTCTTTCCGATAAGCTCCTCTGGAGTGTAGTATTCGGCAATGCCCGATACTATCTGTCTGCCGCCTCTTGCATCGTCCACCTGAATTTTAAGCAGCTTCTTTGACTTCTTTATCTTTTCGCAGGCTGTAATCTCGCCTGTTCTGAGCTTGACCTTTGCAAAGTCGTCTATAGAGATTATTCCTGCCTTGTCAAGACCCTCGTCCTCCTTGATTACGGTCTTGGGCTTCATAAGGCGTTCAAGTTCTGTAATCTCGCTCTTTATGTCGATTCTGGGGAAGAGAACTCTGCCCTTCTTTACTGTAACGTCTGCACGCAGAACGCCGAATGTGCCGAGCTTGTCGAAAGCGGTATCTTCTGCACCTGCGCCTATCTGCTCCCATACCTCAGGCATTGTTGCGGGCATAAAGGGGCTGAGCAGTGCAGAGCAGATACGAATAGTTTCAAGCAGATTATAGAGTACGGTCGCAAGACGGGCGTTGTTGCTTTCGTCCTTTGCAAGTACCCACGGTGCTGTTTCGTCTATATACTTGTTGGCACGGGAGATTACCTTGAATATTTCCTCAAGCGCCTTTGAGTGCTGAGCCTGCTCGATAAGGGGAGTAACCGTATCGCACAGCGACTGAGCCATACCTATAAGCTGATTGTCAAGCTCGTCTGAAGCTCTGTCTGTGGGCAGCGTTCCGCCGAAATACTTGTCAGCCATTGCTACTGTTCTTGAAACAAGGTTTCCGAGATCGTTTGCAAGGTCTGCGTTTATTCTTGTGAGCATAAGCTCATTTGTGAAGTTGCAGTCACTGCCGTAGGGCATATCACGCAGTATCTGATAACGTACAGCGTCAACGCCGTAACGCTCGCAAAGCACAAACGGATCTACAACGTTGCCCTTTGATTTGCTCATCTTGTCGCCGTTGAAATTTATCCAGCCGTGACCGTAAAGGTGCTTGGGCAGGGGCAGATCAAGCATCATAAGGATTATAGGCCATACGATAGAGTGGAAACGTACAATTTCCTTTGCGGTCATATGCATATCTGCCGGCCAGTATTTTTCAAAATCGTTGTACTTTTCGTTGCCGTAGCCGAGCGCACTGATATAGTTTGAAAGTGCGTCTACCCATACATAAACAACGTGCTTGCGGTCAAAATCAACGGGTATGCCCCAGGTGAAGCTGGTTCTTGATACGCACAGATCCTCAAGGCCCGGCTTTATGAAGTTGTTTACCATTTCGTTTACACGGCTCTTAGGCTGTAAATAGTCGGTTTCGGTAAGGAACTTTTCAATCTTGTCGGCAAAATCGGAAAGGCGGAGGAAGTATGCCTCCTCGTTTGCTTCTTTTACCTCACGTCCGCAGTCGGGACACTTTCCGTCTACAAGCTGGCTCTCTGTCCAGAAGCTCTCGCACGGTGTGCAGTATTTGCCTTTGTAGGTGCCTTTATAGATGTAGCCCTTTTCGTACAGCTTCCTGAATATCTTCTGTACGGTTTCTATATGATAGTCGTCCGTTGTTCTGATGAAACGGTCATAGCTTATGTGCATTGTTTCCCAAAGACGCTTGAAGTTGGCTACTATCTCGTCAACGTATTCCTTGGGGGTAACGCCCTTTTCGGCGGCTTTAAGCTCTATCTTCTGACCGTGCTCGTCCGTGCCTGTAAGGAACATTACGTCATAGCCCTGCATTCTCTTGAAGCGTGCTATCGTGTCACACGCAACCGTTGTGTAACAGTGACCTATGTGGGGATTACCGGAGGGGTAATATATCGGTGTGGTTAAATAATATGTCTTGTTCATTCTATTTTCTCCTTGTATATGATGTTAGGCTATAAAACCTTTTTAACAAAATTGGGGTTTGGGGCGTAGCCCCAAGGCGGGTCGCAGGGACGCCAGTCCCCGTTTTCTCCCCCTTTCCGAGGGAAAGGGGGTAAGGGGGATAGGGATAATAAATAGTAGTTCGTTTTAAAGACAAAGCTTTCTACAGTTTATATTTTTACATTCGTGCCAAACTGCACATTCGTGCATACACACCGTTCTTTGCGTTTTTAATTTTCAGGATCATAAGAATCAGTCCTTCCGAATGTAATTTATATGTTTATTGTTTATTATGGTACAGGTCATAAGTTCCTGATGCCTATACATAAATTTTAGTATACCACTATTTAGTCGGTTTTGCAATAACGCAAAAATTTTTGATGCAATTTTTACATTTTGTCTAAAAAACCCTTGATTTTTTTCGGTTTTTCTAGTAAAATATATTTGGTGTATTATTTTCGGCCGTTTTATGCCTTTTTCCGAGACTTTTCACAGGCTGATTCAAAGATACAATTATAAGAGTAATTTCCGCATACAAGGCAGTTACAGGGTTATAGCCTTCGGCGGACACAGGAGCAAACCATTTTTAAGATAAAAGAGGTAAGAAAATGTCAAACAGATTATTTCAGGGCGTAGTTCATCAGATGAGAGATACTATCGGTCGTGTTATCGGTGTTATCGATGAAAACAGTACGATAGTCGCTTGCAGTGAGCTTTCCAGGATAGGAACAAACAGCGACTTCTTTACAATTGAGCTTGGTGACTCACACGATGTGTTCATCCGTGACGGCTATACATATAAGCCCTTCGGCGTTCATGTAAAGCCCGATTATGCGGTATTCATCGAAGGTACGGACGATCAGGCGGCAAAGTATGCCTCTATCCTCGCTATCTCACTGTCAAGCATCAAGCAGTACTATGACGAGAAATATGACAGAAACAACTTCGTGAAGAATATCATTCTTGATAACGTTCTTCCCGGCGATATAACGCTCAAGGCAAGAGAGCTTCACTTCAATGCTGATATAAGCCGTGTTGTATTCCTTATAAGCATCGTTTCCGCAAACGAGGTTTCGGCTTATGACGTAATACAGAACCTGTTCCCCGATAAGAACAAGGACTTCGTGTTCAATATCACAGAAACCGAAATCGTTCTTGTTAAGGAAATAAAGGCAGGCATAGACAACAAGGACCTCGAAAAGCTCGCACGCTCCATCTCGGATACGCTTTCGGGCGAGTTCTTCACAAAGGTAAACGTAGGTATCGGTACTCCCGTTACAGGCATAAAGGATCTTGCCCGTTCCTTCAAGGAAGCACAGATAGCTATTGAGGTAGGTAAGGTGTTCGATACGGACAAGACTATCGTAAGCTACGATAACCTCGGTATCGCCCGTCTTATTTATCACCTGCCCACGACCCTGTGTGAAACATTCCTGAAGGAAGTTTTCAAGAAGGGCTCAATAGAGTCGCTTGACCACGAAACGTTATTCACGATACAGAGATTCTTCGAGAACAACCTCAACGTTTCCGAAACGTCAAGAAAGCTCTTTGTACACAGAAATACACTGGTTTACAGACTGGATAAGATAAAGAAACTCACAGGTCTTGATTTAAGAGAATTCGATCACGCTATCATCTTCAAGATCGCTCTTATGGTCAAGAAATACCTTGCCGCAGATCCCGTCAAATTCTAATGCGGCGGCAGTGCCGCAGACAATTCCGACCTTTTGAAAAGTTACATTTATTCGTAACACAGTGAAACGGTCGGGAATAAACGGCGGTGCAAGGCACAAAGCAAGGCGGCAGTGCCGCAGACAATTCCGACCTTTAGAAATGTTGCATTTATGTGTAACACGGTGAAACGGTCGGGAATAAACGTTGGCGGGAAGCACGATGCTTAAAGTACCGCAGACAGTTCCGACCTTTAGAAATGTTGCATTTATGTGTAACACGGTGAAACGGTCGGGAAATAAAGTCGAATTTAATAATACCGGACTATTCAGACAGATACTTGATTGTGCTTGTCTGAATATTTGGTGTAAGAGTGTCATTGCAAAGCTGCGGATTATCGGCAATATCGGCCGGATATGAGGAGAGAAAAGTTGAATTACTCCACCATACTTTTGATTGTTGAAAAATAAGTGTTTAAAAAGTATTGTGGGTGCAGAAGGGGATAGCATTGTGATTCCCCCGGTTACGCCATAACCGGACTGCATCGCTGTGTGCCGTTATTGCACGGCAGGTATCAGGAAGGAATGGTAAAATGGTTGAATTAAAGAACGTTGACGTTCATTTCAAGGACGGAGGCGGAGTTGACGCTCTTAACGGTGTCAATCTCAGAATAGAGGACGGCGAATTTGTATTTATAGTCGGTGACAGCGGTGCCGGAAAATCGACATTGCTCAAACTGCTGACAAGAGAGATAGCGCCGACATCGGGCAGGGTATTCGTAAACGGATATAATCTTGCGAAGATAAAGAATAAGAAGATCCCGTATTTCAGACGTTCCATAGGAATGATATTTCAGGATTTCCGTCTGATACCGGATCTGAATGTTTATGACAATGTGGCTTTTGTACTGCGTGTTACAAACAAATCCAAAAAGACGATAAGACATAGGGTGCCTTATGTTCTGAATCTGGTCAAGCTGGCAGACAGGGCGAAATCCTATCCTGAGAAGCTGTCGGGCGGTGAAAAGCAGAGAGTTGCGATAGCCAGAGCCTTTGCGAGCGATCCTAAGCTGATTATAGCAGATGAGCCTACGGCAAACATCGACCCCGCTTTATCTTATGATATAGTAAAGCTGCTCAAGGAGATAAACAAGTGCGGTACTACCGTAATAATGGTTACTCACGAGCATAGCCTTGTCGAATATTTCGGCGGAAGAATCGTCAGCCTGAAAAACGGCGAAGTTATTTTCGACGAATATGTGGAAGGTGAGGCGCAGGATGAATAATTTAAGCTACTTGATAAAGCAGGGCATAAGATCGGTATGGAAGAACCGTTTTATGTCATTTGCCAGCCTCTGCATTATGACTGTCAGCCTTATTTTAGTCGGAATGTCGGCTATAGTGATGCTTGACTGCGGAATAATACTCGACAACGTTTCGGACAAGAACGAGATAAGCGTTTATCTTAATGATGACGCAGATATAAAGCATATAGGCGAGGTGCTTAAAAGCAACACGCTGACGGAAAAGGTGGATTTCGTTTCCGCCGAAGAAGGACTCAAGAAGATGGTCGAGCAGTACAGCGAGCAGAAGGAGCTGTTCCAGAATCTTCCGTATAATCCCGTTCCTGCGACCTATATGGTAACTATAAACGACCTTGATAAGATAAGCACTGCCGTTCAGCAGTTCAAGGCGATAGACGGCGTTTACAAGGTGAATGCGCCCATGGATTTTGCCGGATTTATCAAGGACCTGAGAACGACGTTTACGATTATCGGAATAGTGCTTATAGTGGCGCTCGGTACGGTAAGTGTTATAATTATTTCGAATACAACAAGGCTCAGCGTTTTCTCAAGACGTAAGGAAATAGCGATAATGAGAATAGTCGGAGCGACAAATTCCTTTATAAAGACCCCGTTTTTTGTGGAGGGATTGTTCATCGGACTTCTTTCGGGACTGCTTTCGTGGTTTGTGACAAAGCTCGTTTATGAGAATCTGTACAATCTGTTTACGCAGAACCTCGGAATGTGGAATGCACTCGGAATGGGCGACATACTGCAGTTCTCGGAAATCGGCTGGTATGTACTGGCGGCTTGCTGCGGTGCGGGCGCACTGCTCGGAGCTATCGGCACGGTACTCAGCACAGGCAAATACCTTAAGGTATAACGGCGAAAGGATATAGGATGAAGCTGAAAAAAATTCTGCACTCTCTGACCTCGTTCGTCACAATATTTGCATTGACATCGGGTATAATCATAACGTATGCTCCGGCAGGTGCGGAGGATCTTACTGTCGATGATATAAAGGACAGAATAGAGCAGATAAAACAGGACAACGCTCAAAGGCGTGATGAAATAGACCGTATCGAAGGCGATATAACCGATAAGCAGGAAAACCTCGACAAAGCCGCCAATCTGCTGAACGAGCAGAAGGAGCTTGTTGACTACTACTACAATCTTGTATATTACAAAAATCAGGATATAAGCACTCTGCAGGGCAACATAGACACGCTCACAGACGAGATAGCGCAAAAGGACGAGGCTATAGCGAAAGCAGAAGCCGACATTGCCGAGCTTGACAAGGAGAACAAGCAGAACCTTGAAAAGTTTGCGCAGATAGTCAGAACAATGTACACGACCGGCTCTGCGGATATGTTCGGGGTGTTGGCAGGCTCTGCCGATTTCTACGACCTTATGATAAGCAGTGAGGTCGTTGGAAAGATAAGCGAGCAGAATCTTCAGTTCATGAACGAGCTTACCGCAGATATGAAGAAGCTGGATTCGGACAAGAAGCTGCTTGAAACCGACAAGAAGGATCTTGAGGGCAAGAAGACCGAGCTTGATACGCAAATGACAAAGCTGCTCAGTGAAAAGGAGGAGCTTGACGGTCTTGTAACGGATGCCGAAAGTGCAAAAAGCACATACGAGTCCGATTACAACAAGTATTCGGCGGCAGTAAGCGAACTTGAGGATCAGAAGAGCAATCTGCAGTATCTGATAAACGTAAGCGAGGCTGATATTGAAGCGTATGAAGAACAGATAAAAGAAATCATAAAGCAGCAGACCAATCCCGACAAGGCATATCAGGAGGGCGAGTGGTACTGGCCTGTTCCGGGACGCTCGTACATATCCTGTAACTTCGGCTGGGATGCTGATTTCGGCAGATGGCATAAAGGCGTTGATATAGGCGATGGCGGTATTTACGGCGACAGCGTTCTTGCCTCAAAGGCAGGCACTGTAATAGTTGCCGAAACAAGCTACATACCCGGCTACAGCTACGGAATGTATGTCGTTGTCGATCACGGCGGCGGATATACGACGACCTACGCACATCTCAGCGATGTGTATGTATATGTCGGTCAGGAGGTAGCGCAGGGCGAATCGCTCGGTGCTGTCGGCAGTACGGGATATTCGACAGGTCCTCATCTCCACTTTGAGATAAGACTTAACGGCGAACCCGAAAATCCGTTCAATTATGTTACTATGGCATAAACGGCATAAAGGAATTACAGACAAACGAACAAGGAAAGGGTGAATCCCGAATGAATAAAAAAGTATCGCTTGGCGTTATGATAAGTCTTATAGCCGTAGCGTGTGCTATTACATTTGTACTGACTATGACGGTATCGCTAAATATGTACAACTCAATGGTAGCGGGCATACAGGAACGGGAAACCATCAACGCAAAGATAAAGGAAATAGATACATTTGTCCGCAGTTCGTCGATATATAAGCCTAACGAAAACACTCTGATAACGGGTATCGCAAACGGCTATATCAGCGGAACGAGCGACAAATACGCAAAATATTACACGGCAGATGAGTATTACAAGCTGCAGAAGCTACAAAGCGGCGTGATTATCGGAACGGGAATCGAAACCGTTGTAAACGGCGATTATCTTGAGGTCACGAACGTTTATGAAGGCTCATCGGCTGAGGTCGAAGAAATAACCAAGGGCTGTACTATAACGGCGGTCGGCGGAAAGAGCATACTTGAGATAGGTGCCGAGCAGGCGCAGGCTCAGCTTGACGGCGAGGAGGGTACAAAGCTCTCGGTTACTTACAGCACACCCGACGGTGTTGAAAAGACGGTAACTCTTGTAAGGCAGAGCATAAAGCTGACATCTGTAAAGGGTACGCTTATAGACGGTTACGCCTATATCAAGATATACACCTTCAACGAAACCACAGACGAACGTTTCATACAGCTTATAGACGAGTATGAGGCACAGTCGGTTCTCGGATATGTATTCGATGTGAGAGATGTGTCCGACGGTATCACAGAACCTGTGAGGGCAATGCTGAACCGTGTGCTTCCGAAGGCACAGATAGCAATTCAGGTTGACGCAAACGGCAGGGATACGAGCTTTATAGAAACAGACGGAAATCAGTTTGTAAGTAAACCCGTAACGGTGCTTACAAACGGAAACACCGCCTGCCTTGCTGAGATATTTGCAATAGGTCTGCGTGACTTCGCAAAGGCGTCTGTAGTCGGATCGTCAACAGCGGGAAAGTCACAGCTTCAGACAACGCAGAGCTTCAAGGACGGAAGTGCGGTTTCGATTTCTACCGCAAATATAGTGCCTGTCGAATCCGATGATTTTGAAAATACAGGAATAAAACCCGACTACACGGTTGATATTACCGCACAGCAGGCAGAACAGATAAAGTTTGCAGACAAGAAAAGCGACGTGCAGCTTCAGAAAGCACTTGAGATAGTGGCTACAGAATAAGGATATTAATGGCGGAAAACTCCGCCCGCATCATATAAAAATAATTATGGAGGTCATTTACAATGGCAACACAGACAACTTTAACATCGCAAGGTCTTAAGGATCTCGAAGAAAGACTAGAACACTTAAAATCGGTCACAAGAAAAGAAATAGCTGAAAAAATCAAGGTAGCTCTTTCATTCGGTGACTTATCCGAGAACTCAGAGTACGATGAAGCTAAAAACGAACAGGGTATCGTTGAGGCCGAAATCGCAGAGATTGAAGCTACTCTCAAAAACGCAAAGGTAGTTGACGAGGACGAGCTTTCTACAGAGCACGTTAACATCGGTAACACGGTAGTTATCGAGGACGAGAGCGGAAAGAAAATCAAGTTCTTTTTGGTAGGCTCAAAGGAAGTTGATATGAAGGCTATGAAGATTTCCGACGAGTCACCTATCGGCAAGGCGTGCATTGGCAGGAAACTCGGCGAGGAAGTATCGGTTGAAGCTCCCGCAGGAGTAAAGAAGTACAAGATAGTAGAAATAGACAAGTAAACTGAGAGGAAACAAAAAATAATGGAAAACAACAACGCAGAGCAGGTTGAGCTTACCGAAGAAGAGCTTCTGGCACAGCTTGACGAACAGCACCGCATAAGAATAGAAAAGCTGAATGATTTAAAGGCAAACGGCAAGAATCCTTATGAGATCACAAAGTTTGATTTCACTCACAAGGCTCAGCAGATAAGAGATAACTTTGAGGAGCTTGAAGAAAAGGATGTAATGATTGCCGGCCGTATCACAAGCTGGCGTGATATGGGTAAGGCCAACTTTATTGATATCCGTGACGACAGCGGAAGAATGCAGGTTTATGTCCGCATTGACGATATAGGCGAGGATAACTTCAAGGAATTCAAGAAGTGGGATCTTGGTGATATTGTAGGCGTGAGCGGTTTTGTATTCAAGACAAGACGAGGAGAGATAAGCGTACACGCAAAGTCGATAAAGCTCCTTTCAAAGTCGCTCCTGCCCCTGCCTGAAAAGTGGCACGGACTGAAGGATAAGGAAGAGCGTTACAGGAAGCGTTATCTTGACCTTATCGCAAACCCCGAAATCAAGGATACCTTCGTCAAGCGTTCAATGATACTGCGTGAGATACGCAGCTTCCTTGACAGCAAGGGTTATCTTGAGGTTGATACACCCGTACTGCATACACTTGAGATCGGTGCGGCTGCAAGACCCTTCGTAACACACCACAACGCTCTTGACATTGATATGTATCTGCGTATCGAAACGGAGCTTTACTTAAAGCGTCTTATCGTAGGCGGATTTGACAGGGTATATGAAGTAGGCCGTATTTTCAGAAACGAGGGTATGGACGCAACTCACAACCCCGAATTTACATCGATAGAAATGTACCAGGCATACACAGACTACTACGGTATGATGGATCTGATAGAAGAAATGTACCGTACAGTAGCGCTCAAGGTATGCGGCACGGATACAGTTCCTTATCAGGGTAAGGAAATCGAAATCGGCAAGCCCTGGAAGCGTATGACTATGAAGGAAGCCGTAAAGGAATACACGGGTCTTGACTATGACAGCTGGACAAGTGATGCCGACGCAGTAGCTCAGGCAAAGATTAAGCACGCAGACATTGCCGA
>OJKW01001844.1_pt1 | contig 11309 bp, 10 predicted proteins | sample 1596591 | NCBI WGS metagenome assembly OJKW01 (sample SAMEA4350166, study PRJEB24818) | metagenome | biome: human; feature: gut; material: faeces | place: Denmark | collected 2013-09
CATTTGTCTTTTCCTCCCGGCCTTCCGCCATTTCGCGCGCGACCTCCTCGCGGTGCCTGAGTGAAAACTCGCAGCCGCAGTAGAGCTGGCGGTAAACATTGTACTTCTCGCACAGCTCTATAGATCGGTTCTCCCCGTCGCGCTTCTTGAAGTCGGACGGCAGCCAGCTCACGCCGACCATGCGCCCTACCTCTTCGCCGATCGTGTTTATCCTCACCGCGTCCTTATGGCGCGAGAGCGTCAGCGTTGAGCAGAAATAGTCAAAGCCATAGTGCTTTGCAAGTCTGCCCGCTTCGAGCAGGCGCACACGGAAGCACTCGGTGCAGCGCTTGCCGCCCTCCGGTTCGTTCTCCAGCCCCTTTATGCGCGCGTAGTAATCCTCGCTCTTTCTCGGCTCGGCCAGAACGCTTACCTTATCTGCAAGGCCCATGTCCTCAATGAGCTTTACCTGAGTTCTGAAGCGGCGGTCAAACTCCTGCTGGGGGTAGATGTTCGGGTTATACCACAGCAAGGTCACGTCAAAATACTGCGTCAGATATTCAAGCACGGAGCTTGAGCACGGCCCGCAGCAGCTGTGGAGCAAAACACGCGGCAGCTTTTTGCCGCGCTTCTGGATGATCTTATCCAGTTCCTTTTGGTAGTTTCTGTTCATGTCCAGATAATAACACAGATATTCGGAAAAAGCTACTGTTTATGATATACGAAAGCGACGCTCCGCAAACCGCGGAGCATCGCCATACTGCCGTCCTTTTATTCGTCCGCTTTATCCGCGTCCGGAGTCTTTCCGCCCGACGCGCGGCGGCGGCCGCCGCGGCCTTTGCCGCTGGCCTCGCTGCCGTCAGTCCGCTGAAGCGTTATGCGCTCGCGAAACTCCGTCGGCGTCATTTCCTTGAACCGGTAAAAGTTCATATTGAAGGTCTTGATGTTGCTGTACCCGACGGCTATCGCGACGTCGATCACAAGGTAATCCGTGGACACCAGCAGCTCGCATGCCTTGTTGACGCGCGTGGAGTTGAGGAGCGTATCGAAGTTCATTTCATTATAATAGAGCAGCAGCCGGTTCATTTCCGGTACGGACACGTTGAATTCCGCCGCGACGCTTGCCGCGCTGAGCTTCTCCGTCTCGTAGTTTTTATAGATATAGTCCGTCAGCGCAAAGGCGACCGCCTTATCGGAGATATTGAACTTCGTGACGGCCTTGGAATATATCTTCCGGTACTGCATCGGCGTGATCCCGACGCGCTGCGCAAAGTGCTTGGACACGTGCGATGCGTCCACAAAGCCGCAGAGCTTGGCGATCTCGTCAAGCGTCAGGTCGGTGTAGATGAGGTAATCCGACGCTTTCTCCACGCGGATGCTGCTGAGGAGCTTTGAAAAGCTCGTGCCGGTCATGCCGGATATCTGCTTTGACAGCGCCGACTCCGACAGAAAGAACGCCTCGGCGACCTGCGAGAGCGTCAGCTTCTCAGCCGAGTGGGCATAGAGATAGCTCAGTATCGACTGCTCCTTGACGCTCGCCTCGTGCCCGGTGTCGAGCTCGCCGCGGTGCGACATGATGTAACGCTGGTAGACGATGACAAGCTCAATGAGCTTATTGATGGTGTAGAGCTGCGAAAACGGCTTGTCCGGCGGCTTTACGCGCGTAGACTCGACGCCGAGCTCCGCCTTCAGGTTCTCCATGATGCCGTCTACATACTCCGCCTGTATGCTGTCAAGGTACGCGACCGGCTCCACGGTGAGAAAACGCAGCGGCTCGGCAGAGGAGTCGCCCGCGCCGGTGACGCTCTTGAACACGGAGTTGAGGTAGGCATAGTCGTAGATGACCTTGATGAATTGCAGCGTCTCCGTCACCTCGACCATGTCGGTTATCTTCCACGGCGTGATGGCGATGAGTGTGTTCGGGCGAAGGGGATATTCCTCGCCGTCTATGATGATTTTCCCGCCCCCGTTTTACATAAAGGAAGCGCGCCGCCTGATGGATGATCGCCCTTGTGGGCTTTTCTATCGCCTCATAGTCGAACGAGCAGATCACTGCCGGGTCTGAGGCGGAGGCACGGGCGTCCTGAAGCATTGCGCGTCTTGGCATGGTCTGCACCGTCCTTTCATTTGTGAAATACCGGGTGTACGCATAAAGGTGCGTACACCCAGTATTTTAGATTAGTTCATTCGATAATTCAAGCTTAAAATCAGCTCAGCACTGCCATAGCTATCGTGAGGATAACGCCGACGACGACAAACAGAGTGACCAGAAGCTTCCATGCCCACTTGACCCAGGTCTCATAGGGGACACGTGCAAGTGCAAGCCCGCCCATGATGAAGCCGCAGGTAGGAGTAAAGAGGTTGACGAGGCCGTTCGCGGCAACGTTTATCATGACAGCAGTCTCTACGCTCCAGCCCATGCCCGCAACGATTGGGGATACGATTGGGCTGGACAGGCTCGCAAGGCCCGAGGAACTGGGAACGAGGAAGCTGAGGCCGACATGCAGTATGTAGTCAAGCATACCGAACACACCAGCGGAAACGCCGGACTGGCTCAGTGCGGTGACGGAAGCCTCAACGATCCAAGTGCCGAGGCCGGTGGTGCTCATGATAACGGTGGTGGCGCGCGCCATCGCGATGACGAGGTTAACGCCGACCATGTCGCCGAAGCCGGCGATGATGAGTTTAATGAGCTGACCCTTATCCTCAAGGCCGACAATGCCGATGATGATACCCATGAGCAGGAACCAAGTTGCTGCGTCATAGAACCACCAATCGCCGAAGCCGGCGCCGGTGAGCCAGGAGGAGATGGGAGCAAAGAAGTTGTAAGCGCCTTCGCTGAGATCGCCCCAAGGAATGAAGCCGAGGATCATGACGATGAAGGACAGGGCGAACAGCCACAGAACAGTCTTCTGACGGCCGGTGAGCTTGACATCGCCGATATCGTCCTTGCCGCCATAGGCCAGCTTGCACTCGCTGAGCTGCTCAGCAGTGAGGATGGAGCCCTTATTGGCGCGGACTTTCTTTGCATAAGAGGTGACAAACAGTGCGGAGGTAACATAGGCAACGAGCCAGAGGATGATGGCAATGACATAAGTGGTGCCCATGTTGACCTCAACGCCGACGTCAGCCGCAGCGGAGACCGCCGCGCCGGTGGCGAAGGGGTTGATGGTGGAGCCGAGAACACCGGTGCCTGCGCCGAGCAGAACCGTTGCCGCACCGACGACCGGGTCAAAGCCGGCGGCCATCATGGTCGCTGCAAGCAGGATGTAGAAGCCGACGGTCTCTTCGCCCATACCGTAGGTGGTACCGCCGACGGAGAACACGAACATCAGAACCCATACGAGGACAAGCTCTTTGCCGTGCAGCTTGCGCACGAGGGACTGGATGCCGGTCTCAAGAGCGCCTGTGCCTGTCACGATCGCGAGGAACGCGCCGAGGCAGAACACGAAGGTGATAACGTCGGCCGCGTCAGCGAAGCCGTTGACGGGAGCCATAAAGATATCGCTGGAGGTTGCTCCGACGACTTCGGCGGTATTGCCGTCAGCGTCGGTGTAGGTGTTGCCCGCTGCTATCCATGTGGCTATTGACACAAGGAGCATAACGGCGAGCAGGATCGCAAATGTACTGATCGATCTTTTTGCCTTTTTGGACATGATTTGAAACCCCTCTCTTTTAATTTGTTCGGACTTTGCATGTGGAACTGAGATAGCGCGATATTAAAACGTAAAACGCTTACCGGGTAATCACGGTGCCGGTCTTGCCCTCGAGGGCGTCCGCGGCACGGGCAAGGGAGGTGATGAGTGCGGTCCCGCCATGGTCGTTGTTCTTCACGAACTCCATGCAGGATTCGACCTTCGGCAGCATGCTTCCGGGGGCGAACTGGCCTTCCGCGATATACTTCTCGCAGTCGGCGATCGTCATGGAGGAGAGCTCCTTCTGGTCGGGCTTATTGAAGTTTATGCACACCGCGTCCACTGCGGTGAGGATGATGAGGCGGTCTGCGCGCACGTCCTGCGCCAGCAGGGAGCTTGCGCGGTCCTTATCGATGACCGCCGCGACGCCGCGAAGGCCGTCCTCGGTCTCGACGACGGGGATGCCGCCGCCGCCGACAGTGATGACGATATCGCCGGCGCGCACGAGCTGATCGACAACGTTCAGCTCAACGATGCGCTTGGGGATGGGGGAGGGAACGACACGGCGGTAGCCGCGGCCTGCGTCCTCAACGAAGATGAAGCCTTTTTCCTCGGCGATCTTCTCTGCCTCTTCCTTGGTGTAGAAGCTGCCGACGGGCTTCGTGGGATGCTGGAAGCCGGGGTCCTTCTCGTCGACGACGACCTGCGTCACGACGGTCGCACATTCCTTATTTATGCCGCGGTTCTTCAGCTCATGCTGGATAGCCTGCTGAAGATGATAGCCGATGTAGCCCTGTGTCATGGCGCCGCATTCGGGGAAGGGCATGAACGGGGTGTTCCCGCCCTTGTTCGCGGAGAACTCCATTGCGAGGTTTATCATGCCGACCTGCGGGCCGTTGCCGTGGCCGATGATGACCTCATAGCCCTTCTCGACGAGGTCGACGATGGGGCGGGCGGTATTGCGGACAAGCTCAAGCTGCTGCTCGGGGGTTTTGCCAAGCGCGTTTCCCCCGAGAGCGACAACAATTCTTTCTGCCATAGTTTCTTCCTTACTTCAGCGTTGCGTACATCACAGCCTTGATGGTGTGCATACGGTTCTCTGCTTCCTGGAACTGACGTGCCTGGTGGCCAAGGAACACATCGTCGGTGACTTCCATAGCCTAGAGGCCGAACTTCTGGTAGATATCCTCGCCGACGGTCGTCTCGCGATCGTGGAAGGAGGGCAGGCAGTGCTCAAAGATGGCGGTGGGCTTAGCCATAGCCATGACTTCCTTATTGACCTGGTAGGGGCGCAGGAGCTTGATGCGCTTCTCCCACAGCTCTGCCGGCTCGCCCATGGAGAGCCATATATCGGTGTAGAGCACATCGCAGTCACGTGCGCCGACAGCGACATCGTCGGTGAACTCAAGCACAGCGCCGGTCTCGGCGGCGACTGCCTGGCACTTCTCAATGAGCCAATCCTCAGGCATGAGCTCCTTGGGGCCGCAGGCGCAGAAGTGCATGCCGAGCTTTGCGCAGACGACCATGAGGGAGTTTGCAACGTTGTTGCGGGCGTCACCGAAGAAAGTGAGCTTGCGGCCGCGCATGTCGCCGAACTCTTCGCGTGCGGTCATGATGTCGGCAAGCATCTGCGTGGGATGGAACTGGTCGGTCAGGCCGTTCCACACGGGAACGCCGGAGTAACGGGCGAGATCCTCAACAACGGACTGCTTGAAGCCGCGGTACTCGATGCCGTCGAACATGCGGCCGAGAACCTTCGCGGTGTCAGCGAGGGATTCCTTCTTGCCCATCTGGGAGGAGCCGGAATCGAGGAAGGTGACGCCCATGCCGAGGTCGCGTGCGCCGACTTCGAATGCGCAGCGGGTACGGGTGGAGGTCTTTTCGAAGAGCAGAACGATCTGCTTATCGGTCAGCCACTTGTGCTCGATGCCGTTATTCTTCATGCGCTTGAACTCGGAAGCGAGGTCAAGGAGATAGTTGATTTCGTCCGGGGTGAAGTCCAGAAGAGTAAGGAAGCTTCTGCCGCGAATGTTGAGACCCATAATTATTTCCTCCTAAAAGTAATGATCGAGATTTTTATTTAAGAACTTCTTGCTGGTTTTTATTCTGCGCGGATGAGCGGCATGGACATGCAGCGCGGGCCGCCGCGGCCGCGGGACAGCTCCGCCGACGGCATTTCGAGAACCTGGATGCCCTCGTCGCGGAGGATGGCGTTAGTGACGTCGTTGCGCTCGTAGACGACGATCTTGCCCGGTGCGATGCACAGGGTGTTGGAGCCGTCGTTCCACTGCTCACGTGCCGAGGCGATCAGATCGTCGCCGCCGCAGTTGATGAGCTTGACGTGCTCGGTGCGGGTGTACTTGGAAAGGATGTCTTCGAGTTTCGAGTCGATACGGCGGATGTGCAGATCGGTCGGGTCCTTCGTGCCCGGGGTGATCTCGTACACGGTGAGAGGCCCAAGGATTGCGGGATGGATGGTGTACTTGTCGTAGTCGATCTGGGTGAAGACGGTGTCAAGGTGCATGAACGCGCGGCAGTCGGGAATGTCGAAGGCCAGCACGGTGCGGATCTTGGCATTGGGATCGGCAAAGAGATTGCGGGCCGCGGCCTCGATGCCGTCGGGGGAGGTGCGCTGGGAGATACCGATCGCGAGAGTGTCCTCGGTGAGGTTCAGAACGTCACCGCCCTCGATGTTCGCGTGGAAGTCACGGTCGTAGTAACGGGTGACGAGACCCTCGAAGTCGGGGTGATAACGGAAGATGTAGTCAGCGTAGATGGTCTCGCGGCAGCGGGTCGGGAAGCGCATCCTGTGCAGGAACACGCCGGTGCCGACGGACGCGAACGGGTCGCGGGTGAAGTAGAGGTTCGGCATCGGGTCGACGATGAGGTCGTCAGCCGGGGCGATCATATCCTGCAGGGAGTAAGCGGAAGCGCCGCCCATTTCCTTGAGCGTGATGCCCTCCATGGTCTTTTCGACAAGAGCCTTGCCCTCAAAATTGCTGACGAGGTAATCATACAGCTTATCCTGCCAGCGGCGGGTCTTTATGTTGCCCTCGGACAGCCACTGATATATAAAGGGCTTGATGACCTCGGGGTGGAGCTTGAAGACCTCGGCCATGAGGTCCTCAAGGTAGACGACCTCGGTGCCGTTATTGCGGAGAATCTGAGCGAACGCGTCATGCTCCTGCTGTGCGACCTTCAGAAACGGGATATCATCGAAAAGAAGCTCCGGCAGACGATCGGGCGTAAGATTGAGAAGCTCGCGGCCTGGACGATGAAGAAGCACTTTTTTCAGCGGCTTTATCTCGCTGCGAACGCAAATGCCTTTCATTTTATTTCCTCCTGTTATTAATAATATTTTGTATTTTTACTGCGTCGTTCCTGCGCGCATAGTACCGACGCGGTGTGTCACTGTACATATCATATCCGATGCTGATTAAAATATTGGAAAAATCGTGTAGAAGAAATTGTATATTTTCGTCGTTCTCGTTGTACGGAAAACAGCAAATTTTACGTTCTCAAACCCGTTTATTTTTTGCGCCGTGACACCAAAAGTTGAAAATTTAACGAGTGTTTTATATGGAATGCGCACAGTTGTGCGCGTGGGAACCGGTTCCCAATTTGTGAAAAAGCTAAAAAGAACCGAGGAAAACCGTCTTGTGACGGTTTTCCTCGGTTTTGACTGTTCAAGCCGTTTTTGCAGCGTTTATGCGGCTGTCATTTTTGCAGATTGTATATTTTGGATTTTGACGCGGTTTGTGAAAAATAACGGCAGGGCTGTTACATGCTCTCCGGAGCAGAAACGCCGATGAGCGTGAGCGCGTTTTTGAGGGTTATCATCGCAGCCTTGATGAGGCCGATACGCTCGTTGGTAAGCTCGGGATCGTCGGGGTTATTGACCTTGGTGGAGTTATAGTAGCTGTGGAAGACCTTGACGAGCGTGATGATATACTCGGTCATCTTGTTCGGCTTGCGGTTGAGCGCGTCCGCGGCGACCTCCTTCGGGAACTCGCTTATGAGCTTGAGCATCTGCATTTCCTTCTCGTCGGTCAGGCGCTCGTAAACATCGACGCTCTTGAACTCGGGGATCTGCGGATTTCTGAGGATGGAGCACATACGGGAGTAAGCGTACTGCGCGTAGTAAACGGGGTTGTTGTTGTCCTTGGAGCGGGCAAGCTTGAGGTCGAGATCCATGTGGGTCGCCACGTCCTTGGAGACGAAGAACCAGCGCGCAGCGTCCACGCCGATATCCTCGCACAGCTCGCGCAGGGTGATGGCGTTGCCGGTACGCTTGGACATCTTGACTTCCTTACCGTCCTCGACCATGCGCACCATCTGTATCAGGTCGACCTCGAGCGTCCCCTTCGGGTAGCCGAGCGCGGTCAGCGCGTTCTGCATACGGATAACGTAGGAGTGATGATCCGCGCCCCAGAGGTCAACGAGCAGCGGGTAGCCGCGCTCGACCTTATAGACGTGGTTTGCGATATCGGGAGTCAGGTAGGAGAAGGTGCCGTCGCTCTTGCGCAGGACGCGGTCTTTCTCATCGCCGTAGTCGGTGCTCTTGAACCAGAGCGCGCCGTCCTTCTCGTAGGTAAGCCCCATGTCCGCCATGCGGTCAAGGCAGGCATTGATGCGCTTGCAGTTGTCCTCATAGAAGAAGGTCTCGTGCATCCAGCTCTGCATGGTGACGCGGTAGGTCTTGAGGTCGCGGTCGATCTTCTCAAGCTCCTTCTTCTTGCCGTAGTCCATGAAGTACGCAAGGCGCTCCTTGGGGTCGGCGGTGAGCCACTTGTCGCCCTCTTCCTTGGCGAGCTGCGCTGCGATCTCCTTTATATCATCGGCATGGTAGCCGTCCTCGGGCAGGGGATATTCCTTGCCGAAATACTCAAAGTAGCGCGCGGTGAGGGATTCGCCGAGCTTGACTATCTGGTTGCCGGCGTCGTTGACATAGAACTCACGCAGCACGTCCCAGCCGCTGGCTTCCATCAGGCGGCAGATGCAGTCGCCCCACGCGGCGTTGCGGGCGTGGCCGCAGTGCAGGTCGCCGGTCGGGTTCGCGGAGACCCACTCGAGCAGCATGTGCTTATCCTTGCCGGAATCGTTCTTGCCGTAATCGTCACCGGCGGCGATGACCTCGTTGATGACGGCGGCGAGGGCGCTCTGCTTGAGCTTGAAGTTGATGAAGCCGGGGCGGGCGACGGTGATCGACTCGCACTCCGGGAGGAGCTCTGCGAGCTTCGCGGTAAGGGGCTCGGCGATCTCCATCGGGTTACGTCGGAGAGTGCGCGAAAGCTTCATGGCAATGCTGGTGGAATAATCGCCCAGCTTGGTGTCCTGAGGGGTCTCGATAATGAGCTGACCCTCAGCCGGTTCCAGATCATAGACCTCTTTTACGGCCTTCTTCGCGGCGTCATAAATCTTGCTTCCAAAGTCGTTCATGCAAATAACTCTCCTTATCTTTCAATACCGTAAAGCTATGGTATCACTACGGATATACATTTTAATACTATACCATAAATTTCCCTTTATGCAAGCCCTTTATACTGCAATTTTGCCGCGCATCCTCATATATAACTCGAGCGTATCGCTTAACGCGGTACGCTCTTTCTATTATTATTACTTTCCTATCAGCCGCCGAGGTAGGCCTTGCGAACCTCGTCGCTCTCGGCAAGCTCCTTGCCGGTGCCGCTGAGGGTGATCTTGCCCGTTTCGAGCACGTATGCGCGGTCGGCGACGGAGAGCGCCATCTGCGCGTTCTGCTCGACGAGCAGGATCGTCGTTCCGTTCTTGTGGAGCTGCCGGATGATGTCGAATATCTGCTCGACAAGTATAGGCGCAAGACCCATAGACGGTTCGTCCAGCATCAGCAGCTTCGGGTGGCTCATGAGCGCTCTGCCCATCGCAAGCATCTGCTGCTCACCGCCGGAGAGAGTGCCGGCGATCTGCTTCTTTCTCTCGCGCAGACGCGGGAACTGCTCATAGACCGACTCGATATCCGCGTCGATACCGGCATTTTTCTGCGTGAACGCGCCCATTTCGAGGTTCTCCTCAACGCTCATCTGAAGGAAGATGCGCCGCCCCTCGGGGACCTGCGCGAGCCCCTTGTACACGAGCTTGTGCGCCGGTACATGGCTGATGTTCTCGCCGTTAAACTCGATGCTGCCGGTGCGGGAGCGCAGGAGCCCGGAGACGGTCTGGAGCGTCGTGGACTTGCCCGCGCCGTTTGCGCCGATCAGGGTGACGATCTCGCCCTCATTGACCTCAAAGGAGATGCCCTTTATCGCGTGGATCGCGCCGTAGTATACATTTATATTATCTACCTTAAGAATAGTGCCCATGCGCTCAGGCCTCCTTCTTCTTGCCGAGGTATGCTTCGATAACGACGGGGTTCGCCTGAATGTCTGCAGGCGTGCCCTTGGCGATGACCTTGCCGAAGTTCAGCACGCAGATGCCCTCGCAGATGCCCATGACAAGGTTCATGTCGTGCTCGATGAGCATGATGGCGATCTGGAACATGTCGCGGATCTTGATGATGTTCTCCATCAGCTCCGCGGTCTCGGAGGGGTTCATGCCGGCGGCGGGCTCGTCGAGCAGCAGCAGGCTCGGGTTTGTGCCGAGGGCACGGACTATCTCGAGACGGCGCTGTGCACCGTAGGGCAGAGAGCCTGCCTTGGCGTCCGCGAGGTCTTCCATGTCGAAGATGCTCAGCAGCTCCATCGCGCGCTCATGGGCGATGCGCTCCTGCTTCCAATAGGACGGCAGGCGCATGATGCCGGAGAACATGCCGTAGTTTATCTGGTTGTGCATGCCGAGCTTGACGTTGTCCTCAACGCTGAGGTTGTCAAACAGGCGGATGTTCTGAAACGTGCGCGCCACGCCGAGCTTGTTGACCTGCGCGGTGTTCATGCTGTGGGTGTCTATGCCGTCGACCATGATAGTGCCGCGCGTCGGCTGGTAGACCTTGGTGAGGAGGTTAAAGATCGTGGTCTTGCCCGCGCCGTTCGGGCCGATGAGCCCGGCGATCTCGGTGCGGCCGATGGTGAGGTTAAAATCGTCGACCGCGGTCAGGCCGCCGAAGTCTATGCCGAGGTGGCTGACTTCGAGGACGGGGGTCTTGTCAAGGTCGCGCTGCGGGATGAAAGCATTCGTCGGCAGCGGGACGAGCGGGCTTTTATATTTTGTCTCAACGTTGGCCTCGGGGTAGGCCGGGGCAAACATCGCAAACGGATTTCTGAATTTCAGAGTGAGATCAGGCATGTTCCTTTTCTCCTTTCTTGCCGAACGGGACGAGCTTTGAAAGCAGCGCCTTCGTCTGGGGGCTGTTCGTCGCCAGCATGACGACTATCAGGACTATCGCGTAGATGAGCATACGGTAATCGGCAAAGCCGCGCAGCGCCTCGGGCAGCACCGTCAGCACCGCCGCCGCGATGATCGAGCCCCACATGTTGCCGAGCCCACGAGACGGACTCCTATCTCGTATGCCGTCTTCTGCTTGAAAAAAAAAAACTTAATCTACACTCATACATATCTAGCATTTCATCATACTTCACTCCATTTTCAAACGCATACAGTTCGCAAAAGAAACAAGACATGCATAAATATGCCAAGCCAGCCAGGTCGAGCCTCTACCTCTACCTTATGAACGTTTTGTCCCCAGTATTCGACCTTTCTCTTTTACAACTCTACTATACCACA
>OJKW01001846.1_pt1 | contig 11306 bp, 7 predicted proteins | sample 1596591 | NCBI WGS metagenome assembly OJKW01 (sample SAMEA4350166, study PRJEB24818) | metagenome | biome: human; feature: gut; material: faeces | place: Denmark | collected 2013-09
GATGGTAAAGATCGATCTGATCACCGGATTTTTAGGATCCGGCAAAACAACTTTTATAAAAAAATATGGTTCTTATCTCATGGAAAAGGGAGAAAACCTGGGCATTCTGGAAAATGATTTTGGCGCGGTCAATGTAGACCGGATGCTTCTATCGGACCTGCAGGACGCAGGCTGCGATGTGGAGATGGTCAGCGGCGGCTGCGATTATGACTGCCACAAAAGGCGGTTTAAGACCAAACTCATTGCCATGGGCATGCTTGGGTATGACAGGATCCTGGTGGAACCTTCCGGCATTTTTGACACCGATGAATTTTTCGATGTGCTGGAAGAAGAACCTCTGAACCGCTGGTATGAGATCGGAAATGTCATTGCCATAGCGGATGTGACGACGGAGCAGAATCTTTCTGAGAAGGCGTCAGCTCTTCTGGCGGCCCAGCTTGCCAGAGCTGGTATCGTGGTCCTCAGCAAGACTTCCCCGGAGCAGACCAGGGAAATTCAGTCGGCCCTGGCTTACTTCCAGAAATTAATGGAGCAGTTTGGAAGCAGGCAGAAACTGTCAGAAAAAACACTGGCAGAAGACTGGGAAAACATGGATGAAGCCCGGTGGGAACAGATCCGGCACAGTGGATATGCCACAGCGGATGTGGAGATCCCGTGGTTTGAAAAAGAGGATGCCTTTGACAGTGTATATTTTCTGGAGCCAAAGGCCTCTCCGGAACAGATCCGGCAGGCGCTTCCCAAACTGTTTGACAGTGAGGAGGCAGGCAGGGTATTCCGGGTAAAAGGTTTTTACAAGGAAAAGGACCAGTGGTATGAAGTAAATGCCACAAAGAAAAAGACAGAGATCCGGGCTATAGACATGGGACAGAGTGTTCTTATCGTCATCGGCGAAAACCTGCAGGAAGAGTGGATCCGCCAACAGATAGAATTTAAAACAGGATGCAAATCCGAGTATGTAGTAACCAATTTGGGAGGTACTGGAAAATGAAAAAATTATGGGTTGGATATCTGCTGATGATGTTAAGCACTAACATTATTTTGTGCATAAGTCCTTTTGAAAACAGCCAGCTTGTGCTTTTCCCGCCATTTATCGGGTATATTGTTATGGCTGCAGCGTATCATAAATTAAAAAAAGAAGATCCGGTCTTTGGCCGGAATGCGGCAGGAGTCACGGCAATGGCGATCCTGATGATCCTGCGGTTTGTGTCTGACGGACTGGGAATGACGACCCAGATCCCTCACGCTTATGCTTTTGTTCTGGGTGTGAAATTGATTGAGATCGGGGCACTGATCTACTTTACCAAGATTCCTTCCGATCTTTTTGCCAGATGGGAAGAGGAAGAAGAAGGAGAGTACCACACCCGGCGGCTGACGGTGGCGTGGCAGAATGTGGCTATTACACAGGCGGCTTCGATCCTGGGATATTTTATCCGCAGTTTCGCTATGCTGCTGCCTCTTGTATGTGTCATCACCACCATTCTGTATCTCAAAGATCTGCGGGATGTCATGAACGCGAGACAGGTCCAGCTGGAAGAGAAAAGTGAGGCCTGATAAGCCTCACTGGTGAAATAACATTCGTTCTGCATAAGAATTGCGATAAGCTGACGGGCTCTGGCCCGTCACTTTTTTGAATGCACTGGAAAAATTGTGATTATCGGAAAAACCAATTTCATAGCCGATCTGGGCAATGGGAAGATTGGTGTCTGTCAGCAGTGCCTGGGCCAGTTCCATTTTCCGTGAAAGAATATAACTTTTCAGGGAAACCCCGGAAGATTTTTTGAAAAAAGTAGTAATATATTTTTCATTATAACCAAAATAAGCGGCAATCTCGCTGACCCGTATATTTTCCCGGATCCGCCAGGAAATGTAGTCTACGATGTCAGTGTAGAGCTGCATCTGCTCCCCTTTCATAGTGGTTTTGCTGCCGGAAAGGTAGAGCTGGCTGTACAACTCGCACAGGATGGCTGTGAGGGTGTGATTGTCCTGATTGATGTTGCGGTATTTGCGGTTACAGTCCTGCAACTGCTTAAACAGTACGATCATACGGTCCAGTCGGGGGATACTGCCCTGCTCCGGCAAAATAATGTGGGTGCTTTCCGCCGGAAGAGGCAGAGAGACAGAATCCGGCTCAGGACGCCCTACATTATTTTCAAAATTATGGTAGGAAAAATGTGTCCAGTAAAAGGTGCACTGGGAGGAACGGTAACCGTATTGGTGGCTGGTGGGACACATCAGGCGGTATTCGCCCTGGTGGATCACATATTCGCCTTCTGTGTCAGCGATGTACAGATCCCCCTCCGTCATGACGATCAATTCAAAATCAGTCAGTGCCCGGCTGATATGAACCCAGTTCTCATCCGGTGCAATGAATTTGCCGGTCCAGTTCAGATGGACCGGTTCTTTTATGTCAAAATCTAAGAACCCCATATAACTTTTTGAAACCTCCAATCAAATGCAATAGAAAAAATATACAAAAAAAGAATCCTTTATTAGGATTATATAGCAAAAACATACAGACCACAAGGAGAAAATCACACCTGAACTAACTTTTTGACAAAACTTTTTCATAACAAATGAAACCTATTAGCATGGAGTGATGATTGGCACCATGTTACAATAAATGTAATAAAAAAATAAAAAAGAAAGGAAGAGACTATGAAAAAGAAGTTTTTTAGAGTCGGCAAAAGGGTAGTCGCTGTGTCGATGGCAGCAGCGATGGTAGCAAGCATCATTCCGGATATGGGAATCGTTGCCAAGGCTGCAGGTACCCCACAGACAAGAGAAGATGAGACTATCATCTATGCAGTAGACTGTGGTGACCTGGATCCTACAACAGTACCGGAGGATGGCCCCCTGGGAACACACAACAGTGTGACCGATCAGGCTTATGGTGCAGACAAAGTAACAGGTTACAAATGGGGAATTGATGATACCATCAGTAATCCATTGAAAAACGGAGCAGGAGAGTGCCTGGTTGGCGGTGTCAGCACAGACTGGACCTGGCCAAACGAGCAGGTCGGTTCGGATCAGACTTCTAAGACAGCGTCTAACCGATACACCAAAAACCAGTATGAAAAAGAGCACAACAAGGATGCCAGCAAAACTCGTCACCTGGATTACAAATTTGAACTGGAAGACGGCGAGTATTATGTAGAGATCGGCTTTGCAGATCCATGGAGCGTATCCCAGTCTCCATCTGTATATGCCTATCCGGATGGCAGCAACAAACAGGTTATCAAAGAGAACTTTGAAGTAGCAACCAATTCCGGTGTAGCCACAGGAACTGTCAAAGTAACAGGCGGCGAACTGGTATTAGGAGCCAGAGCAACAGGAAGCAGCAACCTGGCTATCAACATGACATACATTACCATTAAAGAAGCAGGGGATGCAGGTAATGTAGCAACGGATATGGATGCCATCAGTATTCCATCCACAGCAACCAACGATCTGGAACTTCCTACAACAGGAAGTAAAGCAGGAAGTACGATTTCCTGGGAATCCAGCAATGAAAGCGTAATTTCTAAAACCGGTAAAGTAACCCGTCCGGCAAAAGACGATGTAGATGTAGTGCTGACCGCTACCGTTAAATCCGGAGAAGTTTCCAAACAGAAGAAATTTACCGTTACGGTTCTGGCTGAAAACGAATTGATGGGCGCAGAATTTTACGAGAAAAAATCCGTAGAAGTGACAGATGCTTACTATGACAATGCACTGGAACTGGATGTAAAGAATCTCCTGGCACTGGATGCAGACCGTTTGCTGGCAGGTTTCCGTCAGACAGCGTGTTATGTATATAATACCAAATCCGGTGTGACGAAGATGACAACTTCTGAGATTGCTACATACATGAAGAACAAAACCCGTTATGGCGGCGGCTGGGAAGATTCTCTGATCGGTGGACACACACTGGGCCACTATATTTCAGCCATAGCACAGGGTATTGTTAACCCAGGTGTGACAGCAGAGGAAAAAGCAGCATTGACAGAGCGTCTGAACTACATTATCGATGCGTTGTATGACTGCCAGCAGAAGACCGTAGGAACTAACTATGAAGGATATATCTTTGGTGCTACTCTGCCAAATGATTCATTCAAAAAAGATCCGGATCTTCAGTTTGACAATGTAGAGTCAGGACTTTCCAACATCAGTACACAGGCATGGGTTCCATGGTACACCATGCACAAGATCCTGGCAGGTGTTACGGATGCTTATGAAGTAGCAGGCAATGAGAAAGCCCTGGAAATAGCAAACAGCCTGGGTATCTGGATTTCTAACCGTGCCAATAAATGGAGCACCACTACCAATAATAAGGTCCTCAGCATAGAGTACGGCGGTATGAACGATGCTTTATATCAGCTTTACAAAGTAACAAACTATTCCAACAAAGAAGTGTTCAAGACAGCAGCTCATAAATTCGATGAGACATCCTTGTTTGAAAGTGTGCTGGCCGGAACTTCTAACATTTTGAATAACAAACATGCCAACACAACCATTCCTAAGTTCCTTGGGGCTCTGTGCCGTTACGAAACAGACAACACTCAGACCAAGTACCTTCAGTATGCAGAAGCCTTCTGGCAGATGGTAATCGACCGTCATACATACATTACCGGAGGTAACAGTGAGGATGAGCACTTTGGCGCAGACAATGTGTTGGACAAAGAGCGTACTGTATGTAACAACGAAACATGTAATACATACAATATGCTGAAACTCAGCCGTCGTTTGTTTATCATTACCGGCGAGAAAAAATATGCAGATTACTATGAAAATACATTGATCAATGCCATCATGTCATCCCAGAACCATGAGACCGGTCTTACCATGTATTTCCAGCCAATGGCATCCGGATACCAGAAAATATTTGGTACACTGGACAGCAACTTCTGGTGCTGTACAGGATCCGGTTATGAGAACTTTACAAAACTGCAGGACAGCATTTACTTCAAGAAAGACAATATCGTTATCGTAAACCAGTATCTTGCTTCTATCCTGAAACAGGATGGTTACACCATCAAACAGACAGGTGATCTCAGCAAGAGTGACACCATGACTCTGGAAGTCAGTGACAAGACAGAGGAGATTGAGCTTCGTTTGAGAATTCCTGACTGGGTAGTGGACGGAACTCCGGAAGTACAGATTGACGGAACAAAATATGATTACAAGACCCGCGGCGGATATATTGTGATCCCGGCAGACAAAGTAGCAGAGGGAACCAAGATCACCGTAAAACTTCCAATGGAAGTAACAGCAAGCAATCTGCCGGATGGACAGACAACCTACGGATTCAAATATGGTCCGTTTGTACTGAGTGCCAAACTGGGAACAGCAAAACAGACTACCACTTCTCACGGTGTTGCCGTTACTGTGCCATCTGCTAAGGCAGTAAGCAACGATACCATCGGCATTAGCAGTGAGGAAACGGTGGAAGATTTTATCAAGAACATCAACAAGTATCTTGTAAAAGATGGAGACTCTATGAACTTTACTTTGAAGGGAACTAACTTCAAGTATAAATTCACAACTCACTACAATCAGGATGCAGAAAATTATGGTATTTACTGGAACTATTATGTAGATGCAGACGGCCGTGGTTCTGCCGCCATTATTGATGAAAAAGATGCCAAGAGAAAAGAAACAACCGCCATTGACAGCATCGCACAGTGCGGCCGTGGCCAGTACGAGGAGCGTTTCATCCTGGAGGATGATTCAAAAGACGGTCTGGTAGACAACGGTTCCATCGGAAAAGATGCACCGGATCTGAGCCGTGAAGCAACAGCAGGCGGATCCTTCGGTTACAAGATGAAAGTAGATGATACACAGGACAACTATCTGCTGGTAACCTATGCTAAGGAAGATGATGGCAAACCAATGAAGATTACCGTGGGTGACACCGTCATTACCAACGAAAAACTGGATAGCAGCAAAGCCACGGTAGTAAACAGAACTATTTCAGAAAGTGATACAGAGGATTACTACCAGGTAGCTTATAAGATTCCACAGAGTGTAGTGAAAGCCAGTGAAAAAGACCTGAAGGTCGTTGAAAATGGCAAAACCGTCACATACAAAGTAATCACCATCACATTTGCCGGTACAGATACAGAAAATTCTGCCCGTGTAAACAAGAGTCTGGATATGGTTCGTGCTTACAAGACAACCAACTCCCTGACCAAACTTGAGTATGATGGAAAAACCATTACACCGGACAGCAAAGGTGTTTATAAGATCACATGTCCGTACAACAAACAGCCGAAAGTGAAATTTACTCTGGCAGATAACGACGGATATGTAGCAGTAGCAGGTAATGCAGTGGATGAAACGGCCGAGAAGGAACTGGCCTTAAACGGTGCTGTAACAGACATTGCTGTACAGGTTTATGCACAGAACTTTGAAGTAGCAAAAGAATATACCATTCAGGTAACAAGAGATTATACAGGTGTCGACCTTAAGTCCGGTCTGGTAAAAGCTCTTACCTTTGATGATAAAGCGGACGGTGCCGCTGGTGTAACAAAGAGCTTTAACCCGGCCAAGAACAATGCCGCTCTCAGTTATGAGCAGGGTGTCGTAGGCAAGGCACTGACACTTCCTGGAACATACGGCGTTGAACTGTTGGATGATGCCAGCAAACTGGGAGAAAGTTACACCATTAGTTACTGGATGAAAGCATCCAGCGTTGGAAACAACTTCAACCCAACCCTGACAGCCGGAACATTCTCGCCGGAGTACTGGCTGAACCTGACAACGGATGCAAGAATCTGGTCCAGGAAAGGAACCTATATTGAAAACGCCGGAACCGGTGCTTATGAAGCAGATAAATGGCAGCATGTAGCTCTGGTAGTAGACGGAAGCAAAGCAGGATCTGCTACGAATACAGTAACCGCTACCTTGTATGTAGATGGTGTGGCAGTACAGACCGGAAACATTGCAAAAGGTATCATGACCAACACAGGTGCCAGAGTATTCTTTGGTGTGAATGCCTGGGATGAAGTATTCAAAGGCGCACTGGATGATGTACTGATGTACAGCCGTTCCTTGTCAGCCGGAGAAATACAGGCACTTTCTACCAAGTATGCAACCGCAACCAGCCTGACACAGACAAGCAATAATAACAGCAATAACAACAACAGCGGAAACAATAATAACAGCACGGCAGGCAATACAAACAACAGCGGAAACAGCACCGTGAAGCCAAGCACTTCAAACAAGGCAAAAGTAACACTGAAAACTGCCAAGATCACAGTGAAGAAAGGCAAAAAGAAAGTCAGCAAAGTAACTGTGAAGAAGAAAAAGAAAGTGACACTGAAAGTGACAGTAAACTCTAAGGGCAAACTTTCCATGAAGAAGTTGTCAAAGAAGAATAAGAAAATCCTGACTGCTACCTTCAAAAAAGGAAAACTTGTTATCAAAGGTAAGAAAAAAGGAACTGTTAAGATCAAGATCACAGCTGCTAAAACAAGTAAATATAAAAAGGCAGTAAAAACTATTACCGTAAAAGTTAAGTAAGTAAACAAATACTTATGCGGAGCGGAAATCTCAAAAGGGGGTTTCCGCTCTTTGCATTTTGTTCTATAATAACAAACATACGGAGGTATTGTATGGAATTTTTCCAAGTGACAGAAAAAGTAATTTATTTTCGAAATGAAGGAGAACTTTTAAAAATAGAGGGCTGGGGAAAGAACAGCCTGAGAGTCCAGTCTTCTCTGATGGATCAGATCCCATCCGGTGAATCTGCTTTGCTGCCTCAGGAAGACAGGGATGTGAAGATCCAGGTGGAGGATATGCGCCATGCAAGTATTCAAAATGGCAGTATCCGGGCGGAACTTTTCGTACAGGAGTGGGGGAATGCACTGCAGATCACTTTTTGCGATGAAACTGGAAAAGTGCTGTTGAGAGAGATCTCCGGCGGGGGAGCCCTTACCAGAAAAGCCAGATTTTTTCAGGCACTGCCGGGAGGCGGCTATCGGCTGAAAGCATCTTTTGAGGCAGACCCGGATGAAAAAATATATGGCATGGGACAGTATCAACAGGAAATCTGGGATCTGAAAGGATGCAACCTGGAACTGGCTCACAGAAATTCCCAGGCCAGTGTGCCCTTTTATCTTTCCAGTGAAGGATATGGTTTCCTCTGGCACAATCCGGCTGTAGGAGAGGTGCATTTTGGAAAAAACACAACGGAGTGGGTAGCCAATGCGGCAGATAAACTGGATTATTGGATTACGGCAGGAAAGACGCCGGCACAGATTGAGAGACAGTATGCGGACTGTGTGGGCAAAGTGCCCATGATGCCGGAGTACGGTCTGGGATTCTGGCAGTGTAAACTTCGTTATTACAACCAGCAGCAGGTGTTAGATGTGGCTAAGGAGTACAAAGACCGGGGCATCCCGCTGGATGTGCTGGTGATCGATTATTATCACTGGCCACATTGCGGCGACTGGCGTTTTGAAGAGGAATTTTTCCCGGAACCAAAGAAGATGGTAGATACCCTTCATGAATGGGGGATTGAAACTATGGTGTCGGTATGGCCGCAGGTGGAATGGGGCAGTGAGAATTTTGAGGAAATGAAGCAGCAGGGCCTTCTGGTAAAACAGAGTGCCGGTGTGGATGCCCAGATGATCTTCCACGGCAACAATGTATTTATGGATGCCACCAATCCACGGACCCGTCAGTATGTATGGGAAAAGTGCAAAAAGAATTATGCAGATCTGGGGATCCGCACATTTTGGCTGGATGAGGCGGAGCCGGAGTTTACCAATTATAATTATGAAATGTACCAGTACCACGCAGGACCGGTATCCAAGGTGGGAAATGTGTATCCGAGAGAATATTCCCGACTTTTTTATGAAGGCCAGAAAGACATGGGGCAGCAGGATATTGTGAACCTGGTGCGCTGTGCCTGGGTAGGCAGTCAGCGGTACGGTGCCCTGGTGTGGTCCGGAGATATCTGGTCCAGTTATGAGGACTTCAGAAAGCAGTTGTGCGCCGGACTTCACATGGGACTGGCCGGTATTCCATGGTGGACTACGGATATTGGCGGTTTCCACGGAGGCAATGTGGAAAGTGATGATTTTAAGGAACTTTTGATCCGTTGGTTCCAGTTTGGAACTTTCTGTCCGGTTATGCGGCTTCATGGACTTCGCATGCCGGGAGAAAAAATCTTTGACCGCCACGGCGTGGAACGAGAGTGGACCGGAGCTGACAATGAAGTGTGGAGTTACGGGGAAGAAGCTTATGAGATTTTCGTAAAATACATTGGTATCCGTGAGCAGATGAGAGACTACACAAGGAGACTGATGAAAGAGGCTCATGAAGAAGGAACTCCGGTTATGCGTACATTGTTCTACGAGTTCCCGGAAGATACAGCGTGCTGGAACATTTACGACGAATACATGTATGGGGATAAATTGTTGGTAGCACCGGTGTGTCATGAGCATGCTATGGCCAGACAGGTATATCTGCCGGCAAGTACCACATGGCAGGAGGCAGCTACCGGAAAAGAATATGCAGGAGGAAAGGTGTACGATGTGGAGGCACCGTTAGACCGGATTCCTGTTTTTATAAGAAAATAAAACCCAGAAGAAAGGCAGGTAGATTAGAATGTATACATTTACAGAGGATTGCCGGTTGGGCATCGAGGAAATTGATAAGGAGCATGAGGAATTGTTTCGCCTGATCAATGAAGCACAGGAATTGCTTGATCAGAAAATGGCATCGGAAAAGATTGTGGCCAATATCGTGGACCATCTGGGACGCTACGCCAGAGAGCATTTTGCCCACGAAGAGGCTTATATGGAATCTATAAAGGATCCGGAACTTCCGAGACAGAAAAAAGAACATCAGGAATTTGCCGCAAAGATTGAAAGCATCGAGCTGTCCGGAGCTGGTGAAGAGGAGAGCCGGGACATCCTGGCAAATCTTGTGCAGTACCTGGCAAAATGGCTGTATCACCATATCCTGGGAAGTGACATCATGATCGGCACCATGACCGAGGCAGAAAAAGAGTCGCCTTTTGCTTTTACCAGTGAATATAAAACCGACATTCCGTTGGTGGATGAAGAACACGCCAGACTGTTCCGGATCATCGAAGAAGCCTATGACCTTATGAAAGAGGAACTTCTGTCGGATAAGTACGACCAGATCATGGAGATACTGGAAGAACTGAAAGAGTACACAAAGACACATTTCCAGGACGAAGAAGCCTATATGGAAAAAATCGGCTATGAAGGTCTGAAAGCCCAGAAGCTGGCCCACGAATCCTTTGTAGATAAGTTAAACGATATGAACCTGCAGGAAATCGATGACAGCCAGCAGGAATCCCTGTATGAACTGATCGACTATCTTCTGGCATGGCTGAAAAACCATATATTGAAGATGGATAAGAAGATACCGGTGGTTAGAGGATGATATTTTGCAATTTCCGTAATGCGGCAGAAAAGTTTGCGTTCCGTGGGTGCTTTCGCTAGTTAAGTGCGTAGCGGTATGGGTGCTTATGCTAAAGCATATACAAGCACCTCATACCGACGCACTTAAAACCCACTTCACGCAGAACATTTCTGCCGCATTACTGGAATGTGAAAAAAGTATCGGCCATCCATCTCCTGGTGGCTGGCCTTTTCAGAGTTCCCGCCTTGCATAGAAATTACTTTGTGTGGAGTGGGTACAAAGGCGCAAGTATCTGGCATGCGTTCTGTGCATGCCGTTACTTCTGCGTCTTTGTCGTAGCGAAAGCGCCCACAGAACATAAAGTAATTCCTATGCTGGCGACCCACTGAAAAACCAGACACCCCTTGACAACCGCCCCCATTTTCGCTAAAATTATCCGTGATAATGTAGTGCGGAAGAGGAGTATGCAGCAGGCCCCCACAGAGAGAGACACCCACAGGCTGGAAGGTGTTTTGGCAAGGCAGTGGCAGAAGGTAGCTTCCAAACAGCGTTTCTGAACCAGAGAACAGTAGTAGGAGACGACGGATGACCCCGTTATCGGTCTAATGAGGAATGTTTTTACATTTGAATGAAGGTGGTACCACGGCAGCATTGTCGTCCTTTGCGGCATGTCGTGGCGATATAGAAGAGATTGATGAGCTTGTCGTCCTGGCAGGCTCATTTTAATTGTTTAATTTCAGGAGGTTAGTATGCGTAAAGAATTAGGAAAAACATACGATCCCAAAGATATTGAGGATCGTTTGTACTCAAAATGGATCAACAAAAAATACTTCCACGCAGAAGTAAATCCAGACAAAAAACCATATACCATTGTGATTCCACCACCAAACATCACAGGACAGCTTCATATGGGACACTGTCCCTTATAA
>OJKW01001856.1_pt1 | contig 11246 bp, 7 predicted proteins | sample 1596591 | NCBI WGS metagenome assembly OJKW01 (sample SAMEA4350166, study PRJEB24818) | metagenome | biome: human; feature: gut; material: faeces | place: Denmark | collected 2013-09
GTAAGACCTTGGATAATATGGACAAGAACCTTGTTGACTGGTACAGCTGCTATCTTATCAGCAGAAAAGACAAGCTGCAAAGCATATCCAAAACGGTGGTTGCAGACGCATTCTTTTCCAAGGAAACTTTCGTAACGCCTATGTGTGAGAACAGTTTCCATGTTATCAGCCGCTTTAGGAATGATGTTGTCCTGTACTATCCGACATTGGAAAAGAAAACAGGAAAACGTGGTCATCCCAAGTGGTTTGACGGCAGGATTGACTTTGCCAATCTGGATTTGACCCGGTGCAAGGAATACGAGGTGAACAAAGGAAAGCTATACGGATTGAGGGTTTATGCTAAAGCTTTCAAAAGGTATGTTTCCTTAGCCATCTGGTATCCGATGGACGGAAGAACAGACAAGTGGCAACTTTATTTCTCTACAGACGATTCCATGGATGGACGCGAGGTGCTGGATTATTACAGAACCAGGTTCCAGTTGGAATTTTGCTTTAGAGATGGCAAGCAGCATGCAGGAATCACCAGCTGCCAGTCTACCGACTTCAGGAAATTGGATTTTCACTTCAATGCATCGCTTGCTGCTGTCAACTTGGCCAAAGCGGCATGTAAGAGGCTCGGAATAACCTATTCCATATCCTCCTGCAAGTCTTTCATACACAATGCTTATATGCTTGAACGATTTATTTGCGTGTTTGGGATTAGCCCAGACCCGCAAGTTATTGACAAACTTTTCAAAGAACTCATTTTATTTACTGCCAGAGCAGCTTAGGCTTGGCGAATTTTTAACGAACTATTGGGTAGTTATATAAAAAAAATATTATATTTGCTCGATATTTTAAAGAAAAGAGTCTTTAATGGCTTTTCTCTTTATTTGTTTAACCTTATAAATACCTTGTTAATTTTTTGTTTAAAAAATCAATTGAAACTTTTTAGTGCTTTCAATATTTCTATTTGAAAGTTTGAAATCTTATTGTGTAAGTTTTGTAAAAAGAAGGAATGGTCTCTACGTTTATTTTTTGCAGGAACTGAGACAATATTGTTGACTGCTATTTTGTTATTAGACTAAACTAAATTTGATTTTTTTTTATTGTAATCTTTATTCTTTACTATGGCTTTACTGAAATGCTGTGTAAAAAATAAAAGTTAAAAACCTTTAATTTACTAATCTTTATGAAAAAAAGTAAATTTGCGCAACTAATGTTGCTCTTGTTGTTAACTCCAGGAGCTGTTGCGTGGGCAGGTTCGAATGATGTTTCTAGTAATAGGACATCCCTGTCCCAGCAAACAAACAATGTGAAAACTGAAGGTGTCGTTGTCGATGCAAAAGGTGAACCATTGATTGGTGTAAGTATTCTCGAACAGGGAACTACGAATGGAACCATCACTGATATTGATGGTGTATTCTCTTTGCAGGTTTCTCCCAATGCTGTATTGGAAATTTCCTACATTGGTTATAAAACACAGAAGTTGGCTGTTAAACCTAATTTAGGCCAGATTGTCATGCATGAAGATACAGAAGTGCTTGAAGAGGTTGTTGTGACCGCACTTGGTATCAAACGTTCGGAAAAGGCATTGAGCTACAATGTACAGCAGGTAAAAGGAGATGAATTAACTACTGTAAAGGATGCTAACTTTATGAATGCTTTAGCAGGTAAGGTGGCTGGCGTCAATATCAATGCTTCTGCTTCGGGTGTTGGTGGTGCAACTCGTGTAGTTATGCGTGGTGTTAAATCTATTGCCAATAATAATAATGCTTTGTACGTAATCGATGGTGTACCTATCTTTAATACCAATAATGGTGGAACAGAAGGTGCTTATTCTGAACAGCCTAGAGGTGAAGGTATTTCGGACCTTAATCCAGATGATATAGAAAGTATGTCGGTGTTGAGTGGACCTTCTGCTGCTGCTTTGTATGGTTCTGCTGCTTCTGCCGGTGTTATCTTGATTACAACAAAGAAAGGTAAGGAAGGTAAAGTGAGTGTAACTGTCTCAAACTCTACAACTTTTTCTAAGCCGTTCTTTACTCCTAAATTTCAAAACAGTTATTTAAATGTGCCTGGAAGTTTTTCTTCTTGGGGTGAAAAGGGATCGTCTAGTTATGGTGATTATGATCCTATGGGATTTTTCCGTACAGGAACTAATATTCAGAATTCGGCTTCATTATCAGTGGGTAATGAAAAAAATCAGACATATTTGTCTGTCGGTACAACCAATGCGAACGGTATGTTGCCTAACAATGAATATGAGAGATATAACTTCTCTTCACGTAATACCACTAAGTTCCTGAACGATAAGCTGACTCTTGATGTAGGATTCAGTTTCATTATTCAGAAGGATTTGAACTTGACAGCTCAAGGCCAGTACTTTAACCCTCTTTCAGCTGTCTATCTTTTCCCGAGAGGTGAGAACTTTGGTGCAATCCAGGCTTATGAAACATTCGATATCGGACGTAATATCTATACACAAAACTGGCAATGGGGTGACCAGGGTCTGCAAATGCAGAATCCTTATTGGGTGATGAACCGTATGCCACGTACGAATAATAAGCAGCGTTATATGGCCAATGCCAGCTTGAAATACGACATTACAGACTGGTTGAACGTAACAGGACGTGTACGTATTGATAACTCTTCTATTGACTATGAAGAAAAACGCTATGCTTCTACTAATACGTTGTTTGCTAGTACGACGGGTTTCTATAAATTCCATAAGACAGATGACCGTCAGGTATATGCCGATATTATCGCAAATATCTCTAAGACTTGGGAAAGTTTTACTTTGAATGCCAACTTAGGAGCAAGTACTACTCAGTTGAATTATAAGAACTCTGGTTATCAGGGAGCTCTTGGAGATATGCCTAATGTATTTACTTATTATAATATCGATAAGAACGGACGCGATACTTATCCTTTATTCGAAGGATGGAGACAGCGTACCAATGCTTTGTTTGCAAGCGTGGAAGCTGGCTGGAGAAATATGCTGTATCTGACTGTAACCGGACGTAATGACTGGGATTCGGCTCTGGCACATACTCCTAATAAGTCATTCTTCTATCCTTCAGTGGGTCTTTCTGGAGTTATCTCAGAAATGGTGAAGCTTCCTGAATGGTTCAGCTATTTGAAGGTAAGAGGTTCTTACGCGGTTGTGGGTACTTCTATTCCTCGTAATCTTACTTCACTTTATAGTTATGAATGGGATAAGTCTACAGGTAAGTGGCAGACAATGTCATATAAGCCGCTAGGTGAACTTCTTCCAGAAAAGACTTATTCATGGGAGGCTGGTATCAATGCACGTTTCTTCGACGGAAAATTGAATTTGGATGCTACATGGTATAAATCGGATACTAAAAATCAGACTATAGAAGTGCCATTGTCTGCTACTTCCGGATATACAAAGATGTATTGCCAGTCTGGTAACGTACGTAACTGGGGTATGGAGTTTGCCTTGGGATTCAATAATACATGGGGTGATTTCTCCTGGAGTTCTAATGTAACTTATAGTTTTAATAGAAATAAGGTGACAGAATTGTTGAAAGATTATGTAGATGAAACCGGTATACATTATTCTGTAGACCGTATTGAAAAAGGTGGAATCGATGCTTGTCAGTATATTTTAACAGAAGGTGGTACAATGGGTGATTTGTATGTCAAGACTGCATTGAAACGCGACCAGAACGGTAATGTGATGATTGAAAACAACAACGTCGTACTTGAAACTTTATCAGAACCTAAGAAAGTTGGTTCGGTATTGCCTAGTGGAAATTTAGGATTTAGAAATGATTTCAATTATAAGGGAATAAATCTTGGATTTATGTTCTCTGCTCGTTTTGGTGGAGTTGTTCTTTCGCAGACTCAGGCTATTATGGATCAGTTTGGTGTGTCTGAAACAACGGCTATAGCTCGTGATAATGGCGGAGTTCCTGTTAATAATGGGGTAATCGATGCTCAAGCATATTATACTAAAGTGGGAGGATCGAACGGTTTGTTGGAGGATTATGTGTATGATGCAACTAACCTTCGTTTGCAAGAATTGTCATTAGGATATACATTGCCTGCTAAGTGGTTTAATGACGCTGTGAAAATTAATCTTTCTGTTGTGGGACGTAATTTATGGATGATTTACTGTAAAGCTCCATTCGATCCGGAAGCTACAGCTTCAACAGGAACTTATTATCAAGGGCTTGATTATTTTATGCAGCCGAACCAAAGAAGTTTTGGTTTTAATGTAAAAGTTCAATTCTAAACATTGATTATTATGAATAAAAATAAATTGACACTAAGTATATTTGCTTTGGGGCTTATGATGGGGGGAACTGTCATGCTGAATTCATGTATTAGCGATGACCTGAATGACCCAATACATAAAATTTCTAAAGAAGATCTGGAGGGAGATAATTATGGCTTGGGAGCATTTTTCCTGCCTATGACTGACCTCGTTGTTCCGGCACAGGAAAATCACTATCAGATGGCAGAGAATTTGGTAGGTGACATTTATGGACGTTATATGATGTATACAAATGATGGATGGAACGCGGCGAAAAATCCTCCGTTGTGTAATGTCCCTTCAGATTGGTATTCTTCTCCTTTTAATTATATGGCTGAGTTTTATGCGGCTTATAATGAAGTGAAAAAACAGACAGAAGAAAAAGGTACAAACTATGCTTGGGCACAGATTCTGAAAGTAAGTTTCATGCAGCGTCTGACGGATACTTATGGACCTATTCCTTATAAGAGTATTAATTCTACTTCACTGACTGTGGCTTATGATTCTCAGGAGGATGTGTATCGCGCTATGTTTGACGATTTGAATGCGGCCATCGAAGTGTTAACTTCTTATGTTCAGGCCAATCCGGGAGCTGCTCCGATGGCTAAGTATGATAATGTTTATGCAGGTAATTTTTCTCAATGGGTTAAATATGCCAATTCTTTGAAATTGCGTATGGCATTGCGTATTAGTAAGGCGTTGCCTGATTATGCTAGAGAGCAAGCAGAAAGTGCTGTTAAGCATCCGCTTGGAGTAATAACTTCGAATGCAGATAATGCCAGCTATTATTATGAAAAAGGAAATCCAATCAATGTGATGTGGGATAGTTACGGTGATGCTCGTATGTGCGCCGATATTTTGTGCTACATGAACGGTTATAAAGATAAGCGCCTGGAGAAATATATGCAGAAGCATACAGGAGATTGGAGTACTGTAGAATATGCGGCAATTCCTTCAGGAGTGTATGTTGATTTGCAGACTAATACAAAAAAATATTCAGCTCCTAATATTATGAAGACCGACCGCTTGATGTGGCTGAATGCAGCGGAAGTTGCTTTTTGTAGAGCTGAAGGCGGTTTATTAGGATGGAATGTTGGCGATGGTGGAAGTGTTGCTGATCCTGAAACTTTTTATAATCAAGGTATACAGCTTTCGTTTGAGCAGTGGAATGCTTCTGGGGTTGCCGATTATATTGAAGATGCTACTTCGGTTCCTGATAAATATGTTGATCCTGCAGGAAAGCATAGAACGATGGCTGCACCTAGTACAATGACTGTCAAGTGGAGTGAATCTGCTAATGCTAGCGAAAAGCTGGAACGGATAATGATTCAGAAATGGATTGCATTGTATCCGCTGGGGCAGGAAGCTTGGAGTGAAATCAGACGTACAGGATTCCCTAAAGTATTTAACTTGCCAAATCAGGCAAATTATAATATCGAAACGGTTCCAAATCGTTTGCCATTCTCTTACAATGAATATCTGAACAACAAGACTAATACAGAAAATGCTGTTGGATTATTGGATGGAGAAGATAATTTTGCTACTAAACTTTGGTGGCAGAAAGGTAACTAATGGTAGAATTTTAAATGAATAAATATATGAAAGGTTTATTGACTAAAATAATTATTCCGGTTTTTGGATTCGGGCTTATGATTACTGCATGTAATGACTGGACGGAGCTGGAACCTAAATATGCAAAAGATTTGACTCAGACAGATAAATCTGAGGAATATTACGAGGCACTTAGAGCTTATAAGCAATCGGATCATGCGGTAGCTTTTGGTTGGTATGGTAATGCTACAGGTATTGGAGTCAGTCTCGAAAACTGTCTGGCAGGTTTGCCTGATAGTGTCGACTTTGTTTCTCTTTGGGGAGGCTGGAAGGGTATGACTCCCGAAGTGCAGAGAGACCTAAAATATGTACAGACTGTAAAGGGTACAAAGGCTTTGGCTTGCTGTATTATCATGGAAATGGGTGATCAGATTACTCCGGAAGAATATAATGCTACTCGCGAAGACCGTCATAAGTTCTGGGGATGGGTTGATGGTGACGAAGAGGCTATCAAGGCTTCTATCGTGAAATTTGCTAATGCTTTTGCTGATACTATCGACAAGTATAATCTGGATGGATTTGATTTGGATTGGGAGCCTTCATATGCTCAGCCTTTCGAAACTAACAAGGAGATGTGCAAGAATGGCCGAATAGCTATTTTCCTGCAAACATTGATTGACCGGGGAATGGGTGCTCGTGCTGGAAAAGGCAAACTGCTCGTAATCGACGGAGAGCCCGAACATTCAGAAATACCGGCAGAAATGGGCAAAGACTTTAATTATTTCATCGGACAGGCATATAAATCATGGGGTGATAGCGACCTGGATGGACGTTTGGCCAGAATTATTAACCATTATGACGGTGTCCTTACTCCGGAAGAATGTGCTAAGAAATTCATCGTTTGTGAGAATTTTGAGAATTATGCACAAACAGGAGGAGTATCATATTATTATGATCGTGAGGGAAATAATTATAAGTCGCTCGAAGGTATGGCACGTTGGAAACCGCAATATAATGGTGAAACTTTCTCCAGAAGTGGAGGCGTAGGTACTTTCCACATGGAATATGAATATAAAGTAAGTGGTATGTCTGGAAACTATCCGTTCCTGCGCAATGCCATACAGATTATGAATCCTGCAAAAAAATAAATGGCTATGAAATCATTATATAGAAAATTAGGACTGCTGTCCGTTGTTTTGATGGGCTTATCTTTCAGTGCTTGTGATGATGCTAAATATAAACCTGTAGATACTGGACTTTATTTGGCAGAAACTAGTACAAAATCTTTGGTTGGAAAGAAAATCATTTCAGAAGATGATGGACATTATAATTTTACAATTACTCCACGTCTGATATCTCCAATGGATCAGGATGTAACTATGTCTTTAGGTATTGATAAGGATTTTTTAAATCAATATAATGCTCGTTATGGTACGAGTTTAGAGGTTGTTCCAGATGAATATGTGGAGTTTTCAAATAAAGAAATTACATTAAAAGCTGGTGAAGTTCTATCTTCAACAGTTGAAGTAACTATAAAGCCTTTATCGAAAGAAATGGTGGATAGTGGAAAAAAATATGCACTTCCTGTTGGTATTGTAGGAGCTAACACATCTTTGCTGGCTGGTGCTTCTTCTATTCTTTATCAATTAGAAAAGACTCCTATTGTTACAGTTCCGATTCTTAATAGTCGGAATAATGCTAAGTTCAGCATGACAAGCGATTATTCATTGACTCAATGGTCTGTTGAGTTCTGTGTTAATATAGATAAATTAGGTACTGCTATTGGACAGTTGAATAATCAGGCTATGTTCAGTGCTTTTGCTCCTGATGGTATGGATGGTGAAATCTATACCCGTTTTGGTGATGCTCCTATAAAGGGAAATATCTTCCAGATAAAGAATCAGGGTACTCAGATTAACTCTAACATGGAGTTTAGTACTAATACATGGTATCATTTGGCTGTTGTTTGTGATGGTGCTACTCTTTCTTTGTATGTGAATGGCGAATTGGATAATCAGATTGCAGTGACTGGTAAGGTTACTAATCTTGGAAAGAATAAATTCGGATTTGGTAATACTGATTATCTGAAAGCAAATGTAAAGGTTTCAGAATTAAGATTCTGGACTAAGGCTATATCTCAGACTCAGATAAAAGAGAATATGTATTCCATCGATCCGACAACAGAAGGGTTGGAAGCTTATTGGAAAATGGATGAAGGCTCAGGAAACGACTTTAAGGATTATACAGGACACGGTAATAACGGATATTCAGTTGGTACAACAGTGTGGTCACCAAATGAACGTCTGGATGGAAAACAATAAATGATGTTTTTTAAATTTACAACATTTATTTTTAATAGGTAAAAATATTATATAGAAGGCGTTACCAGTAAGATGGTTTGGCGCCTTCTTTTTTCTTATTTAATAAAATATATTATGAAAACACTAGGACAACTTTCAAAATTGGCTTTTTGTGCCTTGCTGGCTTCTTCCTGCCTGCAAGCAGAAGCACAAGTTGATTTAGTCAGAGGTGGTAAGACTAAATCGGTAATTATTCTACAAGATAACACCAGAGAGAACCGTACAGCAGCAAATATCCTGCAACTTTTTGTAGGACGTATTTCGGGAGCTGATATTCCAGTTGTAGCAAACCGTAAAGTAAAGAAAGGGGATATACTGATTGGTGGACAGGTTCCTGCCGGAGTGAAAGAAGACGGCTATGCTTTGTCTACTGCCGGTGGTATCTTAAAAATATCCGGTGAGGCTAATGGAGTAGTTTATGGAGCGGTTTCTCTGCTCGAAGATTATCTGGAAGTAGATTATTGGGGAGAAAACGAGTATTCACTGAAGCAGTCGCCTGATATTTCCCTGCCCATGATAGAGAAAGTGGACAACCCGGCTTTCCGCTATCGTCAGAGTCAGTGTTATGCCATGCGGAGCGATTCCATTTATAAATGGTGGAACCGCCTGGAAGAACCTCAGGAAACATTTGCAGCCGGATATTGGGTACATACTTTCGACAAGTTGCTTCCGGCTGAAGTATATGGCGAGAAACATCCCGAGTATTATGCATATTTCAACGGAAAAAGACATCCGGGAAAAGCCAGTCAGTGGTGTCTGACCAATCCGGACGTATTCGAAATAGTATCGCAGCGTATAGATTCTATTTTTAAGGCGAATCCTGACAGGAAGCTGATTTGTGTAAGTCAGAATGATGGAAATTATACAAACTGTACATGTGAAAACTGCCGGAAAATAGACGAGGAAGAAGGAGCTTTGTCTGGCTCTATGATTTATTTCTTGAATAAGTTGGCTGCACGTTTCCCCGACAAGGAGTTTGCTACACTTGCTTATTTGTATACGATGAATCCTCCCAAGCATATCAAACCTTTGCCTAATGTAACGGTGATGTTGTGTGATATTGATTGCGAGAGAGAAGTTTCGTTGACCGAAAATGCCAGTGGACGTCAGTTTATGAAAGCCCTCGAAGGCTGGTCGCAGATATCAGACAATCTCTTTGTATGGGACTATGGAATTAATTTCGACAATTATTTGTCACCTTTCCCGAATTTTCATATTCTGCAGGATAATATACGTACCTTCCGTGATCATCATGTAAAGATGCATTTCTCTCAGATAGCAGGTAGCTGGTGTGGCGATTTTGCCGAATTGAGAGCTTATCTTGTTGCCAAACTGATGTGGAATCCGGATGCTGATGTTGATAAGCTGATGAAGCATTTTCTGAACGGTTATTATGGTGCAGCAGGAGATTATTTATACCGCTATATCAAAGTGATGGAAGGGGCTTTGCTGGGAAGTGGATTGCGTCTGTGGATTTACGACTCTCCGGTATCACATAAAAACGGTATGCTTCGTCCGGCTTTGATGAAGCGCTATCAGCAGCTTTTCGATGAGGCTGAAGCTTCGGTAAGCAATGATCCGGTGCTGTTGGAACGTGTAAAAAGAGCACGTCTTCCGCTGCTCTATTCTGAGTTGGAACTTTTGCGTACTGAACAGGAAAAAGACTTTACTGCTGTTGTTCAGAAACTGGATTATTTTGAAAAAGAAGTAGAACGTATGGGTGATCCGGCTTTAAACGAACGTAATAATCATGCAATGGATTATTGTAAACTGTACCGCGAGCGTTATTTGCCGAGAAAAGAAGTCAATCTGGCTAAAGGTGCCAAAGTAACCTGGCTGGAGAAACCTCATGACCGTTATATGAAATTAGGTGAAACAGCACTGACCGACGGACTGTTTGGTGGTTCCAGTTTTGTTGAGAGCTGGGTAGGCTGGGAAGGAACCGATGGAGCTTTCGTTCTTGATATGGGCGAGGTGAAAGAGGTGAGAAGTATTGAAACTGACTTCCTGCATCAGATAGGGCAGTGGATTCTCTTCCCGCTGAGTGTATCGTACAGCTATTCAACCGACGGAAAAGAATATCATTTGTGGAAGACCATCGATATGCCTGAAGAGCGTTCGGGTATGGTGCTTTTCAGAGGTGTAAAAGCCGACTCGGAAGTACCTTTGCAGGCTCGTTATCTGAAAGTAGAGGTTACCGGAACAAAGGTATGTCCTCACTGGCATTACGGAGTAGGACATCCTTCTTGGTTCTTTATCGATGAAGTTACTGTACAATGAGTTTTATTTCTTTAAAATATATTTTTGCTTCATAGTTTTTTAAGATAGACTGAGTTCTAAAGATGGCATGTTGCCTCTTGGAACTCAGTTTTCTTTTTGTGGCTGTGTCTGTTTTCCTAGCTGTAAGGAATTATTTATTTGTGAATCACTGTTACAAACAGAGTCTGTTTTCTTAATTTATGTTGTAAAACACAGTTTTTTAACCTGATTATTTGCTAATTTCCAGATACTCCGTATCTTTGCATTGTGTTTTTCATAGTATTAGATTTAAGGTTAACAAAGGTTGGAGTACAGCGGTACTCCTTTTTTATGTCCGTACTTTGGGAAGTACCGGATATAAAAAAAGAGAAACCCGACAAAAAGCCAAGGTTTCTCTTGAAATTTAAGAAAAGCTGACAATTAATTTTTTTTCCAAATTCATTAATACACGTCCCAGCATCATGATAGTTGATCCACGGAGCTCAGGAAGCGAAGTTCTGATGTAACTGATAATCTCCGGTGTCAATTCCGGTGAGTTGGGGAACAGACGAGTTACATTGAGCAGGATAAGCTCGAAATCTTTTTGGTCTAATTCTCCTTTCTTGTTTTTTACCATTTCGAAAAACTGTTTTTGTCTCCTTTGGCATAACATTCTATCAGTTCGAACATTGGTGCGAAAGGATATTTTGGGTCAGTAGAAATTTCGTGGGGATTATTTTTTATACTCGTAAAGTATTGCTTACTTCGCATTATGAAAAACGATTATTTGAATATGCTAGCCAGCCTCGTGTTGCCGGCTCAGATATTAGATT
>OJKW01001857.1_pt1 | contig 11231 bp, 10 predicted proteins | sample 1596591 | NCBI WGS metagenome assembly OJKW01 (sample SAMEA4350166, study PRJEB24818) | metagenome | biome: human; feature: gut; material: faeces | place: Denmark | collected 2013-09
ATGCCTAAGTCCTGTTTTGGGGCAAAACCCGCAAAAACAGGACTCAGTCATAGACGGAACGCACAAAAGAAAACGGTACCTGTTGGATATTTTCAACAGTGAAAAGATGGAGGACGGTTTTTCCGTCCTCCATCTTTTGATAGGGATGTTCGCCCTTTGGGCAGGCGCTGCGGCACGGGAAAAACACCCCTGTGTCCGTTATCGATATAAAAAAAGACTGCCGGTTGGCAGCCTTTTTCATCGGTACGATCATTTACCGCCGCCCTGCAGCAGCTCCTCCAGCCGCTCACAGCGCCGGAGAACATCCAGATAAGCTTTCAGGCTGTCGTAGGAATCCACTCCCAGCTTGCTGTAGATATGGCTGTTGTGGCCCTTCACCGTCCCCACGCTGATGAACAGCAGGCCTGAGATGTCCTTGACCGCATAGCCCTCGGCATAGTAGCGCAGGATCACGCGCTCCGTACCGGTCAGCCCCTTTGCTCGGTCGATCAGCTCGGACACAAGGCTTTCCACCTGCCGGGGCAGGGCGGCCTCGGGCTGGCTTTCCCGCAGGCGGCTGTGGAAGTACGCCGTCAGCTCGTCGATCTCCCGAATCCCCGTGGGCTGCCAGTCCTGCGCCGGGCTTCTGGCCGCCGCAAAGCCCTGGGCAATGGGCGTGGCAAAGCGGCGGGAAAGGGCGGCGGCCAGCACCAGCATCCCCGCAAGGAAGCCCAGGGAGCCAAGGATCCAGCTGATGCGGGCGGTCTGGGCACGGTGGCGGTAGCCGCTCTCCGGTATCAGCGTCACCGCCGCCAGGGGATAGCCATCCGCCAGCCGTCCGGGGATGACCTGGTACTTTCCGAGATAGGTAGTATCGTTCCAGATAAAGGTGTCGTAGTCCCGGCCGCTTCGGATCCTCATCTCACCGGAGGCCGACAGGTCCGTCCCCTCCGTGCTGCCCAGCATGGCCTTATCCAGAAGGAGAGTATCCCCGTTCATGGGAGCCAGCAGCATCAGAAAGCTGCCGTAGGAGCTGGGGACCGTGCTGTGGGACAGGCCGAAGTAGAGCTCGCTGAGTTCCATGCCGCAGACCCCCCGCACCGTTCCGTTCCCATCCCGCACGGGAACGCACAGCAGCGTCACGCTCTCCCAGGTATCCAGCAGCGGCACCCGCCCCGTCCAGAGGCAGCCGCCGGAGAGCCGCTCACCCTCCCACGCCATGACCTGCCGGTAGCCGGGAATCAGGGACGTGTCCAGCTCCGGATTCCAGCGGTTGTGCAGCTGCAGGCCGTTTTCCCGCGCGGCATCCACCGTTCCCCGGAAGTAGGCTGTGGTGCCGCTGGGATGGGCGGAGCGCAGGCTGGAATAGCGGAGATACACCCCCATGCGGGAGGTCTTGGATTCCGGCAGCGTTGTATTGGCCGTGGCGTCCAGACAGAAATATACGCCGCTGCAGGTGCTTCCCGCCATGGTGGTTTCCAGAGTGGGGATCATCAGGGATTCCAGTTCTGCGATAAGCGCCGGATCGTCATTCAGCGCGTCAAAGGAGAGACCGCGGCGGGCAAGAAAGTGCTCCAGCTCTCCACCGACTGTTTCGGAAAGCTCAATGCCCTGCGCGGCGAGGGCATCCATCTGGGCAGTAAAAAGTGCGGCGGTGTTGCTCTGCTGCAAAGCCGCCGTTTCTCCGAATTGGCGTGCTGTGCGGGAGAGGACCCCCGTCACGCTCAGCAGAAGCAACGCGGCAGCCAGCATCGCCAGCACCATACACAGCCAGTACAGCACCAGACTGCCGCCGATGCTGCGGTTGCCCGCTGAATTGTCAGTTTTGGACAGACGCCTGCTCAAAAGCAGCACGGAGATCCCTCCCTTCCCGTTTTTGTCACTTGCCATAGCTTTTTTGGAGCTCCTCCCGCACGTTACGAAGCAGCGGCTCCAGCGCATCTGCGCCCTGCTCCAGGTACTGAGCCCGCCCGGCCGCCAGGCGCAGACGCACCGTCTTTTCAAAGTGGGTCTCAAGATTGAGATAATCCTCCCGCTGGGGCGGCACATAGAACGTGTAGTCCTGCCGCGTTTTCAGAAAGGCTTCATAGAGCGAAACATACATGGGATCGCTCAGCGTCTCGATGGCGGCAGGCAGGTAGCGGTCAAAGCCCTCCTTCGTCACCGGCATGTATCCAAGAGACGTAACGAAATCCACGTTCCGCTCCGGCTCGGTCAGCCACTTCAGGAAGGTCATGCAGGCCTTTTCCCGCTCCGGCGTGGACTTTACCGTGCAGACTCCCACGCCCCGCTGCATGACCAGCTTTTCTCCGTCCTCAAAGATGGGACAGGGCAGCGAGACGATCTCCACCTGCTCGGTGCGGTTGTCCTCATAAGTCACCACGTTGGAATAGTACAGCACGCTGGCGGACGAGGCGACGGACGCGATCACATCGCCGGTGCGCAGCGGCTCGGTGGCATAGCCGCTGCCCAGCCACAGCCCGCCGGTCAGCGCGGCTCTGGCGTAGGGCTCCCATGCGTAGGCGAATTTGGGGCCGAAGGCAATGCCGTTCTTGTCGAAAAAGTCCTCGCCCAGCGATTCCACCCCCACCTGGAAATAGTTGAAGTGGTAGTCGTGAACGAAAAAGCACTTGCCGCCCGACCAGTCCGCATACCGCTCCGCCATGGCGTACAGCCCCTCCCAGGTGGCCAGTTCGTCCAGGCTTGCGCCGGTTTCGGCGGCGAAACGGTCAAAGGCCGTTTTGTTCACAAAGAGGATCTCCGTGGATTTTGCCAGCGGCAGAATGACCAGCCGGTCATGGATCGTTCCTTCCTCAACAAATTCAGGGAGGTAGCCCTCCAGCTCTTCGTCGGTAAAATAGTCCCGGTAGTCCGCCAGAATGTTCTCATCCGGCAGCGCCAGCACGGTCTTTGGGTAAGACACGAACAGGTCCGGCAGCTCGGGCGCTCCGGGATCCTTGTAGGCGGCGGCCAGCACGCTCTCGTGGATAATGCCGCTGTTGCTGACGCTGTCCACCCGCACCCGGATGCCCTGCTCCTGACCCACGGTGCGGTTGAACTCATCCACCAGCGCGTTCATGGGCGAGTTTACCTCACCTCCGTAAACATGCCAGAGGGTGACGGTGATGGGGTCTCCGTTGGTTTCCCCGCAAGCGGCGAGGCACAGCACAAGACCAGCGGCCAGCGCCGCCAGCAGGAAGATTCGTTTTTTCATGGATATGCCTCCTCGCTCAGTGGGAAGGGGTTCATTCTTCACGCCCGTTTTTCTTTCTCTCATAATCGTCCTTTCAAGGGGGGTGAAGGCGCGGCGGCGTGGCCGCCGCGCCTTTCGGTGATTTGCTTGCGCATTATGCCCGGAGGATCACTTCACACTGCGATAGAGGAAGGTGACGATCTGGGCTCTCGTGCAGTTGTTGTCGGAGCCGAACAGTCCGCCGCCGATACCACCGGTGACGTCGTTCTTCTCCGCCCACTTGACTGCCGCCGCGTAGTAAGCGTCAGAGGCCACATCGGTGAAGGCAGAACTACCGCTGACAGCGGGGCTGCCGTTGGCACGCCACAGGAAGGTGACGATCTGCGCACGGGTGCAGGTGGCGTCGGGGCTGAACATGGTGTCGCTGGTGCCCTTGGTGATGTCCTGCTCCATCGCCCACAGGACAGCATCATAGTAGTAGCTGCCGGAGGGAACATCGGTAAAGGGCATGGCGTTGGACTTGGCGGCGGGGCTGCCTGCTGCGCGCCACAGGAAGGTGACGGCCTGCGCACGGGTGCAGATGCCATTGGGATTGAAGGTAGTGGCGCTGGTGCCGGTGGTGATGCCCTTGTCCACGGCCCAGATCACGGCGTCCTCATAGTAGGAGCCTGCGGGCACGTCGATGAAGGGATTCTTGCCGGTGGGGGCAGAAGCCTTGAACGTGGCCGCCACGGTGACCTTAGAATCGGGCATGGTGAAGGTATACTTGCCGTTCTTCTCGGTCAGCTTAATCTCCTTGTCCTTGCCATCCAGAACGGTGAGGGTATCGAGCACATAGCCCTTGTCGGGATCGACCGTCAGGGTGACGGTGGTGCCCTTAGAGGCAGTCTTGTGGCTCGCGGTCACGTCGCCGTTCTTGGCGCTCTTCACGGTGATGGGATAGGTGGTCGTGCCGGTACCGGTGGAGGTGCCAGTGCCGGTACCAGTGCCGGTGGTGGAGAGGTTTGCCGCGGCACTCGCAGGAGAAGCGTTATAGTTTTTCGTCTCAGCGAGGCGCGCATAGAAGGAATAAGAAGTGTTGGAAGACAGTCCCGTAAAGCTTGGACTGGGCTGCCAATTCGTACCATCCATGCTGTACTCAGCGCCGGAAACAGACTTGAGCGTGATACTGGTCGTATCGCGGCTGTCAAGCTCCGGGGCTTCGGGTGCAGCCTGATCCGCTTGGCGGATCGTCCACTCAATCTTTTTGTCATCTGTATTGCCATCAGTCCACTGATAGCCCGTCACCAGCGTCGCGGTCGCAGTGTATGTTCCTGCATCGGTCGCAGTATTGCCGGTCAGTGTGTATCCCACACCATTTACAACGCCGGTCTGCTCCGCACCGTTGTAAACAAGATTTGTCTTGGCAGTGGGAACGTCAACCTTTGTTTTGGTGCCCGGCGTGGGCGGCGGGGTCGTGCCCCCCGGACTTGCATTTTGCACGGCATGAGATACTTTGCTTCTGTACTATCAGACTTGGTCTTATAATTGTAGGTGACCGCTTCAGCGTCTGCGTCCACCGTCAGGATACCGGTCGTCTCATTCACTGTGCCGCCCTGCCAGTCGATCGCTCTTTTGGGATCAAACCCTGGCAGAGTTTTCATGTCAAAGGTTCCTCCGGCAGGCAGAGTGCCCTTATTATAAAACTGCTGATTATCTGAATTTACGTCTGTTATCTTTTCGTTCTTATCCAGATCCAGCGAGGTCAACCCGTTTTTCCCGTAGCTGATACTTTTCAATTCGAGGTTCTTGCTCACATCCAATTCAGCCAGAAAGTTGTCCCTGCAGTACAATTTTTCCAATTTGGTGTTTTTACTCACATCCAGCGCTTCCAATTGGTTAGACGAGCAGAGCAATTCTATCAGATTCTTATTCTTGCTCACATCCAGTGCGTCCAATTGGTTACCTCCGCAGTCCAGCTTTACTAGCGCCGTGCAGCCACTCACATTCAGCTCCTTCAATTTATTGAGCGAGCAATCCAGGGACTCCAGCGCCGTGTTCTGGCTCAAATCCAGTTCGGTCAACTCCATGTGTTTGTTTCCAAAACCGCTGCAATTCAACACTTTCAATTTTGCGTTCTTGCTGAGATCCAGCGTGGTCAGCGGGTTCCTTCCGCAGTACAACTGTGTTAGATTCGGGTTCTGGCTCAAACCCAGTGACTGCAATTTGCTGTTCGAGCATTGCAGCTCTTTCAGCGCCGTATTCTTGCTCAGATCCAGCCCGGTCAGTTCGTTATCCCAGCATTTCAGCGTCTCCAGCGCCGTAAAAAATCCGACGCCTTCTAAGCTTTTAATGCCCATGTTGTTCGCTTCGATCTTTTTAACCGCAGCGATCTCCGCACTACTGAGTTTGTTGTCCCCGTCTTTGTCAAAGTCCGTTTGAACATAGCTCCGGAAATTTTTATCCGGGAAATTGGCCTCGTTAATTGCCACTTCATCGGCGGCGAGCACCGCGGTCGGGAGCAATCCCACCACCATGACGAGGCAGAGCAGAAGGCTCAACAGTTTCTTCTTCATGCTCCTCTTCCTCCTTCATCGAAAGAATTTGTTGTGCGCCGCGTTTTTGTCCCCGGTATGCGGCCACCGGGCCGTTTTATCGGGCGCTCCGCCCGTTGATGGTTTCTGCCGTTTCGTCGAGCCATGCGCGCATCTGCTCTGCGGCGAGGTCGCCGATGCAAAAGCCGTCGATGAGCTTTAGCTCCACGGCCTTTTCCAGCGCGGCCAGCTTTTCCGGGGGGCCGTCCTCGCAGACGAGATAGACGCGGCAATCCGGCAGCTTCCGCCGCACCTCGATGGCGATGTCGCAGCGGGCAGAAACGTCCTTGTCCTCCACGCCATCGGTGAAGTCGGTCTCCAGCAGCAAAAGGTCCGCCTGCTCGCTCTCGCACTGCCAGACCACATCGGCACAATCGTCTGAGAGGACGCCCAGAGCTTTGCAGCCGCCCAGATCTTTCAGCCAATCCGCTGCATAGCGGGTCATGGCGGGCGAGGAAAAGCAGACCGCCGCTTTCGGCAGGGGCGGCTCCCGCCTCCGGAAGAGGCTCATACCGCCGCCTCCCGTCTCGCCGCCCCCTTGGGCAGACGCACCCCGCATTCGGGGCAGTACCGCGCCACGTTGGTGACGGCCACGCCGCAGCCGGGGCAGCAGCGGTGGCGGGAACGGTAGAAGTCATAGAGGGTCATCTCCGGCAGACGCGCGCCGCAGTCGGCGCAGTCCGTCCGGTCGGCGCTGTTGGCCTTGCCGCAGCTGGGGCAGATCTTGCGCCGCCGCAGCGTCTCCGGCCCGCAGCCATACTCCAGCAGCGTCACCTGCCGCAGGGCTTTCCGGGTTCTCAGGTCATAGTTTGTCATTCGGCGGCTCCCTCCTTTCCGTCTGTGCCGCCCACCTGCAATCTTGCTCCACAGATGGGGCAGAAGCAGGCGTCCGGTTCCTGGAGGCGGACGCCGCAGTGATGACAGAACGAGGGGTACTCGTCCTCCCACGGCGCACAGTCCAGACACAATCCCGCATTGACATTGAACATAGCGGAGGAGACATACTTCCCGCATTTGGGGCAGAGGTTGAACTCCCACTTGCCCTCCTGTTCCCACGCCAGCTCCAGCGCCGCCTCCTCCGTGTCCGCCCAGATGGGCTTTGTCACGCAGCACAGCTCGCCGGAGATGTCGCAGTAGAAGCGAAAGATCCTGCCGCCTCCTGAGTCGGTGACGACCCGGTAGGTTGCCGTTTTCCGTACCTGCGTCATCCGCATTCCTCCTTTCTTTTTTTCCATTTCGTCTTGTAAAGCTGTCGTGGAATATGCTACAATGCCTAACGAAGCGGTCGGCTCGACAGGATATAGAGCGTCGAGCGATCTTTCAGTTGGAGCTTCGCTCCAACCGAAAGGGGTACCCCTTTCACGATTCTCTGTTCATTGACGGGGGCCAAACGGCGATCTCGCCTCCCCGTCTGCCTGTTTTGTACCATAGATTTAAAATCTTGTCATACCCTAAAACCTCGATTTAGGGTAGACGGACGAAAATAATTTTCAAAAATCGCCGGAAAACAGCGTTTTCACGGACAAGTGTTTGCATACGGAGGACATAGCGGTGAGAAAGCAAGGTTACGCCATTTTTATGGTTTTCATCCTGATATTTGCCCTGACGGGCTGCGGAAATCAGTCCCTGCTCTCGGCCAAGGAGCCGGTGGAGCTGACGATGTGGCACGTATACGGCGAGCAGGCCGGTTCCCCGATGGATACGCTGGTGGAGGAATTCAACCGCACCGAGGGGAAAGAGAAGGGCGTCCGCGTCAAGGTGACGGAACTGAGCAGCGCCGCGAAGATCGGCGGCTTTCTGTTAGAGACACAGGGGGATTCCGCGCAGGAGATGCCGGACCTCTTTACCTGCCACATCGGGGACGCCATCGCCCTGGGCGAGGATAATCTGCTGGACTGGAATGACTGGTTCACGGAGCAGGAACAGAGCGAGTTTGTGTCCGGCTTCCTGGCCGACGGTAAAGCAGATGATGGCAAACTGCTGGTGTTCCCCCTGTCCAAATCCACGCAGCTGCTCATGTTCAATGGCACGGGCTTTGCCCGCTTTTCCGCCGCCACCGGCGTAAGCTATGATGACCTCTCCACCTGGGAGGGATTCTATGACGCTGCCGGGAAGTTCTATGACTGGACGAACGGCACGGAGCCGTTTTGTGCGATGGACTATCCCATCCGCGCCGTGGAGTTGAACGCGCTGGAGCATGGCGCGGAGGATTTCTACACAGAAGACGGCTGGTATGATTTCGACAACGCCGTTTTCAAGGAGAGCTGGATGCAGTTTGCCCGCGCGTTGGCTCAGGGGCATATCGTGGTGTCCGACCTCTATTCCAATACGCAGGTGATGACCGGCGAGGTTCTGTCCGGCCTTGGCTCCTCCGCGGCGATCCTTTATTATAATGATACCGTGACTTATGAGGACGGGCACAGCGAGCCGATGGACTTGCAGGTGGTCCCCCTGCCCATGACAGCGGGGGCGGAGCCTCTGATGACCCAGGCGGGCGTGGGCCTGTGCGCCTACAAGACCACGGAACAGAAGGCGGAGGCCGCCAGCCTGTTTGCCCATTGGCTGACGGAGAAGCAGCGCAATCTGGACTTCGTGACCTCCACCGGCTATATGCCGGTGCGGAACGGGGCCTTCGATTCCATCGACGAAGTAGAATTTGCAGATCAGGGCTATGCCAATCTCTACGCCGCCCTCAAGACCATGCAGGAAACCTATACCCCGCTGGCCGAAGTGCGCTTCACGGATTACTATTCCAAGGTCCATACCCTGTATGACGGTCTGCGGCAGATGCAGCAGGAGCTGCCCCGGCGGGCTGCTGCCGGTGAGGATGTGGAGGCGCTGGCGGAGGAGACCTGGGCGCTGTTCCGCTCCATCCAGTAAATCACTTTTCCGTAACTTTCCATCAAGGCAGGTGAAGGCCATGCAGGTATCGTCCTATCTGAAAAACGCGCGGCGCTCCATGCGGCATAAGCTCATCGGCTACATGATCGTGCTGGCGGTGCTGCTGGTTGCGGCGCTTTATGCGGGACTTACCCTGTTTGGCCGGTTGAGCAGTCCCAAGGCCGAGATCAAAAAGGCGCTGGATCTCCAGATGGAGATCTTTCAGAACGATATGGAATCCCTTTGGCATAACGTCTCCGTTATGAGCATCCTTCTTTCCGAGGATATGACCGCGCTGCTGGAGGACACGCTGCAGCAGCAGGGCATTTCCTTTGAGGAGCTGGACGGGAATGCGGAGGCGACCAAAGCGGTGGAGGACGCCATGCTGGAGCCGCTGAGTCAGTACGTCCGGCAGGCGGACTGCTCCGGCGCGTTTGTCGTCCTGGAAAGCTCCATGAGCGACGGGGATACAGCGGATGCTCGCAGCGGTCTCTATGTGCAAAGGGCAAACGCGGGGCGTGTGACCAATAACCTGCTGCTGTTCCGGGGCATCGCCAGCGTGGGCAAAGCGCACAATGTCATGCCGCACCGGAAGTGGGCGCAGGAATTCCATATTGGGCAGTTCCCCAATTACGCGGAGCATGCCGTACAGGCTGCCGCCCCGATTGCCGATTCCCGCCGCACCACAGACCTTGTTACGCTGCCGGGAACCTCGGAAAAGGCGGTTCTGCTGACGATCCCCATGATCGGGGCAGACGGCACGGTCTATGGAATGTGCGGCTTCTCCATCAATCAGTCCTATTTTTCCGCGTGCTATGACCAGCCCTCCAACCTCAGCCGTCTCGCCTGCCTGCTGACCACGGAGAGCGGTGATACCTTGGATGCGGGAGCGGCCCTGATGACCTATACGGAGGAAGGCTTCTGCTATGTTCCTCCCGAAGCACTCACCGTTAAGCCGATGAGCGACGGTCTTGTGTCCTTGAACGGCGACGGTTTTTCCTTTGTCGGCATGGTAGAAAATATTTCCACGGCAAAGGGCGATGGAGCGCCTCACACGCTGGCGGTGCTGATCCCGAAAGAGGATTACAATCTCGCTGTAGCCAAAAATATTATGCAGACGGCTTTGCTTTCGGCGCTGCTGCTGTTCTGCGCCATCGTTTGCTGTCTGTATCTGGCGCGCCGGTATCTTGCTCCGGTGCATCGGGATCTGGATCGGCTGCGGGACGAGGACCGCGGCGGCGAGCAGATGGCGTTTGCTGATTTTGAACCGATCTCCGCAACGCTGCAGGCGCAGGATCGGGAGAACGAGAAGATCATCACCACGCTGGAGCAGGAAAAGCAGACCGTGCAGGAGCAGGCCGTGCAGCTTTTGGATAAGAATGAAGAGCTGCAAGGGCAGTTTGAAGCGGCGCAGGCCGACGCTCAGCGACTGGCCTACTTCCGGAAATCCGAGATCGATCCGGCGACCTATGAGATGTTCCAGGTTGGCTATGATATGCTGACGCCAACGGAACGGGAGATCTTGGAGGCCCTGGCCGATGGCAGCAGCCCCCGTGAGCTTGCCGAACAACGGAACTGCTCGGAGAGCACCATCGCCACACACCGTAAAAACATTTACAGAAAGCTGGGCATCCACAAAGCCTATCAGCTTAAAATCTGCATCGCGCTTCTGCGACAGGAGCGAGAAGCACAAAACTGAACAAGAAACGAGCCGCCCCTGTCAAGCGTTGAGCCTGACGGGGGCGGATTTGTCCCGGTCCTTTGCTTTTAATCCTGCTCGAACATTTTCAGAGAGTTCAGGATCGATGCCACACCATCCCGCCCGCCAAACCATTGTTCCAATTCTGCTCCGTCTGCGGGCGGCACGGGTTCAGGCGCAGCGGAGATAAGCTGTCTAAGGCCACATGTGCGTCATACCGCTTTTTTCGTAAAGCCTTATCCACCAGGGTGCCCATTGGCAGCATCGTTTTCCGGTGCGCGGCCACATAGCAGTCACAGGCGGGGTACCGTCCGCAGACATAGTATTTGGCATCCGGGTCCGGGGCCTTGTCACCGTAGACCACGCTGGCCGGACGAAGGTACGCCTTCGAACCGCAGACAGGGCAGGTAATATTGATTCGTTTCATGCAAGATCTCCTTTCTGTTTCTGATATTTTGGAACGAGGGTGCAAAACGATGGACTCGCGAGGTATTCCATCGGACACTGCTCGGAACTGCTCATTTCCCAGGTCAGGTATCTGGAAAAGAGGGATGAGAAGGCGTCCTTGCTGAGCGTTCCGATGCATTCTCCCAGATCGATCCGCTCTCCGGTTTCTTCTTCAAACTCCCGAACGCCGACGAGCAACGGTGCGCTATCCTGTCGGATTGCCGCGAGACAACCGGAGCAGTCAACCTTACAGGGATGTGGGCACGGCCCACAGGGGACATAAATGGCGTTACGCCAGTTTCCTTTGCAGCTGAACAGCAGTTCATACAGATTTCGATTCATTTGATCCATGGGAGCCTCCTTAAAAATCCCTCGTAGTATTACGCGCCGCTCAAGGGGGTATCGTCCCCTTAAAATTTGAACTTTTTGTAAAGAATAGAAAAAGCGGCCCGCATATAGC
>OJKW01001865.1_pt1 | contig 11198 bp, 15 predicted proteins | sample 1596591 | NCBI WGS metagenome assembly OJKW01 (sample SAMEA4350166, study PRJEB24818) | metagenome | biome: human; feature: gut; material: faeces | place: Denmark | collected 2013-09
CCAGTTCCGGCTTGCCCCAGTCCCACACGGTCTTTGCCAGCTCCACAGAGCCTTCCGGGATGCCGGACCAGTAGGGGCTTTCGTTGTTCAGCGAGTGAGAAAGTTCCACCCAGCGATATTTTTTAGCATTCTTCAGTGCGTTCCACAGTTTATAATCAGCCATTGTCGGTTCTCCTTTTATTGTGACGATGTGTGTTCGGGCACTTCTCCCAGACAATGGCATCTTCCTGTTTTTTCTCAGTCTGTCTGCCGGGAATTTGTCTGGGAGCAGCGCATTCGCCCGGGCAGCCTGTGCCGGGCATCTGTTGTATATTTCATCTGCCTGTGCTCCCTTCCTTGTGTTGGGGATAGTATAAGCCCATTTTCGCACTATGTCAATAGGTTTATCTTCACAAGGACACCTCTCAAAGACACCTCTGCCCTTTCGTCCGCCGGTTGCCCGCCGCCATCACTGCGCCGATTCGTGTACCGCAGGTGCTTTCCAAGCAATCGCCCGCGCTGCCTGTTCTTCGAGTTTGCTTGACAGTCCTCGTCTTTCTTTTGATAAATCAGATTTATTCGATATCGTCATAAAATCTCTGTAACACTGCCGCTAATCCCTCCGGAGATTCTATGTTTGCTTCATGACCTGCTTTCAGAAGTTCATGAAAGTGGGAATCGCTCAAATAACTGGCAAGTTCCTTTGAGGCTTTTTTATTTGCATCGTCTTTTTCGCCACAAACGATCAATACAGGACAAGACACCTTACACAATGAATCTCTGAAATCCAATTCTGCCATCGTGCCGCACAAACTGATCACATCTGCTTTTTTGAATCCAAATTGCTTGAACGTTGCATTTGGCATAAAGCGGAACAGCATATTCTGGAATTTCAATAATTTTTTAGGCATTTTGTATTGTGCCGCAATTAACACAAGCGCCTTTACTTTATCCGGCTGGTCTATTGCATAATTAAGTGCTAAAACAGCACCCAGAGAGAGCCCACATAAGACGATTTCGTCATTTTCCTTGTCGCACTCTTCTGAAAATGCAGTATATAGCTCCCCATAGGTGGCCGCTTTTCCTTCCAGCATCTCTGCCAAGCTCAAGCTGGCGCTTCTATCCGAGACCGTCGTTTCTTTTATTACTCTGTCCCAACTGTCTGGTTTTTGTCCTAATCCATGTAAGTATAAATACTTCATCTACTTTTTACCATCATCATTTTCTCTTTTTTCTTCATACGTCCTGCTGCTTTTCCAGCACTTCAAAGTGATACCGGGGCTTGCCTCTGCTCTTTTTGCCGTACTCGATGGCCTCTTTGGGGCAATGGCAGATGCACGCCATACAGTGGGTGCAGTTTTTGCCCCAGACCGGCTTGCCGTTTTCCAGACGGATGTTGTGCAGGGGGCACAGCTCCACGCACTTACCGCAGCCGATGCAGGCATCCATTGCCCGGAAGGCATCGGTTTTCACAAAGAAGTGATAGAACACCGGGTTCACCGGGCCGCTCATAAGGCGGTCGTAGAGGTTCTCTCTTGGCGGGGGAAACTCCTGCCCGGCTCTGAGCCGGGTCAGCACCTTTTGAAGCGCAGGTTCTGCCCGCTCCACGATGCTCCGTGCTTGCTCCTTCCGGGGTGCATTGAACATGGCAATGTAGTTTTCCGGCATGATGATCTGGGCTGTGCCCATGTACTGCAGCTGCTTTTGCGCCGCAAGCTGCCGGTTGTACTTTGCCGCATTGCCGATCTCGCTGCCGCAGTCCATCACAAACCAGATGCGCTCTGCCCCGGTCAGCGCGGTCTTGCCCAGCCACTCCGACACCAGCCGGGGGATGCGCCATGCGTAGGTAGGCGTTACCAGCACCACGTCACGCCCGGTCTGCACCGGGGCGGTATTCCCTGCCTTGATGTAAGCGTTCAGGTCGTAAAGCGGCATTCCCAGTCCTTCGGCAATGCGCCGCGCCAGATATCGGCTGTTGCCGGTTCCCGTAAAATAAAGTACCATGTCTGCTCCTTCGTTTTTTATGTGGTTTTCAGATGTCTGTCTACCCGGCAAACTGGAATTCGTTATTCTCCTATAGAGGCACCGCTATCGTCTTTAAGGCCACAAATCGCAACTATGCCATTATTTTTATAACTTACAACGAGAGTAGTGTCATTCCCAAGTTTCCAACATGCAGTGCTGTTTTCACTGGTATCAGGCTTCCCCCATACCTCTCTAAGCTGGTCAATATGGTACCCTGGCAAAAGGCTATTAACATCGGCTTCACTCATTTCTGCGATTGCCGTCAGAGTGGGAAGATTGTCGTTGCTTTTGCGATTGTAGTATCCATAAAACCATGCCGATACACATATCGCGAGAACCAAAATGATTACAGCCATAACAGATAGCTTCTTTTTCATACAATCACACTCCTTTGTCAAATTCCGAGTTGTCGCTCTCTGTATACCATGCCTTTTCCCCACAGAAAAGCAAAAATGTTCCCGGAGGGCTTGTGCGTATGTTTTTCCAGCGTTTCCAATCTGAATTTCTCAGAACAGAATATCCTCCGGCTTGAACTTATCTTTTTCGGTAATGGGGCGGATCACCTTGCAGGGCACCCCTGCAGCGATGACGGCGGCGGGAATGTCATGAGTGACGACGCTTTCTGCCCCGATAACCGAGCCTGCCCCGACGGTAACGCCGCCGCAGACGGTGGAATTTGCGCCGATCCAGACGTTTTCCTCCAGCGTAATGGGTGCCGAGGTGCCAATGCCGTGGCTGCGCTGCTCCGGGTCGATGGCATGACCGGAGCAGGCAAGGCATACGCCGGGGGCAATAAACGCACCTGCTCCGATGTTTACCGGAGAGGTATCCAGAATGACGCAGTTATAATTGATGACCGCCAAGCCATGGGTATGGATGTTGAAACCATAGTCACAGTGGAAATCCGGCTCAATGCCAGTCATGGGAGAGCAGGTGCCCAGCAGGGTCTGCAGGATGCTGCGCCGCTTTTCCTGTTCGTTGGGAGCGGTGCGGTTGTACTCCCAGCACAGTTGCTTTGCACGGTTCTGCTCCTCCGTGGGGGTGTTTTCATAGCCACTGACGTAGGCGGCAGGGCGTTTCATAATATTCAGAGCGTTCATCGTGTTTGTCCTTTCTATACAGTGTATTTTTAAGAATTATGCCACATTCTCTGTCGGTGTGTGATAGGCTGCTTTTCCTCATTTGTTTGTCCGCTTGGTCTTCTCCATCGCTTTGCCCTTAGCCAGCTCATCCACCAGCTTGTCCAAATAGCGGATCTCCTTCATCAGCGGCTCTTCGATACTCTCCAGCTTTACGCCGCAGACGCTGCCCTTTATGAGCACCCGGTCCGGATTGAGCCGCGGAGCGTCTCGAAAGAAATCTCCATACAGCGTTCCATTCTGCACCGCAGCCTCAATTTGCGGGACGCTGTAACCAGTCAGCCACCCAATAATTTCATCTACTTCTGCCTGCGTCCGCCCCTTGCGGACTGCCTTTGCCACCAGCATAGGATATATTTTTGCAAATGGCATGGCATATACTTTTTCAGTTTCCATTTCCGTCCCTCCCTCAGGTTCGTCTATGTGCAATGTATATCGTTATTTGAAAGCCAGCCAGACGCAAAGACGCAGTGCCGGTTACGGCCCTGCCATAATCTGCACTGCGTCTTTTTAATCCTCTGTATACGCAAACAATTCTTCCACCGTGGTGTGAAAGACCTTTGCAATGTCCATCGCCAGTTTCAGGGATGGGTTGTACTTGCCTTTTTCAAGGTTGACAATGGTTTCCCGGCGTACCCCGACCAGCTCGGCCAGCTCCGCCTGCTTGAAATTGTCCCGCTCCCGGTATTCTTTCAGTTTTGTGACCAGTGCCATGCTCAGAGTCCTTTCTCGTCCATCAGCCAGAACGCAACCGTACGCACGACTTCAATCAGGATCAGCATCCCCATCAGGCAGTAGCCGATGACCTCGGTGGTAAGCACGAGCCGACCGATGGCACAGGCAAAGCCAACCCCAATCAGGGCGGCATTGCAGACCTTCAGACAGATGCTGTCGCATCGGTGGAGATTGGCCTCGGCCATTTCGTCGGCAGCTTCCTGCTTATATTTCCGCACCCGGATAGCGCGGAATACAAAATACCAGAACGTGAAGCCACCCACAACGGTCTGGATAGTGGGATAAAAATTCTTCCAGTCGTTCCGTGCCCACATCCAGTAGTAGAGCGCGATCAGAACGGCAAAGATGATCTTGTCGGCGACCAGCTCTTTCAACGTGACTTTTTTCATAGGAAAGTTCCTTTCTTGTGAATGAAGATATACCATACAATGAAATGAGGTGAGAAATTTCGCACACCTTGTGTGATAAATATATCACATGGCACAGAGCATGTCAATAGAAAATGTGCGAGAAATATAACTTTTCCAGAACGCATGATGAACAATGATTTCAAAAAGGCGGCGAGTGGGCCATCATCCACCGCTGCAAACGCTGCGGAAAGCTCAGCTCCAACCGAGTGGCGGCAGACGACAACCCCATGAAGCTCATGAGCATTGCCATGAAGCCGTTGTGCTCTCCGCCGTTCCCGCTGGACTATATTGAAGAAATGACCGCCTTGATGGGCGGCGATGGACGGATGCGGTAAGCCGCCGCCAAAAACGAAAAGATCGCTGTGCCGGAGAAGTGCTCTGCGGTACAGCGGCCTTTTGCAACTTACCCCCTGATTTTTACAACGAATTGCATATCGCAAATATGCTGTTTGAATGTTGCGTTAATTTTTTGACTTGCGATAATAAACAGGATGTTCTTTCATTCCATCCCATTTTACCCTTCCCGCTGCTCCACGATCTCCAGACTGTCCCGCCCGACATGGCAAAGCAGGAACAGCACCCTCACGCCAGCGGCTTTCGCTTCGGACAGCGCTGTGCCAAACTCCGGCTGAATATCAACATTCGGCCTTACCTCGGCGACGCCTTCCATCTGAATCACGAAAGCCACTGCGCACCGATACCCTGCCTGCTGTGCCTGTGCCAGCTCGCGTAGGTGCTTCACACCCCGTTCGGTGGGTGCATCCGGGCAATAGCCGATGCCGTCCACTTCCAGTGCGCAGCCTCTGACTTCCAGCAGGTACTTCTGTTCGCCCTTTTCCATGTAGAAGTCGATGCGGGATTTTCCGTAGGTAAACTCCGGCCTGACAAGGTCAAACTCCTGCTTTGAGAGCCATTCTCCTACCACCTTGTTGGGTGCCTGACTGTCCATATTGACCCAGCCAAGTTCCTGCTTGCGTACCGCCACAAGGTCGTATTTTGTCTTGCGTTTCGGGTTGTCCGACACTTCCAGACGCACTGCTGCACCGGGCAGCAGCAGTTCCTTGCACCGCCCGGTGTTCTTGACATGAACCGTTTACACCACACCGTTCACATCTACATGGGCAATAAAACGGTTGGGACGGTCAAGAAAAATGCCGTCCACGATTTCTCTGTATTTCAATGTTTACTCCATTTTCATTTTTGTCTGATACGTCTGCGCCGTCCGGGCATCAAAGCAGCAGAAGATGACCCTCATATCGTAGTCGGCGTGGTTTTGCAGCCAATCGGTCACTGTATCCACCGCAATTTGGGTGGCGGCATCCAGCGGATAGCCATACACGCCCGTAGAAATTGCCGGGAAGGCGATGCTGTGGATGTCGTAGGTCTTTGCCAGCTCCAGCGAGTTCCGGTAGCAGTCGGCCAACTGTACGGCATCCTCCGGGGTGCCGGAGTAGATGGGCCCCACCGTATGAATGATGTACTTTGCCTTCAGCCGGTAGCCCTTGGTGATCTTTGCTTCACCGGTGCGGCAGCCGTGCAGGGTGCGGCACTCGGCAAGCAGCTCCGGCCCTGCTGCCCTGTGAATGGCTCCATCCACGCCACCGCCGCCCAGCAAGCTGCGGTTGGCTGCATTCACGATGCAGTCACAGTCCAGCTTGGTAATGTCTCCATGCACTACTTGAATCTGCTTTTTGGCTTTTCAGAAATCATATTCCATCCTTCCTTTTGCCTCTTAAACTTAAGCATACCTGAATCAATAAACGACCGTTCAATTTCTCTGTCCTTCTTTTGAGAGCATTCTCTACAAATTGCTTCGTCATTATCGCAATCATGTTGATAATACACTAACTCACTCTCTGGTTTGCGCTTGTGACACCTTACGCAGGTATGCCAACGTTCTTCTATCAATCCTGATAAATTTCTTTTCTGGTCAACCGGTTCTATTTTTTCATTCAGCTTCTTTTGAACACCTTTCTGCCGCTCTTTTATTTTTTCATATTCAAACCGATGTTCTTGTAGTTTTTGTTCCAGCCATTCATCTTCCAGTCGTTTCAGTTTGCCATTTTTGATCCACTCAGTTCGGAAATCGAGTTTTTCAATTTTCTTCATGAGTTGTTCTCTATGTAGCTCATAGAAATTTACGTTTTTATCGATATAGATTGCAAGTGTTGGTAACTGGTTATATGGCCGAGGGACCTGTTGTTCTTTACAAATTGTTGCTGGTGGAACAACAATAACCGCAAGTTTTTTCTGTTTTCCTCTTGCGGTCAATAGAAGTGTTTCGGGAAGTTCTTTTTTATAGATAACCTCACATTTTTCCACTTCAAATGGGTGGGATTCTAATACAGCTTCTGCTTTATCTAATTGAATCGTCGAAAAAATAGTATGTGCCCGAATTGTACTCAGCCAAGCTTGTTGATCTGCTGCAAGTCCACTAAAATTCGCATAGACAGATGGTGGGCAAAATGTTCCACTTGACTCAATGCTCTGCTTAAAAAACTTATAAAGAGCTGTCATAAAAGCAATCGTTTCATTGCATGGCTTTCCAAGATGTGCAAAATGTGGTTGTCGAATCGTCCCCTTGTTTTTCGCCTGAAAATCTCCTTTGCAAAGTGGGCAGATGCAACCGCATTTTTTTCCATTCTCCTCTCTGGAAATATCTGAAATTAGTATAAGTTTTCCTTCCTTTTCTCCAAAAGGATTCTTTAACGATGACATTACGTTATCCCTCACTTTTTGAGCAGTTCCAGTGCCTTATCCATAGGCACGCAGCTAGCATAGCGATCCGGCCAGAGGAATTCATTGTAATAGCGGTAGCTCTGCTCCCCTGTCATATACTCGTTGTCCCGCGTTGAATTTGCACAGGCAGGAACGATTATGTGCAGACCATGCTCAAAGCCAGCCTCCACCGTTGCATTGATGCAGAAGTCGGTCATGATGCCGCAGACCATCACATCTTTTTCGCCCCTTGCAGTCAGATATTCCAGCAGACCGCTTTCTTTTTTTAACGCACTGCACACAGTCTTGACGAATCGTTTTTCTGTCGGCAGCGGAGCAAACCCGGGATAGACCTCAAATTCATCGCCCCCGATGGAGAAACCGGTACCCAGCCCATCATCATGCTGAACATAGACGACTTCTGTTCCCTGTTCGCGGGCAGTACGGATCAGCTCCTTGATGTTGCTGACAAACTTTTCAAACGCATACAGGCGTTCGTCCACGATACCTTTCTGTGTATCCACGACCAGTAAAACCATATAGTAGCCCTCCTGTTTTTCTTTGGTTCCATCCTACCACAGACCACCGGTTTCTACAAGCGGCTTCAAAAATCCACACAGACAAAACCTGTGTTTCACCTGCGGGGCTTGAGTCAGCTTCCCATGGCAATGAGCACCAGCACGACCACCACCGCAATGGCGATAAGGCAGCCGCAGCCGCTGCCGTCTCCGCCACCGCCGCCATTGTTGTGGTTTCCGCCACCACCGCCGGACGAACCGCCAAAGTTGCGGTTGAAAGCCGTCATGTACTGGGCATAGCCCGTGTCACCTTTGCCGAAATAGCCGTAATCACCGTTTGCCATGGTATTTTCCTCCGTCCGAAGTGTGTTTTGCTTCTCTTTCTGATTCTATTCTATCAGGAGCGTTGTCCCATAAAAATCCCTTTCAGAAAATTAGTCCATCTTTTTCCAGCGCCTTTACCAGTAGTACTCTGCGGCATGAGCAACGAAAAATGTCTCCGTGTCACCGGCACGGTAAGGGCGAATACCCGCAGGGAACGACAAAGCAGCCATTGCATGAGCCAGCTTCACTCTTGGCGTGAGCTGGATGAAAAATCAGAAGGGTCGTTTTTCTTGACTTCGACCCGGCAGAAGAGTATACTCCGTGGCAGTGAAATATTCGGCTATGACGAGAAAGAGTACCCGGAAAGAATGCTGCAGAGAGCTGCCGGATGGTGCAAGGCAGTGCAGGGCGTCCGTGGGAAGATCCTCTCCGAGCTTTCCGGCTGAATGGGCGGTATCTACGCCCCAGTAAGCGGGAACGGCAGGCCCCCGTTATCACGGGCCGCGCATTGTTGGATGCGCACTGAGGGGCCGGGCTTTGCACCGGCAATAAGAGTGGTACCGCAGAGGAGTTTATGCGCCTTTGTCTCTTACGAACCGTAGGGGACAAAGGCGTTTTTGTTTGCGGGAAAGCCATTTTCCGGATGTTTCATTGCCTTTGCATCCGCAAAAATAAGTGTTTTGAAAAAGGAGACTTCATCATGAAAACATTGGAAAAAGTAAGCGACTTTGTGGGCAAATACATGGCCGCCATCGTCATTGTGGTAGCGGCACTGGCGCTGCTGTTCCCCGGTCCCTTCAGCGTGGTAAAAACCGCATGGGTCAACACCCTGCTGGGCATCGTCATGTTTGGCATGGGTCTTACCCTGAAGCCGGAGGACTTCAAGGTAGTGTTCAGCCGCCCGAAAGACGTGGTCGTTGGCTGCATTGCCCAGTTCACCCTGATGCCCTTTCTGGCATGGGCGCTGACCCAGGTGTTCCACTTGCCCACTGAGCTTGCCATCGGTGTCATTCTGGTGGGCACCTGCCCCGGCGGCACCTCCTCTAACGTGATGACCTACCTTTCCAAGGGCGACGTTGCACTGTCCGTTGGCATGACCGCAGTTTCCACCGTGCTGGCGCCCTTCCTCACCCCGCTGCTGACCCTGCTGTATGCCGGTCAGCGGGTGGAGGTGAACCCCATGAGCATGTTCCTGTCCATCGTCAAGGTGGTGCTGGTTCCCATCGCACTGGGCTTTGTGGTCAACCACTTCTTCCACGCCTTCACCCAGAACGCCGTCCGGGTGCTGCCGCTGATCTCCACCACTGCCATCGTGCTCATCATCTGCGCTGTTGTGTCCGCAAACTCCGCCAAGATCATGACCAGCGGCCTGCTGATTCTTGCCGTGGTCATCCTGCACAACCTGCTGGGCTACCTCACCGGCTTTGGCGTGGGTAAGCTGCTGAAGCTGGATTCCACCAAGTGCCGTGCAATTTCCATCGAGGTCGGAATGCAGAACTCCGGTCTGGCCACCTCTCTGGCTGCCGCCCACTTTGCACAGTATCCGCTGGCAACCATCCCCGGCGCTGTGTTCTCTGTGTGGCATAACATTTCCGGTGCCGTCCTCGCCAACTTCTTTGCCCGCACCGCCGAGAAGAAGGACTGAGTTACTACATACCATAAGGGGCTGCTGCACAAGGTCTGTTCCCTGTGCAGCAGCCCTTTTTTTCAGTACAAAATTCTGGAGACGTGGTGTTCCTGCTTGCCCAGATACAGCTCCACGATCATCCGTCCGTTTTCGGTGTTGCAAAGCTCATCCCTACAGTATATGCTCTTTTCACAAATGTCACTGTGAATGCCAATATATACTTGAGCCACTTCCCAGCACACAGCGGGTACCCGACGACTTCATGAAACAGCTCAAACAGAACCGATAAACTGCAAAAGGCTGGGATCTGCAACGATCCCAGCCTTTTTTCAAATCATTCAGAAGAGCTTGCTCAGAACCGAGTTCTGGCGGCTCTCATAGATGCCAGCATACTTGACCAGTGCGCCCAGCAGTGCGTTGCACTGATACTGATTGATGTCGATAGGGTTGCCGTCGGCGTCGGTACGGCTGTCGCCCAGCGCATCCCGCTCAGGATGGAACTGCAGAGCCAGCGCAAACAGACTGTCTTGATGCTCCACGGCCTCGATGATGCCGCGGAATGTCTTGTCCTTCACGACCGTCTCGGCGGTGACAGCCGCTTCATAGACCACATTGTATTCCAGATTTCCGTCGGCGTCCACCGTATACAGGATCACCGATTCGATTTTCCTGCTGGGGCTGACGCCGTTTTTCCCCTCTGCTGCAAAGGCAGGCACAGAGCATTTCCACCCCGGTGCTTCTTTCCAAACGCCGAGATTAAAAAAGCCCAAAGCGACCCTTGATTGCTTCAGGCTTCTTTGCCAGAATATCAAAACACCCCTTGCTCACACCCGATTGGTCACCTCGTGACCTTGGGTGTCGTCCTCGTCCACACGATAGACCACCTGATCCATCGTATCGCAGTCGGCGCAGGCGGTGGCATCCGGGCGCTGGGCGTAGATCATCAACTGGTCCGCAAAAGGGTACTTGTACAGCCGGGATGCGGTGGTCAGGTAGTCCGTCCAGCTTTCCCAGTACCGGGTCATGCCGTTGGCTGTGCGCTGGGCAAGGGCGAGATATTCTTCGGTTTTGCTTGGCATAGCGTTCCTCCCTTCGTTTTTTGAGCATAAAAAGAGCGGGCAACCGTTTTGTAGCCGCCCGCTGGAAAGTGTATTATTTTGTCTTCCTTCAGAAGTCTGTTGTTCCTTCTTCATGTGGTCATTTTACCAAACGAGCTGCCTTATAAAAATCACGTTCAAGAAAAACACAACATCCGTTTCGTGCTGCCCTCCCACCTTGCCACATAAACTATAGGAGAACTGCTCCGGGAGACTAACTATTAAAAGTCAAGCCCCAAAATGAAAAAATCCGCCAACCGACCGCTGCCCCTGACAAACAGCATTCAAATGCTGGTCTTGGAACAGCGAGGGCGACGGAGAGAACAGCAAAGCAAGCCCGGCCAACCCTCGCAGAAACAGAATAGCATTTGAATGCTTCGGTTCGTCAAGGGTTCGCTGCGCCAGCTAAGTTTCTGTTGGAATTAGCTCGGGCTCAGGAGAAAATCATGCAGCTGTAAGATATGTTTTTCCAGACTTCTGCAAAGCGTAGATCAGCCGCACGAGTTTCTTCATGGCATGGGACAGGGCAACATTGTAGTGTTTTCCTTCGGCACGTTTTTTGGCAAGGTATTCAGCAAAGACAGGATTCCAGTAGCAGACGTACTTGGTTGCGTTGTAAAGGGCAT
>OJKW01001868.1_pt1 | contig 11185 bp, 9 predicted proteins | sample 1596591 | NCBI WGS metagenome assembly OJKW01 (sample SAMEA4350166, study PRJEB24818) | metagenome | biome: human; feature: gut; material: faeces | place: Denmark | collected 2013-09
TCCTCACATCCAGCTTCCTTCAGATTCCGCCTCACGGTGGACACCCTTGCCTTCGGCTATATCCTTCCCACTACCGGGTGGATTCGGGACTTTAACCCGTTAGAAACGTGCGCCGCTAGGCGCACAAACCTAAAAAGAGGAAAATTCAATGAAATCTGAATTTTCCTCTTTTTTTACACTTTTTCTATTTTTTACTCGTGACGCAATGCCTCGATTGGGTCTAAGTTTGCTGCCTTATAGGATGGCAGAAGACCGAAAATAATTCCGATAATCATGGAGAATACCACGCCGCCTACGGCTGCCGGTGCACTGATGGCAACCGGTGTGGTACTAAGTTTCGAGATAATCTCAGCTAATATGATTCCCACCAGAACTCCAATCAATCCGCCTAAACTGGTAAGTACTGCTGCCTCGGTTAAGAACTGTCCTAAGATAACAGACTTTCTTGCTCCGATTGCTTTCTTCAGACCAATCTCACTGGTACGCTCCGTTACGGATACCAGCATGATATTCATTACACCGATACCGCCAACCAGAAGGGAAATTCCGGCAATCCAGATTAACATGGTATTGGTGGACTGGCTCAACTGCTGAATTTGTTTTGCCTGCTCCAGTAAGTCTTCGGATTTGTACTTAATGGTATCATCCGATGTTGCAAGATAGCCATTTAAAATATCGGCACTCTTCTTTCCTGCATTGGTCATATCGCTGGTGCTCTTTGCTTTAATGAGAACCTGCTGTGGTTCGTCATAACGATAGATAATCGGCCAGGTTACAGATGGTACATAAATCTTACCACTGCTGTCCTGGGAATAAGTATAATAATCATCAATGGAATTGATAACCGGCTCGAACTGCTCGCTCTTGGTTGCAATTCCTACAACAATATATGGCTGCTGCTTAATCTCAATGGTCTTTCCAATTGGATTCTCACCCTGAAATAATGCTTCTGCAGAATCTTCATCTAAGATTGCGACCTTTGCAAAATCACTGTAGTCCTCTTCGGTAAAGCAGCGTCCGCTCTTCATAATCATTCCCGCAGTATTAAAGTAGCCATTGTCTACTCCCATAATATAACCGCCGGAAAGAGAAGTATTTTTATAGTATGCTCCATCATAATCCTGTCTGGAAAGGAATAAAGATGCATCCTCTACTTCATCCAGATCTTTAATCTGCTCCAGTGCTTCATTTGTAATTACCGGAATTCCACCCGGTACACTTCCATAGGAAAAATCCATGGAATAATCTCCCTGATACAACTGCACTGTAACATTGTTATCACCTGCGCCAATCAGGTTCTGCTCAATCTGTTCATTCGTTCCTTTAATCGTAGATACAATTGCAATAATCGCTGCAATACCAATAATAATACCCAGCATAGTTAAGAAGGAACGCATCTTGTGTGACCAGATACCCTGAAAAGATAATCTTAAATTTTCTAACATGTTCGTCCCTCCTACTAATACATTACAGTTCCGGAATCTTCATCCTTATTGGTTTTGACTCCTTCTTTTGCTGTCTTACCATATGGAAAAGCAAGATAATCATCCATTGTAACTCCGGATTTAATTTCTACTGCATATCCGTATATGGTCTTTCCTGTCTTCACATACTGTTTTACAAGATGACCAGTTCCATCATCCTTCATGACATAGCTCTTACCATCTTCCTTACGCACATATGCTTTATCCAGATAAATCTTATCGGAAGAATCTTCATCTCCACCAAGATTAATGGAAAGACTTAAGTTGTCTCCATTGCTAAGTCCAGTACTGTCTTCAATATATGCGGTATAGCCATAATAGGATGCATTCGGATTGCCATTGCCATAATAATAGCCATTGGAATCCTCCGGGTAATCATTAATCTCTGTTATTGTTGCATCAAATACCATTCCGGTGCTCCAGGAGGTTGCTGTAACACTCTGTCCGACTTTCACCTGTTCCAATGCAAGCTCATTTAGAGTTCCTTTTACATATAGACCATCTGAACCGGAAAGTGTCAAAAATGCACTTCCATCATTTGGAAGATTATCCGGATCTCCTGCTTTCTTTACGGTACCATTAAACTCAGCATAAACCATTCCATCTTCTGACTGGCTTTCCATCTGTTTCAACGCAAGCTCCGCTTTTCTCTTATCCAGATCAAGCTTAGTCAGTTCTTTTTCTTTATCCGCAATCTCTTTTGCCAGTTCATCTGCCGTATATCCGCTCTGCTGGTTATCATCCGGTACAGATGGTGTATCCGGTACAACCGGTTCAACCGGGGTATCCGGGACATCCGGCTCATTAATTACTTTACTTCCATCAATAACATACCATTTTGCATCCGGGTCTGCTTCCTCTAAAGCTGCACCGACTTTTGTCCATGCACTGATTAAGGTTCCGGCTACGGTATTTCCGTCATGAATTTCAAATACCGCAACCTTCCCCTCACTTTTCAATGTATTCAGATAGCTTCCATAGACATATGCTTCCTTTGTACATAAGAAGCGGTATGGATTCTCCTGGCTTCCATCTCCGGTATATGGCTGCGCCGTTGTTGAAATATAATTATAGGCATCTCCGTTCTTCTCTTCTACCGTATCCGGTGTGGTTACAGAAGTATCCGTAGATGGTGTTTCCGGTGCTGATGGCGTCACACTGTCTACAGACGGTGTACTTGTTGTGGCATTGCTGATTGGCTTGGTATTTTTAAGCTTTTCCAATTCCTTCTGTGCTACAGCACTATTATTTTCGATTGTCTGGATGTCTAATTTCTTCATCTCAATTGCCAGGTCAATATTGGTCATATCATATTGTAACAGCGGGTCACCTTCGGATACTTCCTGTCCTTCTGTTACAAACACTTTCTGAATGGTCTGCTCTGTGCTGACATAAACATCCTGCTGCTGTCCATTGGTCACGGTTCCGTCACTTTCCATGCTGTCATCCCAGGAACCAGTATTTAACATGGATACTGACTGTACCTCTGCTACCAGCTTACTATTCTGGTATGCCCGGTATCCTACTATTCCTCCGGTGATTCCACCTCCGGCTAAAACTACGATTAGAATTGCAATTACAACTTTCTTTTTCATGCCTTGCCCTCCTCATCGTCTGTAAATATTTCTCCGTCTACTATATGGAGGATTCTCTTTGCCTGTTTTGCAATGTTAATATCGTGGGTAATCATGACAATGGTAACGCCCTCATCATTCAGGCTCTGGAACAATTCCATAATCTGTTTACCGGATTTCTGGTCCAATGCTCCGGTCGGCTCGTCTGCCAGTAAAATCTTCGGATTATTTACCATGGCACGGGCAATTGCTACTCTCTGCTTCTGTCCACCGGAAAGCTGTGTCGGACGGAACCCGGAACGGTCTCCTAACCCTACACGCTCCAATGCCTTCTGTGCTCTTTCTTTCCGTTCTTTCTTCTTTACACCGGCATAGCTCAGTGGAAGTGATACGTTATCCAGTGCACTTTCCCTTGGCATCAGCTGAAAACTCTGAAATACAAATCCAATACTGTTCAGTCGGACAGCAGACATCTCACGGTCTTTTAAGTTTAAGACATCCTTTCCTGCCAGTTCATAGGTTCCGGAAGTCGGTCTGTCCAGACACCCGATAATATTCATCAATGTTGTCTTCCCGGAACCGGACGGTCCCATGATAGCAACATATTCTCCTTCTTCTACCTGTAAAGATACATCCTTCAATACCGGAACTACCAGTTTATCCTGATTGTAATCTTTATAGATATGCTGCAGATTCAGAATCATTCAACCACCTCCGAATCTGTCGCACCTGACTCGCCGCTATCTGTAAATTCAGTTCCGGCTTCATCATACATTCCTTCGTCCATGTATTCGGTTCCGTCAGTATTATTATACATGCCTTCATCCATAGATTCAGTTCCGTATTCATCATACATTCCTTCGTCCATACCAGAATCATCTGTAGATTCCTGATTATATAACGGAGAAGAATAATCTACTTCTTCCATATTGGTAACTGCTGTTACACCCTCATACAGTCCCTGCATCGGGAATGCAATCAGGTCATCTTCAGAAAGTCCGGATTTAATCTCATATTCATCGAGATTCTCATCATACTCGCCTAATTCTACCTTGCGTTTTTCCAGTCTGTTCTTCTTGTCTGCTGCCCATACATATGGGTCTCCATCATCCTGCACAATATAATAGCCGTACAGCCAGACTCCTTCCTTTTCTTCAACCTCGCCCTGTCCGTAATCCGGCTCTATATATAAATGCTGTCCTAACATCAGTCCGTCTGTACTGTCCAAAGTAACATAGAATGAATACTTAGACGCAGAATCTCCAGAACTGCCTCCATCATACATATTAGAAGAATTACTGTCCGTCTGGCTGCTTTCAGTATCAATCTTGGAAATACTTCCTGTCCAGGTCTGCGTCTCATCTAATCTGGAACGTAAAATAACCGGTGTTCCCTCTGAAATTGTTCCTACAGAAGTCTCATCAATCGTTCCTTTTACACGGTACTCGCCTGTCGCTAATATTTTCATATATGCTGCAGTATTTCCATTGGGATCCACCCCGTTTTCATTGATTTCTTTTACAACACCAGCCATCTTACTGGTTACTTCTGAGTTGTCGATGGATTTCTGGTATTTGTCAATCTCTGCCTGTTTGCTTTTCTTGTTGTATTCTGACTGCTTAATGGAAGTCTGCAGTGTCTGAATCTGTGTGGTATATTCAAACTGCTGGTCTTCCGGTGCGCTTGCTTTTTCTTTCTGCAATTCTGCAATCTGTGCATTTGAATTGGAAATGTCATTTGCAATGCCTTCCATCTCAAGCTTTGCCTGGTCTATCTGCATCTGCAGTTCTTCTGTATCATAAGAAAATAATACGGTTCCCTCTTCTACTTCATCACCAACAGAAACGTATACTTCCTTTACTTTACGTTCGGAATCCTTATTTATCTCTAAGGTCTCCTGTGGTTCTACCACACCACTGTAACGATTATTGATTCCTGCTGACTGGTTCATAATTGCAGATACTTTTTCTACATATACCTTGTCTGCAGAATTTCCACCGCTGCTTCTTCCCTTTAGGAAATAGAATCCTACTCCGGCTGCAACTACTGCCGCTGCAATAACTCCAATAATAATGCCTACCTTCTTTTTGCTCATCTGTCTCCTCCTGAATAATTCCTTTTTCCTGCCTTTTACCTGTAGAAACTGCCGTTGGCAGCTTTTTATGGATGCCTGACTTCGAAAAAAATAGCCGTAAAGCTTTCATACTTTACGACTATTTTATCATTTTCTTATTCGAAATACAGCGTGGATAATTCCTAAGATTTCTTAAGAAATCATTAATTTCCCGACAAAAATTTTTACGATTTATTTCAGAGGATATTTTGCAGTTAATTCTGCTACAATTGCTCTTGCTTTCTCAGAAGCTGCCTCGCCCTCTTTAATCATCATGGCAATTGCCTCTGCAATCTTGTCCATATCTTCTGTATTCATGCCTCTTGATGTAACAGCTGCAGTACCAAGACGAACACCACTGGTTACGAATGGAGACTTCGGATCATTCGGAATGGTATTCTTATTACATGTGATGTTTACAGCATCTAATAATTTTTCTACTGCCTTACCTGTCAAATCATAATTAGTAAGGTCTACTAACATCAGATGGTTGTCAGTTCCGCCGGATACAATCTTGATATCACGGCTTAATAATCCCTTGCAAAGTGCCTGGGCATTATCAATAATACCCTGCTGATATACCTTGAATTCCGGCTGTAACGCTTCTTTTAAGCAGACTGCCTTTGCTGCAATGACATGCATTAAAGGTCCACCCTGGATTCCCGGAAATACTGCCTTATTAAAGTTATATTTATCTGCTGCTTCCTGATTGCAGAGAATCATTCCGCCTCTTGGTCCTCTTAAGGTCTTATGGGTTGTTGTTGTTACAACATCTGCATATGGGATTGGGCTTGGATGAAGTCCTGCTGCAACAAGTCCTGCGATATGTGCCATATCAACCATAAGAACTGCACCACAGGCATCTGCAATTTCACGGAATTTCTTGAAATCAATGGTTCTTGCGTATGCGGATGCACCTGCAATAATCATCTTTGGCTTACATTCCATTGCAATCTGCATAACATTGTCATAGTCAATGAAGCCTTCATCATTTACACCATAAGGCACAATATGGAAATATGTTCCGGAGAAGTTTACCGGACTTCCGTGTGTTAAATGTCCACCATGGTCTAAGTTCATTCCCATTACGGTATCACCCGGTTTTAAAATAGCAAACTGTACAGCCATGTTTGCCTGTGCACCGGAATGTGGCTGTACATTTACATAGTCACAGCCAAACAGCTCTTTTGCTCTCTCAATTGCCAGGTTCTCTACAATATCAACGCAGTCACATCCGCCGTAATATCTCTTTCCCGGATAGCCTTCTGCATATTTATTAGTCATTACACTGCCCATTGCTGACATTACTGCCGGGCTTACCCAGTTCTCAGATGCGATCAGCTCAATGTGGCTGTTCTGACGGTCAAATTCTTTGGTAATGGCATCTGCAACTTCCATGTCCACTGCCTGAATATCTTCTAATGTATACATGTTTCTTCTCCTTCTCTATGTGATTTTCTTTAGGCGATTGCGAAAGGGGACAGCTTTTCTTTCAAAATTTTGCTATGAAAGGGTATTTGAAGTCTGCACTGAAATCCCGCAGTTCTAAAAGGTATGTTTTGCGTAACGCGATAAAAACAGTCTTTCCAATGTTTGACATCGTCGCTGTACTGTCAAAGCAACGGAATGTACATCTATCCAATTTCGCAATCGCCCAATAAATTTACTTTGAGTATCATTATAAGTGATAGCCTGATTCAACGCAACAGTATTTTTACGCATTACCGTAAAAAAGTGCATTTTCAAATATCTTTTCCAGTTCCCTTTTCTAGGTGTCGTATTTCATATTATACTGCCACTTAAATATGGCAGTTCCAATGATAACAATATAGCCTGCAATACTGAGGGCATCCGGTATCTGATTCAGGAACAGAATGCCAAGAAGTGCCGCAAAGACAATCTGGGTGTAATCAAAAACAGATATCGCTTTTGCCGGTGCTTTCGTATATGCTGTGGTAATGCAGATCTGTCCGCCTGCTGCACATACGCCAGCCAGCATAAGGCAGACAAACTGTGTCATGCTCATAGGCTTATATCCGATGATAAAAAACGGCAATGTGACAACACAGGAAAAGAGTGAAAAACAAAGGACGATAACCGGTCCCTTCACTCCCATTTTCCCCAATTTACGCACATAGGTATAAGCAATTCCTGCACCCAGTCCGCCCAGTGCTCCAATCAGTCCGTAAACAAACTGTATATCAAAGGATGGCTTAATGACAAGCAGTGCTCCGGTAAATGCCAGCACGACTGCTCCCCATTCTACTTTATTTGCCTTTTCCTTTAAGATAAAGGTTGACATAATAATTGCAAAGAAAGGCGATAACTTATTTAACATATTGGCATCTGCAATATTCAGCCGGTCAATGGCATAGAAATTACAGATTAATCCTACCGTTCCGCAGAAGCTTCGCATGAAGAGTCCGCCCCAGCTTTTCTTTGGTGCATAGAATGGCTCTTTTGCCCGGATGAGCAGAAAAGCTGCCACAACGGCAGCTACTGCATTTCGGAAAAAAGCCTTTTCCATCGTAGGCAGGTCTCCTGAAAGCCGGACAAAAAATGTCATCAGCGCAAAGAAGAAGCCTGCTCCTATAATAAATAAAATTCCCTGTCTTTTTTCCTGTTTCATATGATTCTTTCTATTCTGCAAGCAGTTTTTCTACGCTTGCAAGTTTGACGCAAAGTACAAAAATTCTAGTTGCTGTCTCAAGTTCTTCCATAGTCGGGAAACTTGGTGCAATACGGATAACAGAATCCTCCGGGTCTTTTCCATAAGGGAAAGGTGCTCCTGCCGGTGTCAAAACAACGCCTGCTTCTTTTGCTTTGGCAACAACACTCTTTGCACATCCCGGTAAAGTATTAAAGCAGATGAAGTATCCACCCTTCGGGCTAATCCAGGAACCGATTCCAAGCTCGCCTAATTCATCCTGCAATGTTCTTTCTACCATTTCAAACTTCGGACGCATAATTGCTGCCTGTTTCATCATATGTGCATTGATTCCGTCAATATTTTTGAAATAACGTACATGACGAAGCTGATTAATCTTATCATGTCCGATGGTCTGCATCGTAAACTGTTTTTCAATGAAGTCAAGGTTTGCCTTGGAAGTTACGATTGCTGCAATACCGCTTCCCGGGAAGCTTACCTTTGATGTAGAGCAGAATTCATATACCATATCCGGGTTGCCGGCTTTCTCACATTCGCTGATGATATCTAAAAGGTCATCCTGCTCATCTTCATAGAGATGATGTACTACATAGGCATTGTCCCAGTAAATACGGAAGTCTTCTGCTGCCGGCTTTAATGCTGCCATACGGCGGACAGTTTCATCGGAATAAGTGATTCCCTGAGGATTGGAATATTTTGGTACACACCAGATTCCTTTAATGGAATCATCGCTGCTTACCAGACGCTCTACCATATCCATATCCGGTCCTTCGGAAGTCATCGGTACATTTACCATTTCTACACCGAAAAATTCTGTTACTCCGAAATGACGGTCATAACCCGGTACCGGACATAAGAATTTTACTTTATCCAGTTTGCACCATGGTGTACTTCCCATGACACCGTGGGTAAAGGAACGGGATACGGTATCGTACATAACATTTAAGCTGGAATTACCGTATACAAAGACATGGTCCGGTGTGCTTCCTACCATATCTGCGATTAATTTTCTTGCTTCCGGAATTCCTTTTAATTCTCCATAATTTCTACAATCTGTACCATCTTCTGCAATTAATTCACTGCTGCTGTTTAATACATCCAGCATCGGCATGACAAGGTCGAGCTGGGTTGCTGCCGGCTTTCCTCTTGCCATATTTAAAGAAAGACCCATTCCCTTGTATTTTGCATATTCTTTTTCAAGACCTTCCTTTACCTTATACAATTCTTCTTTTGACATTTCCTGATAAGACTGCATCTTATTCCTTCCTCCTGTATCATTCATCATTTTCTTTTAACCAGTGAAGCCACTGGGCGATTTCTTTTTCTTTTCCATTGTCGGTCGGCTCATAAAATACCGAATCCGTCAGCCCATCCGGAAGATACTGCTGTCTGACATAGTGGTGCGGGTAATCATGGGAATAAAGATAACCCAGACCATGTCCTAATTTTCCGGCGGATTTGTAATGTGCATCCTTTAAGTGATTTGGTATCGGTGCCGTTTTGGTATGTTCTACCACATCCATCGCACGATTCAGTCCCATATAGGATGCATTACTCTTTGGTGCACTTGCCACATAGGCAACTGCTTCTGCAAGAATAATCTGTGCCTCCGGCATACCGATGCGTTCTACTGCCTGTGCTGCAGAAACCGCTACATTCAATGCCATCGGGTCTGCTGTACCAACATCCTCTGCCGCGCTGATCATGATTCTTCTTGCGATGAAACGGATATCTTCTCCTGCATATAACATTCTTGCAAGGTAATAAAGGGCTGCATCCGGGTCTGTTCCACGGATACTTTTGATAAATGCAGAAATCGTATCATAATGATTATCGCCTGCCTTATCATATTTCACTACACGCTTCTGGATACATTCCTGTGCCACATCGATTGTAATATGGATAAGTCCGTCTTCGCTTCGTGGTGTGGTTAAGATTCCAAGTTCAATGGCGGTAAGGGCTGCCCTTGCATCTCCATTGGCAACATCTGCCATGAATTCCAGTGCATCCTCGTCGATGACTGCCTGATATGCACCCATTCCCTTTTCCTTATCGGTAACTGCCCGCACCAAAAGCTTCTTAATATCTTCTTTTTCCAGTGCATGCAGTTCGAAAATAATGGAACGGGATAGTAAAGCTCCATTGACTTCAAAATATGGATTTTCCGTTGTGGCACCAATCAGGATAATCGTTCCGTCTTCTACAAAAGGCAGAAGGTAGTCCTGCTGTCCTTTATTAAAACGATGAATCTCGTCGATGAAAAGAATCGTTTTCTTTCCATACATTCCCTGATTGTTCTTTGCCTGCTGCACCACTTCCTCCATGTCCTTCTTTCCTGCAGATGTAGCATTCATCTGAAGGAATTCAGCACTGGTGGTATTGGCAATCACTTTTGCCAGCGTGGTCTTTCCGGTTCCCGGCGGTCCATAGAAAAGAATAGAACTTAACTTATCTGCTTTAATGGCACGATATAACAGCTTGTCCTTTCCGATAATATGTTCCTGCCCGACTACTTCGTCTAAGGTCGTGGGACGAAGTCTTGCCGCAAGGGGAGACTCTTTTTCCATATTCTGTTCCCGCATGTAATCAAATAAATCCATTTTTGCTCCTTGCATAATTTCAAAACGAATCTTGCATTTTTACTCTTATTTTTCTTCATTTTTATACTTTTGGGGTTTCAAAATGACATTTGAGCTTTAAAATAATTCATTTCATCCTAAGATACCATACCTTAATTTTTGCCTTTTGACAAGTCTATTCTGGTATTTTTTCTTGATTTTCCAGTGAAAACACACAAAAAATCCATTGAAACATTCTTTTTTCTCAAGGTAACTCAAATATCAGCTTATCTACCGTTACAAATTCATAACCCTGTGCCTGCAGCCGGTCAATAATCTCAAAGGCTGCCAGCATACTGCTGTCATAACCGTCATGTAATAAAATAATATCACCATCTTTGACATCCGTCATTACTTTATTGACGACTTTTTCCTTATTCTGCACCTCCCAGTCCCTTGGGTCTACATCCCAGAGCACCTCTATCATATTCATCTGACAGTCCAGATTCTTCTGGGTGCTTCCGAAAGGAGAACGCAAAAACTGCGGATATTCCCCGGTAATCTGATAAATGGCATCATTGGTCTTTCGAATCTGCTCACAGGCATCTTTCTTTGATAAGATGCCAAGGTTCACATGGGTATAGGAATGATTTCCTATGATATGCCCATCATCCTGAATTTTCTTTATCAAATCCGGATATGCCTCTGCTTTCTCTCCGATTACAAAAAAGGTTGCTTTGACATTGCGCTCCTTCAGCCCTTCCAGTAAATCTTTCGTACATTCCGGG
>OJKW01001870.1_pt1 | contig 11175 bp, 16 predicted proteins | sample 1596591 | NCBI WGS metagenome assembly OJKW01 (sample SAMEA4350166, study PRJEB24818) | metagenome | biome: human; feature: gut; material: faeces | place: Denmark | collected 2013-09
CCTGAGAACGACCCGGTGAACCACCCGAGTCACTACACGGACGGGAAGATCGAGGTCATCGACTTTATCGAGGACAAGGGACTGGGGTTCCATCTGGGCAACGCCGTCAAGTACATTGCCCGGGAAGGGAAAAAGGATCCGGACAAGGCTGTCGAGGATCTGGAAAAGGCCCGGTGGTATTTGGACCGGGAGATCGGCCGAAGGAAAAAGGAGGCGCAATCTTGATCGACGAATTGAAATTTGAGCGTGTTCAGGCGGAGCCGCCGCTTTACGACCTTTTTATCGACGGTGCGCTGGTAGGCGCGCGGATGACACTGGACGAAGTGATAGCGACGATTGCGGGGAGTGAAGAAAAATGAACTGCCCAACATGCAAGGCCAATAACTCAAAAGTTATTGATTCCCGGGACCGCGTGACATGGCGTCGCCGTCGTTATGAGTGCATTTCTTGCGGGGCCAGATGGACGACGGAAGAGATTCCGGAAGGAGAAATAGACACGCTGATAAAAATCAAAGATTTGGTCATGAAATTAAGGGGGACGTTATGAGAGTGATTGCAAGGGCGGTCATATACATCGGATTTATGGCCGCCGCTGTGGTGGTGCTCATGGGGCCGCTGGTCGAGATGCTTGACACCGGCGTATACGACGCGCGGATTATCACCAGACACGCTATTGCGGGGTTTGCGCTGGTGTTCGTGGGAACGGAGCTGACGGAATGGCTAAAAAGACGGTGGCCTTGAACACAGAGCCGTGCGCCAAGTGCGAATACTGGAAGAAAGTGTCCAGTTACGAAAGCGGTCGGGCTTGTCACTGCCTGTTGATAACCGGGCATCGGAACGGCAAGCACGGGAACAAGTGTAGTACATACAGGCCAAGAGGGAGGGAACGCCGTGGCAGAAGAGCTTTTTCCTTACAGGCTCAGGCAGCTAAGAGAACGGCGGAGGATGAACCGGGCGGCGCTTAGCGAGTGCTGCGGGCTGAGCAAAAATGCAATAGGCAGGTATGAGCGAGGAGAGCGGGAACCTACAATGTCCGCGCTGATTGCAATAGCTGATTTCTTCGAGGTAAGCGTGGACTACCTGCTGGGCAGATAAAAATTTTTCAAAAAGTACCAAATGGGATTTTTTGAGCAGATTGCATGTTATCCTGAGAGGGTGAAAGTGGACTTCCCACCACTTTCGCCCCTCTTTTCTTTTCCTGCATACCTCCTTAAAACGGCCCCTTCGGGGGCCACATGGAGCATCCAGTGACCTTACAGGCTCGGTGCAACTCCGGGCGGCTCCGCTGAATATACCGGGTAGCTCCCGACTGTGAAAGTCAGCCGCAGGAAACGCGATAGACCAACCTGACACCTCGGAAACAGCAACGAGGGCAAGCCGCTCAGGAGCGCGGCGCGTGAGCCACGACGCAACGGGACCTTGAGAGCCTGAAAAATCGGGGCAAGATACGCAACATAGCCACACCGGAATGGTGAGGGTACAGCGAGTGACGGAGAATGTTTCCCGAAGCGCTAAAGCAGGGCAGGGCTGCAATGTTGCACCAGATGTGCCTTTCGGGGCGGGTAAAGTCTGCTATGTAAGGCCAAGGGGTGGGGGCTGGTAGCAAAACGAAAGGGAGTGAGCGCATGGCTGGCGGAGCGCCAAGAAAATGGAAAAGCGTAAAGGCAATGCAGGAAGCTATTGACGCTTACTTTGAGAGCTGTAAAGGAACACCGCTTATGATTGACGGCGATGTTGCCACAGATAAATACGGAAGGCCGATTATTTTAGATGAAAAGCCGCCGACGGTAACAGGGCTGGCGCTGTCGCTGGGGTTTACCGGCCGGCAGGCGCTGATTGATTATCAGGCAAGGCCAGAGTTTGCGGACACGGTTACGCGCGCGAAGTCCCGCTGCGAGGAATACGCCGAATCCCGGCTGTACGACAAAGACGGTGCGAACGGCGCGAAATTCTCGCTTGGCTGCAATTTTGGGTGGAACTCCGAGAACGAAAAGAGCGGCGATCCTAAGGCGTTGGCGGCTTTGCTCACTGCGTTAAAGGGCGAGAACAATGCAAATTAAAACGCTATCCGCAAAGCAGCGCAAAATAATGGAGTTTATCAGCTCCGATGATATGGCGCTGATTTGTGACGGCTCCGTCCGTTCCGGAAAGACGACGGTCATGTCGATGGCGTTTGTGCTGTGGGCGATGCAGAACTACGACCGCACGAATTTCGCTATTTGCGGGAAGACGGTGCAGGCGGCAGAGCGAAATATCTTAAAACCGTTGATGGAAATTGACGGGCTGGGTGTTGCGCTGTCCATGCATTACAAGGTTTCCACGAGAATTTTAACCGTTCGGTGTGGGGATAGAACAAATTGGTTTTACCTATTCGGCGGCAAGGATGAAAGCTCGTATATGCTCATACAAGGCATCACGCTTGCCGGCGTCCTATTCGATGAAGTGGCACTTATGCCGCGTTCGTTTGTAGAGCAAGCGCTTTCCCGTGCGATTTCATTTGAGCATCCGAAGTATTTTTTTAACTGTAACCCAGAATCGCCGCAGCATTGGTTTTACAAAGAGTGGATTGAAAACGAACGAGAGAATACGCAGCACATTCACTTCCTGCTGGAAGATAACCCAATTCTCACGCCGCAGATGATCGAGAGGACAAAGGCCATGTATAGCGGCGTGTTCTACGACCGGTATATTCGCGGCTTGTGGGTGGTGGCCGAGGGCCTGATCTATCCCATGTTTGACGAGAGCTGCGTTGTGGACGAGCTTCCGGAAAAGGGCGAATATTATGTTTCCTGCGACTACGGCACGCTTAACCCGTTTTCCGCTGGGCTGTGGCGCTGGGACGGCAAGACAGCCACGCGCATCCGCGAGTATTACTCTTCCGGGCGCGAGAACCAGAAGAACAAGACGGACGAGGCATACGCCGACGAAATTAAAAAGCTCATCGGCGAGGCGGATGTCAAAAGCATTATCGTCGACCCGTCTGCCGCCTCGTTTATCGAGGTTTTGCGGCGGCGTGGCTATATGGTCAGAAAAGCAAACAATGATGTGACCAATGGCATCATGACTACGGCACGGTTTTTGCAAGACGGCATTCTCAAGGTGCATCGTGGCTGCAAAGACTGCATCCGCGAGTTTGGGCTATATCGGTGGGACGAAAAATCCGCCGACGACAGGCCAATCAAGGAAAACGACCACGCAATGGACGAAACGCGCTATTTTGCCTATACGATTTTGAAAAATAAGGCGTATAAGCGCGATTATGTCCCCATTTGGAACAGATAGGACGGTGAGCGGCTATCAAAACATATAACGACCTTATTGCAGTCGGTGACAGCGAGCAGGCGCGCATTGAGTTTGTCCGCAGCACGATCAATGAGCACCGCGAGAGCACGGCGTATAAAACGGCGGTGGATGCGGAGGAATATTACAACGGCCTAAATCCGACCATCAACCGCTACGAAAAGATCATCTACGATATGCAGGGGCGTTCCCACACGGATATGTGGACGGCCAATCACAAACTGGCAAGCCGATTCTTTGGGATGGCAGTCGATCAGGAGGTTTCGTATCTGCTTGGCAATGGCGTGACCTTCGCGGAGAAGGAAACGCCAAAAAAGCTATGCCCGGATTTCGACCAGGAAGTCATGGATGCGGCACGTGAGGCGAAAATCGCGGGCGTATCCTTCGGCTTTTGGGATTTAACGCATTTGCGGGTGTTCTCCCTGCTTGAGTTTGTTCCCCTCTACGATGAAGAGGACGGCGCGATGAAGGCCGGTATTCGGTTCTGGCAGGTGGCACAGGATAAGCCCCTGAGAGCGACATTATACGAGCTGGACGGGTTCACCGAGTATTTCCAGTCGAAAAACAAAGATATGAGCGTATTGCAGGAAAAGCGCAGCTATAAGCTGATCGAGCGCAAAGCGGAAGTCGGCGAAACCGAAATCTATGACGGCGGGAACTATCCGAGTTTCCCCATCGTTCCGCTGAAAAACAACAAGCGGTGTCTGTCCGAAATCGCCGGAAAACGCAACACCATTGACGCGCTCGACCTTGCGTCCTCTAACATGGTCAACAACGTGGACGAGGGAAATCTGATCTATTGGGTCTTGTCTAATTGCAACGGCATGGATGATCTGGACGATGCAAAGTTTGTGGAGCGCTTGAAAACCACCCATGTTGCCCACGCCAACGGCGATGATGGCGCAAAGGTGGAGAGCAAGACCATCGAGGCCCCGTATGAGGGCACGAGCAGCACCATTGATATGCTGAAAAAGAAGCTCTATGAAGATTTCCAGTGCTTTGACGCTGCGGCGGTATCCGCAGGGAACCAGACGGCGACCGCGATCAAGGCCAGCTATGTGCCGCTGGATCTGAAAACGGACAAGTTTGAATCCGAGGTCACGCGGTTTATCGTGGAGATCCTGCGTCTGGCAGGCATTGAGGATCAGCCGAGTTATACGCGCAATCAGATCATCAACAAGAGCGAGGAAACGCAGAACATTCTTCTGGGCGCGGCGTATTACGATGACGAATACATCACAAAGAAGCTGCTGACCATCAACGGCGACATTGACCAGTACGAGGACATGGCAAAGCGCAAGGCGGCAGAAGAGATTGACCGCAGTCTTGCGGAACCGGTCGCGCCGGGGGTGAGCGGCGATGGCGAACAGTGACCTCGGGCACAAGCTGACCGACAAGGAGCTTACAAAACTGGAACGGCGCATTGCGAAGCTATACCGCGATGCGGGGGAAGAGCTGCAGGCGACCATAGACGCATATTTTGAGCAATTCAAAAAGCGCGACGAGGAAATGAAAGCGCTGATCGGCACCGTGCAGAACGGTAAGGAATGGACGGAGGCCGACTACAAGCAATGGCGGCTGAACCAGATCGGGCGCGGGGAACGGTATCAGGCCATGCGTGACAAGGTGGCGCACCGCGTGACCGATGCGAACGCCGTGGCGGTGTCCTACACCAACGATGCTACGCCGGGTATCTACTCTCTTAACCGCAACTATTCGGCCTATACCATCGAACAGGTCGCGGGAAACGTCGGCTTTGACCTGTGGGACGAGCAGACGGTGAAACGACTCATGGTCGAGCAGCCGGGGCTAATGCCGTACTACCCACCAAAACGCGCCTTGAAACGCGGAATTGATTTGGCGTGGGGAAAGAAGCAGATCACAGCCAGCGTCACCAGCTCCATTTTGCAAGGGAAAAGCGTCAAGCACATGGCGGACGACCTGCAAAAGCGGATCACCACCATGAACCGCGACAGCGCCATCCGCACGGCCAGAACCGCCGTGACCAGCGCGCAGAACGCCGGACGCATGGACAGCTACGCGGCGGCCCAGAAGATTGGCATCAAGCTAAAGCGCGAATGGGTAGCGACGTTGGATAATCGCACGCGACACGCCCATGCAATGCTTGACGGCCAGCAAGCCGAAATCGACAAGCCTTTTAAGGTCGATGGCTACGAAATCATGTTCCCTGGGGACACTTCCGCGCCCGGTTATTTGGTGTATAACTGCCGCTGTACGCTGATTGCGGCAGTGGATGGGGTAGATACATCAGACGGGCTGCGTAGGACACGCGACGGGCTTATATCTAACATGACATATGCGCAGTGGGAAGCATCGAAGCAGGGATACAGCGGCAAACAGTTATCCCCATATCACATGGGGAGCGAAAAATCTGCAAAGGATGTTACGAAGAAATACATAGATTCCGCCAAGCCCCGCATGGGTAAGGTGCGATACGAGAACGGATACCGCATAAAAGGGCACAAGACCGAAATCGAAGTTGCAAACCAACTCAGAGGTCAATTCGGCGGGAAGTTCGTGCTGTTGAAAGAAGCGAATGCGCAGGGGATAAAAACGCCAGACTACCTGTGGCGAGGTAAACAGTGGGAATTGAAAAGTATATCAACAGCGAAAGCGGCAGATATGGCGATTCGAAAAGCCACAAAGCAGATTGCAAAAACTCCTGGAGGGGTTGTGTTACAGTGCACAGGATCCATCAATACCGATGAGCTTATACGCATTGTAGATGATAGAGCAGTTCGCAGCGTGGTTAGCACTGGGTTCGGTTTTGATGTGATTGCATTGGAAGAGAACGGTTCTCTCCTATTCGCACGAAGGTATAAAAAATGAGCCGCCCCCCCTCCAGTAACGGGAAGAGGTTCGGCTCGAAAAACGGAAACATAAGTTTCCTCACTGTCAGTATATGCAATTCCCGAAAAAAAGTCAAGAGGGATTTTTTGATGAACGTTGAAATCACCGACAACAGCAAAGAGGTTTCTGGCGCCATCCATGCGGCGCTTCTACGGGGGCTGGAAAAGATTGGCCTTGTGGCAGAGGGATATGCAAAAAAGCTGTGCCCTGTTGACACAGGAAACCTGAGAAACAGTATCACCCACAAAACCGAGTTGAACGACGGCGGCGGGTCTGAATATATCGGCACGAACATTGAGTACGCGCCTTATGTTGAGCTGGGTACCGGAAAATATTATCCGGGCGGCAGACCTACGCCGTGGGCCTATCAGGACGAAAAGGGCGCATGGCATTGGACTGCTGGCAATAAGGCACAACCATTTCTAAAGCCCGCTGCCGCTGACCATGCGGATCAATACCGCCAGATACTGGAGGATGAATTGAAGAATGGATAACGAAACCATCATTTTATTTTAATAAAACCTGCGAGGTACAGCAGTTTTATACAATCTATCGCCGCGACGGACAGCGGACAAAGGAAAGGAAGATAGAACAATGGCACTCACAAGAAAGTTGCTGAAAGGCATGGGGCTGACCGATGAACAGGTCGACACCATCATCGAGGCGCATACCGACACCGTGGATGGCCTGAAAGCTGACATCGGCAAGTACAAGGCTGACGCGGAGAAGCTGCCCGGCGTACAGAAGGAACTGGACGATCTCAGGGCGGCGGGTGATGGCGGTTACAAGGAAAAGTACGAAAAGGAGCACAAGGCCTTTGAGGACTACAAAACCGACATCACTGCGAAGGAGACCAGAGCGGCCAAAGAAAAGGCGGTTCGGGCTTACTTTGAAAGCAAAAACATCACCGGCGCAAATCTTGACCTTGCGATGCGCGGTTGTGGCGAGGAAATGGCCGCTCTGGAAATGGACGGCGATCAGATCAAGGACACCAAAAGCCTTGATGCGCTCGTAGACGGCACCTATAAGGGGCTGGTCTCCACCACGCAGACAAAGGGCGCGAATCCCGCCAATCCCCCGGCGAATACCGGCGGCGGCGCAATGACCAAAGATCAGATCATGGAGATCAAGGACAGAGCGGAGCGCCGCGCGGCGATTGCTGCAAACATCAATCTTTTTGAAAATAAGAACGGAGGCTAATTATGGCTGCTGAAACCAATCTGATCAAGAAAAATGACCTCGCCCGCGTGCGCGAGATCGAATTTACCGAAATGTTCGGTTACTCCATCAAGAAGCTGATGGAGGCCCTGGGCGTGACCCGCAAGATCGCAAAGCAGGCCGGTACTGTGCTCAAGAGCTACAAGGCGACCGGCACGCTTGAGAGCGGCGTTGTGGCCGAGGGTGACACCATTCCCCTTTCCCACTACAAGACCGAGGCTGTGAACTACAAGGAGATCACGCTCAAGAAGTGGCGCAAGGCTACCTCTGCCGAGGCGATCACCGACCGCGGCTACGATCAGGCGGTGGAAATGACCACCGATGAAATGCTCAAGGATGTGCAGAAGGGCATCCGTAAGAGCTTCTTTGACTTCCTCTCGACCGGCACCGGCTCGGTGAGCGGCAAGAACTTCCAGAACGTGCTTGCGCAGGCGTGGGGCAATCTGCAGGTTCTTTTCGAGGATGACGAGATCGGCGCGGTCTACTTCATGAATCCGCTGGACGTTGCGGATTACCTGTCTACGGCCAACATCACCGTGCAGACCGCGTTCGGCATGAGCTACGTCGAGAACTTCCTCGGCCTCGGCACGCTCATCATGAACGCCAGCGTCCCCAAGGGCAAGATTTACGCCACGGCGAAGGACAACATTGTCCTCTACTACATCCCCGTCAACGGTGCCGATCTGCAGGAGGTCTTCACCTTTACCACCGACGCAACCGGCTACATCGGCATCCATGAGGAGCCTGATTACACCAACATGACCGCATCGGACACCGTCATTAACGGCATGGAGCTGTTTGCCGAGCGCATTGACGGCGTGGTCGTTGGCACCATCGACACCGGCACGCTCGGCTCTTTGACGGTCACCTCTGCCGCTGGCTCCAAGAGCGGCGATACCAAGCTGACCGTGTCTCCGGCAAAGGCTGCCGCGGGCAACAAGTATAAGTACACGTCCGGCGCCTCTGCCGCGACCGTCGCTTACGGCGACAACGTCGCCGGTTGGAACGATTGGGACGGCAAGAGCGACCTGACCATTGCGACCGGCCAGAAGGTGACCGTTGTTGAGTGCGACGGCAACTATCATGCGCTCAAGTCCGGCAGCGCTGACGTAACGGCAAAAACCTGATAGGAGGGCGGCGTAATGCTTGAACAGGTCTTACGGCACTTGAACAACTGGTTCCTTGTGGATATCCACGAGGGCACGTTCACCGTGGAGAATGGCAGCATTGCGCTGCCCTTTCTCCAAACCGGTCAGTATTTCCGGATCGTCGGCTCGGTTTTTAACGATGGCTTGCACCAGTACCCGGCCACCGACATGACGGACGAGCTGTTTTCTGGGGTCATCTGGGCACTTGCGGTGCCTAAATCCGTCGTTAGCCTGTCTGATGACATAGCGGAATGGCAAGAGAAGAACGGGGAAACTGTTTTAAGCCCGTATACGAGCGAAAGTTTCGGCGGGTATAGTTACACCAAGGCCAGCGGCGGAAAGTCTGACACGAGCGCTGTGACGGGCTGGCAGGACGCTTTTAGAGGTCGTCTCAACGACTGGCGGAAGCTCAAGGGGGTGGAACCGTGAGTTTACTGGACGATTTTGCCCACAAGTGCATTCTGATGGAGAAAAAGCGCACGCCTGACGGCGCGGGCGGCTACATCACCGCATGGGAAGAGGGCGCGGAGTTCCTCAATTACCAGTCTCTTGACACGTCGATGGAGGCACGAAAAGCGGAAAAGGACGGCGTTACCTCGGTATATTCTGCGCTGGTCAATCAGAGCGTGCCCATCGAGTACAATGACTATTTCCGCGATACGGAAACGGGGATTACCTATCGCGTGACCTCAAATCCCGAGGAAAAGGCCGCGCCGAGGTCTGCGGGCGCGATCATTAAGGCGCTGAAATTTTTTACTGCGGAAAGAAAGGAGCTGCCGAAATGACAAAGGATAAGGCGCTCCATGCGTGGTTTTCCCAATTTCTCCCGGCCTATCCGACGTCCAACGTGCCGGAAGATGCGGTGTTCCCGTGGCTGACCTATGAGTTTATCACAGGGTCATGGGAAAGCGGGGAGATCGGCTTGACAGTCAATCTCTGGTACTACACCGAAAGCGAAGCCATCCCGAACACTAAGGCGCAGGAAATCAGCGACGCTATCGGCATGGGCGGTGTGATCGTGCCCTACGACGGCGGGGCCATGTGGCTCAAGCGCGGGTCTCCGTGGTGCCAGAACGTCGCAGACGAGAACGACAAAAATATAAAACGGAGATACATCAACATTACGGTGGAATACCTGTCACAAAACTAACGGAAGGGTGAAAACATGAAGTTTACAAAAATTCCCTCTGATACTTTTCAGAAGCTGCAAATCAATGCTGGCATTCTGACCACGGATTTTACGCCCGCCACCGGGACCATTGGCGAAGCCGGGCAGATCGGCGCGACAACCGGCGGCGTCAACTTCGCGGCCACTCCGACTTATTCGGACTACGGTGAGGACATTGACAACTGCCCCAAGAACACTAAGGAGCTGAAAAAGCTCGATTCGTGGGAAGCCAAGGCAACCGGGACGTTCGTCAGTGCCGACACGGCTATTGCAAAGAGCCTGTGCGGTGCTGCGGACATCGACAAGACCGACACAACTAAGGTTGTGCCGCGAAATGATGTGGCGGATGCTGATTTTGATGATATTTGGATCGTTGGCGATTATTCCGACAAGAACGGCGACACCAACGGCGGTTTTATCGCAATCCATCTGCTGAACGCGCTTTCCACGGGCGGTTTTCAGCTCCAGACGTCCGACAGAGGAAAGGGGCAGTTTGCTTTTGAGTATACCGCGCACTATTCCATGTCTGCGCAGGACAAGGTTCCCTTTGAAATCTACATCAAGGCCGGCACGGCGGAGGCGTAAATGAAACTTTCTGAAATTCAGGGTGAGCGCGTCTTTGATGTCCTCGCAGACATCGTTGACCCTATTGCCAACATCGCCGAAGATGAAACAGCATCTGCGCTGTTCAAGCGCGAAAAGTTGCCTGATGGGATGACGGCAAAGAAATTTATGATTCAGCGATCGCGGAAATCTCTTCCCGCGCTCCTGAAAGGGCACAAGGCCGACATCATTGCCATTCTCTCCGCAATCGGAGACGTAGATCCGGATAAATACAAGGGCGCTCTAAACCTTGTCAATCTGATGCGTGACGCAACGGAGCTGCTGACAGATGAAGCCTTTGCAGAGCTTTTTATCTCAGCGCAGAGCAAGACCACATCTGGCTCTGCGCCGGAGAATACAGAGGGCCGAGAAGATTAAAAACATTCCTCCGGTATTGCCTTGCCCGGTATAAGCAAAATATTTCGGACAAGGCGTACCGGATGTATGTGGCTGATTCTCTCCGAGTCATCGGAGAAAATACAGCAAAATACGCAGGCGGCGAGTATATCAAGGCACGGCTGGCAGATGTTTTGGAGCCGCAGAAGCAGGATACCAGATCTTGCAAAGAAATCACGGATGACATTGTTGCGAGGTGCGGATTGGTGGTGAAAAAATGAATTTGCTCGATTTGTTTGTCAAAATCAGTGTTGACAACAGTGGTGCAGACAAAGGGTTTGCAGAAACGAGCGACAAAGCAAACTCGCTTGCGGACAAATTGAAAAACGGGCTTGCTACCGCCGCAAAGGTCAGTGCAGCGGCCATCGGAGCTGCGGCGACCGGCGTTGCGGCGCTGGTAAAACAGTCCGTTGACAGTTACGGCGACTATGAGCAGCTTGTGGGCGGTGTGGAAAACCTTTTTTGGACTTT
>OJKW01001878.1_pt1 | contig 11133 bp, 9 predicted proteins | sample 1596591 | NCBI WGS metagenome assembly OJKW01 (sample SAMEA4350166, study PRJEB24818) | metagenome | biome: human; feature: gut; material: faeces | place: Denmark | collected 2013-09
GAATGGCTGTTCCGGTTTGTGGTGATCCCGCTGGGAACTGCCGTGGGAACCTGTTTTATGAACCGGGGATTTAAAGTAAAAGTAAGGGAGGGACGATGATGAAAAGAAAGTTATTGGCACTGGCAGTGGTTCTGGCATTGTGCAGCGGCTGTCAGTCAGAGAGTACCGGGAGTGCAAATCTGCCTCGGTATGAGAATTTGATCTTTCGTCGTGATGTGGAGAAAGCACAGCCGGAAGAAACAAAGCAGAAAGAAAAAACCGTGCTGCCTCAAAATCTGAAACAGGCTCTGAATGATTATTGCCGGGTGCTGGATCAGGCGAAAAAAGATGGTCTGGTCGCATCCAGGACAGGGGATGATGAAGAAAAGCCTGACTACCTTCCGCTGGAAAGACTGGCCCAGGGAAAGGCCCTGGATGGAGAGGAAGAGGATCCGTTGGGACAGGTGTATGAAGACATTGCCTGTACCAGCGGGGAGACCATGAAAGAATTGCTGCAGAGGCTGGAACAGGCCGGATTTACCGGGGTGACAAAGTGTCAGAAACAAGAGTCAGTCATTTCCAGGGGGCTGAGTTTCCGGCTGGATGAAGAACTGGATGTATATTTCGGTTACTACCAGAGTGTGGTGCCGCAGTCTTATGAAAGTTTTATCAATGAAACCCTGAAGGATGGTCTTTATCTGTGTTCTCTCAGGCAGGGAGGCTATTCCGAGGTGTTGGTGTTTGCCAGCGCACAGGTTCAGAGCGGGCAGCCCTGGTGTCAGGTTGTGACGGCGGCATTTGAAAAAGGAAAACCGTATCAGATCCAGATCACAGCGGCGGCCCATAAGAAAAACGATTCACCGATTTTTGCCGAAAATCAGAAGGAGACCATGAAAAACATGATCGCTTCTCTGACAGGAAATGAAAAAGAGGCACAGCAGTTTGTAACCGATCTGAAGGCTTCCACATCGGTAAAGGGAAGCATCGGCGGAAAAACCTACACCAAGAAACCGATTCAAGTAAGTGATGAGTACGCTTATGGCTACAACATAACGATTCAATAGAAGAAAGGGGAGGATCCATCTATGATACATTTGGACCTGAGAAGTTCACAGCCTCTTTATGAACAGATCATCAGCCAGTATAAATACCTATATTTGCAGGGCTTTTTGAAGAAGGGAGATGCCATTCCTTCGGTACGCAAACTGGCACTGGAGCTGGATGTGACGCCGGGAACGGTGGCGAAAGCCTACCGGGAAATGGAACAGTCCGGCATGATCGAAACCATCCGTGGAAAGGGTACTTTTATGGCAGATATACCGTCCACGGCAAGAAATGAAGGAGTGATCCGGAAAATGAAGACGGAAATCGAGAAAAATTGTATGGAACTGATTTATCAGGGACTCGGGAAAGAGGAAATTATAGCGCTGGTGGAAGAGGCGGTAGACCAACTGCTGGCGGGAAAGGGTGAAAAAAATGATTGAGATCAATGGATTGTATAAAAGTTATACCGATGAGGAAGAAGTAGTAAAAGACATTCATATGAAGGTGGAAAAAGGAACGATCCACGGCCTGATCGGTCACAACGGTTCGGGAAAGACCACCATTATCAAATGCGTCACCGGTATTTATCCGCCGGATAGAGGGAAAGTTCTCCTTGGGGGAGAGCCGGTTTATGAAAATGTAAAAGTAAAAGAAAAAATCGGTTATGTGGCTGACAGCAACCAGATGTTTTCTAATTATAAAGTGCAGCAGCTGGTGAAAATGTATGAAAATATTTTTGAAAAATTTTCCAGAGAAGATTTTCAGGCGTTAAACCGTATTTTTCAAGTGCCTTTGCACCACCGGATTTCCCATTTGTCCAAAGGCCAGCAGATGAGGACGGCTTTTATGCTGAATCTGGCCAGAAACCCGGAAGTTATGGTGTTAGACGAACCTACCTCCGGACTGGATGCCATGGCCAAGAAAGAACTGCTGGATCTTTTGGTCACTACCGTAGAAAACCGGGAAATGACGGTGCTGATCTCATCCCATCACCTGAGCGAACTGGAAAAAATCTGCGACAATGTGACGGTGATCAAAAACGGAAGAGTATACATTGATGATGAACTGGAGTGTGTGAAAAATCAGATCATCAAATATCAGGTGGTATTTACCCAGGGGGCACCGAAGGAGTTATATGAGCGGACGGATCTTTTACACCTTTCCAATGTGGGCTCTGTATATACGGTGGTCATGCCGGCAGAAAAAGAGGATTTTGAGCAGCAGATGAGGCAGATCGGAGCGGTGGTTGTAGAGGAAATGCCGGTGGGACTGGAGGAAAGTTTTGTGTACATGAATAAAGCCCAGAAAGGGGTGAAGGTGAATGCACAAGTATAAAACGCTGTTTGGATATGAATTCCGCAGGATGTGGTGGACATTGATCCTGGGAGGCTTGATGGCACTGGTGGGGGTCCTTTATCTGGGGATGCAGGTGTCCATGAGAGGCGCTAACTGCGTGCCGGATTTTTCCATGAGTATTACGGATGGTATTACTTACGGCAGCACCTATGCAGCCGGATCTTTGTTTAGTGACAGCCTGGTGGAAACCATCAATGCAGGACTGTATCTGGCTGTTGTGGTGTTCCCGGTGCTGACTGCCGTTATGTTCCGGGATGGACATTCCCGCAGTCAGGAAGAGTACTTTAGGTCCCTGCCCTTTACTCAGAGCAGCCGTTTCGCCATGAGAATGGGGGTAGGATATATGATCATAACGGCTGTCAGTGTGATGTTTGGCCTGGGAGCACTATTGATACGACAGGCGCATATTGAAGATGTGTATATGGGAGATCTTTTGTCTCCTTATTACAAGCAGCTGCTGGGAAATGAAACTATATGGCATATGCTCCGGAGTCTGCTGGTGTTCTGGCTTTGCCTGCTGGTGATCTATACGGTCTGCGTCATGGCTCATACCATTGTGGCCAACGGCGTTCTGGCCGGCCTTGTGAGCATTGGCATCCTGCTGGCACCCAAAGTTCTTTTGTGGGGCGTAGCCAGTATCGGAGTGAAGATCCCGTCTTATGCAAAATGGAAAGACATGGCGGAAAGTGTTATGGGCGGTATGTTGCTGGATTCATCCCACAGCAGGATCATGGATACACAGTCCATGGCGGAAGTGTATTATCTCAGGTATTATAGTCTGTGGATGACAGCCGGTGTTTTGCTGGCAGCAGGCGTTGTCAGTTATTTGCTGGCGAGACATTTTTACTGCCGCAAAGATATGGCGAAACAGACATTTCTTGTTCCCGGCAGGGGAATCCGTATTGTTCTGGCAGTGGGCATGGGTGCCTGCTTTGGACTTTTGGTGATGACGCTGATCAGTTATTATATGATGATCCAGTATATGGATCAGGCGGTTGTGATCCAGGCGGTTTTGTGGGGGGTGTCATCCATTGTGTGCGGTCTGGTATCCTACGGCATCCTGCGGATCCGGGTAGCGGACTGAAAGGAGATTTGATATGAATAGAAAAAGGATAGTAAAAAGTGTGGCAGCCTCTTTGATGGCAGTATCCCTGCTGACAGGCTGTGGCAGCAGTTCTCTGGTACAAAAGGGGATAGAACAGGCCGGTGTTTCTTATAATGACGGAAGCGAACCGTTAAAAGCCCAGAAAATCTCCGGTAATGTAGGGCACAGCGTATCGGAAAGCCAGCAGCAGTGGATCCGCAAATTTCTGGAAGTGAAAAAAGAGTGCCTGAAGCAGGGCGTGATTCGGCAGGAAGAGGAAGTGGGCAATTCACTGAAAAGCGTGGCTTACAATGGACTGAAAGCAGAAGAGATCGGAAGCGATGACCAGTATATGGACGATGTATATGTAGATGGAAAAGAAAAACTGACTCAGTTTACGAAAGCCCTGGAGCGGGCCGGATTTTACGGAACAGAAGGTGCGAAGCGGTTGGGGGTGGAAGTACGGAGCCGGGGACTTCTGTTTACCGCCTATGATGCGACAGACACGGAGAATGAAACAGATGCAGAGGATGAGACAGTCTATGATATCAGTGTAAGTATTATGGGCAGCAGTGTGGCACCGGCGCAGACATATAACACTCTGGTGGGAGAGGGTGGAAGCAGTGCCTTTAGTCTGATTGACCAGATCCAGGGAGGGTATTATGAATATTATGCCGCCACCGGAGACTACAATAATGGAGAAACTTCTTATTACAATGGCATCCAAATATATGTGAATCAGCAGGAGAACCGGGTGGAAGCGCTGGCCATCCGTGGAACAGCCAGGGAAGAGAAAGCGGGCACACAGCCTTTTTCCAAGGAACAGAAGGCGGTGCTGAAACGGCTGATAGCAAATTATACCGGAGATGCCAAAGGGGCAGACCAGTTTGTGGAGAACTTCCGGCTGGATGGAGACAGCCACGGAACCATAGGAAATAAAAAATAGCGCCTTGGAACGGGAAAAGATTATAATGAAATGCCTGCCTATAAAATTAATTTTTCCTAAAAAATGCGTCCTTACTTGACACTGTGGGGGAATCGTTATAGAATTATAAGGTAAAAACCCCATATTGCGGCGTTGACGGAGACAGTAGCACAGCCGGAAAAGCAGACAGTGAGTCAGGGATAGTGCGAACCTGGTGTAAGTAAAGCGGTGTGAAGATCACTCCCGAGTCTTGATCCCCAAAGGCAGCAGATTGAGTAAGGATCAACGGTATCCCCCGTTATAAGGATATATGTGTTTGCATAGAACAGGTGGTAATATGACAGCAGAAACAGGCTTTCATCCTAGTTTGGATGGAGGCCTTTTATTGTAAATGCAGATCCTCTTATGGGGAAGTATGAAATGACAGGAGGAAACAAAATGTATAAGAAAGTATCAACAGGCATGAATTTTGTTGATCGGGAAAAAGAAGTAGAAGAGCTTTGGAAAGAAAAAGACATTTTCAAAAAAAGCATTGATCTGAGGGAAGGATGTCCGACCTATATGTTCTATGATGGACCGCCTACCGCCAATGGTAAACCGCATATCGGCCATGTGCTGACTCGTGTTATCAAGGATATGATCCCTCGTTACCGTACCATGAAAGGGTATAAGGTGCCTAGAAAGGCCGGATGGGACACTCACGGACTGCCGGTAGAGCTGGAAGTGGAAAAACTGTTAGGCCTGGACGGCAAAGAGCAGATTGAAGAGTATGGTATGGAGCCATTCATCAAAAAATGTAAAGAGTCTGTGTGGAAATACAAAGGAATGTGGGAAGATTTTTCCGATACCGTAGGATTCTGGGCGGATATGAATGATCCATATGTAACTTATGATGACAATTTTATTGAGTCCGAATGGTGGGCTCTGAAAGAGATCTGGAACAAAGGGCTTTTGTACAAAGGATTTAAGATCGTTCCATACTGTCCGCGATGCGGTACGCCTCTTTCTGCCCAGGAAGTAGCCCAGGGATACAAAACCGTGAAAGAGCGTTCTGCGGTTGTCCGTTTTAAGGTAAAAGATGAAGATGCTTATTTCCTGGCATGGACCACTACACCTTGGACTCTGCCATCCAATGTGGCTCTTTGTGTAAACCCAAATGACACCTACTGTAAAGTAAAGGCAGCAGATGGATATACTTAATATATGGCACAGGAACTGCTGGATACGGTTCTTGGCAAATTAGGAAACGAAGAGGAAGGCGTAAAGGCTTATGAGATCCTTGACAGTTTTCCGGGAACAGCACTGGAACACAGAGAATATGAGCCATTGTATGCCTGCGCCAAAGAGTGTGCCGATGCACAGAATAAAAAAGGATTTTTCGTAACATGCGATACCTATGTAACCATGACAGATGGTACCGGTATTGTTCATATTGCACCTGCCTTTGGTGAAGATGATGCCAATGTAGGAAGAAACTACGATCTTCCGTTTGTACAGTTTGTAAATGGCAAAGGTGAACTGACAGAGGAGACACCGTTTGCCGGTTTGTTTGTGAAAAAAGCAGATCCGGAGGTGCTGAAAGATCTGGATGCCAGAGGACAGTTGTTTGCTGCACCGAAGTTTGAGCATGAGTACCCACACTGCTGGCGATGCGACACACCGTTGATCTACTATGCGAGAGAGTCCTGGTACATTAAGGAAACAGCCGTAAAAGATGATTTGATCCGCAACAACAATACAGTAAACTGGATCCCTGAATCCATTGGAAAAGGAAGATTCGGAAACTGGCTGGAGAACATTCAGGACTGGGCTATCTCCCGTAACCGTTACTGGGGAACTCCGTTAAATATCTGGGAGTGTGAGTGCTGCGGCCATCAGGAATGTATCGGAAGCAGGGAAGAACTGCAGAAGCGTTCCGGCAAAGAGGAAGCACTGACGGTAGAACTGCACCGTCCGTATATTGATGAGATCACTCTCACCTGTCCGGACTGTGGTAAAGTGATGAAGCGTGTACCGGAAGTTCTGGACTGCTGGTTCGATTCCGGAGCCATGCCGTTTGCACAGTATCACTATCCATTTGAAAATAAAGAAGTATTTGAGAGCCGCTTCCCGGCACAGTTTATTTCAGAGGCAGTAGACCAGACTCGTGGATGGTTCCACTCTTTGATGGCAGAGTCTACCCTTTTGTTTAATAAAGCACCATATGAGAATGTAATCGTTCTGGGACATGTACAGGATGAAAACGGACAGAAAATGAGTAAATCCAAGGGAAATGCCGTAGATCCGTTTGAGGCTCTTAAGACTTACGGTGCCGACGCCATCCGCTGGTATTTCTATGTAAACAGTGCACCATGGCTGCCAAACCGTTTCCATGGCAAAGCTGTTGTAGAAGGACAGCGTAAATTCATGGGAACTCTCTGGAATACCTATGCTTTTTATGTGCTGTATGCAGAGATTGACCAGTTTGATGCAACCAAGTACACATTGGACTATGATAAACTGTCTGTTATGGACAAATGGCTGCTGTCCAAACTGAATTCCACCGTAAAAGCAGTGGATGAAAATCTGGAAAATTATCGGATTCCGGAGACTGCCAAAGCCCTGCAGCAGTTTGTAGATGATATGAGTAACTGGTATGTGCGCCGCTGCCGCGACCGTTTCTGGGCAAAAGGAATGGAGCAGGACAAGATCAATGCGTACATGACTTTATATACAGCCTTAGTTACTATTTGCAAAGCGGCGGCTCCTATGATACCATTTATGACAGAGAGCATCTATCAGAACCTGGTATGTGGTTTGGACAAATCCGCACCGGAAAGTATTCATCTTTGTGACTTCCCGGCTGTGAATGAGCAGTGGATCGATGCAGACTTAGAGGCGAAGATGGATGAACTTCTTCAGATCGTTGTTCTGGGCCGTGCCTGCCGAAACAATGCGAATATCAAAAACCGCCAGCCGATCGGCAAGATGTATGTAAAGGCAGAAGGTGAAGAACTGCCGGCATATTATCAGGAGATCATCGCCGATGAGTTGAATGTAAAAGAAGTTGTATTTACACAGGATGTAAAAGACTTTAGTTCTTACAGTTTCAAACCACAGCTTCGTACGCTGGGACGCCGTTTTGGTGCCAGGATCAATGCACTGAAAGAAGTACTGGCGTCACTGGATGGCAACAAAGCAATGGAAGAATTAAATACCACAGGAACATTGAAAGTGGTAGTAGATGGCACAGAAGAGTCACTGGAAAAAGAGGATCTTCTTATTGAGACTGCTCAGTTAGAAGGATACATGAGCGAGACAGACCGTGGTATTACGGTTGTGCTGGATACCAACCTGACACCGGAACTCATTGAGGAAGGATTTGTCAGAGAGGTCATCAGCAAGATCCAGACAATGAGAAAAGAAGCAGATTTCCAGGTAATGGATCATATTTACGTTTATCAACAGGGGAATGACACCATTCGTGATATCATCGAGAAAAATGCAGATCAGATCAAAGAGGAAGTGCTGGCAGATGAAATCTGTCTGGACCGCATGGACGGTCACACAGCCTCATGGAAGATCAACGGTGAGGAAGTAACACTGGGTGTAAGTAAAGTAAATCAGTAATTTGTTTTTGAAAGGGAGGCAAGTATGACTTTTTTGACGGAAAAAGAAAGAAAAAAAGAATTAAAGACCAACATCGAAAACTACATGAAACTGTTGTTTCGTAAGTCGGTAGAGGAAGCGAATCCTCAGCAGATGTTTCAGGCAGTTGCCTATGCGGTAAAAGACATTGTAGTGGATGACTGGATGGCGACACACAAGGCATATGAGAAAAAAGATGTTAAGACCGTTTATTATCTTTCCATGGAATTTCTCATGGGCCGTGCTATGGGCAATATGATCATCAATCTCAAAGAAGATAAAATGGTACGGGAAGTACTGGATGAGATGGGTGTGAACCTGGATGAACTGGAAGACCAGGAGCCGGATGCGGCTCTTGGAAACGGCGGTCTGGGACGACTGGCTGCCTGCTTCTTAGATTCTCTTTCAACCCTTGGTTATCCGGCATATGGCTGCGGAATCCGTTATAAATACGGTATGTTCAAACAGAAGATCGAAAATGGATTCCAGATTGAGGCACCGGATGACTGGCTCAAAGATGGCAATCCATTTGAGATGAAGCGTCCGGAATACGCAGTAGAGGTCCGTTTCGGCGGTTATGTGGCTATCCGCAAGGACAAAGAGGGAAGAGACCGTTTTGTCCAGGAAGGTTATCAGTCTGTCATGGCAGTTCCATATGATCTGCCGGTTGTGGGCTATGGCAACAAGATCGTCAATACGCTCCGTATCTGGGATGCAGAGGCAATGGATACATTCAATCTGGATTCTTTTGACAAAGGAGATTATCAGAAGGCTGTGGAACAGCAGAATCTGGCTCGTACTATCTGTGAAGTGCTGTATCCGAATGACAACCATATGGCAGGTAAGGAACTTCGTCTGAAACAGCAGTATTTCTTTGTTTCTGCCAGCGTGCAGAGAGCCGTTATGAAATATATGGAGAATCATGATGATATCCACGGACTGCCGGAGAAAGTATGCTTCCAGTTAAATGATACTCATCCGACGGTAACCGTTCCGGAACTGATGCGTATCCTTCTGGATGAGTACAATCTGGAATGGGAAGATGCATGGAACATCACAAGCCGTACCTGTGCTTATACAAACCATACCATCATGGCGGAAGCACTGGAAAAATGGCCGTTAGAGTTGTTCTCCCGTCTTCTGCCTAGAATCTATCAGATCACAGAGGAGATCAACCGTCGTTTCCAGAACGAGATTCAGGCAAAATATCCTGGTAATTTTGATAAAGTTAAGAGCATGGCTATCATTTTTGACGGACAGGTCAAAATGGCAAACCTTGCTATCGTAGCAGGATTTTCCGTAAATGGTGTGGCAAGACTTCACACAGAGATTTTGAAAAATCAGGAATTAAAAGATTTCTACGAGATGATGCCGGAGAAGTTCAACAACAAAACAAACGGCATCACCCAGAGAAGATTCCTGCTTCATGGAAATCCAAAACTGGCAGCCTGGGTTACAGATAAGATCGGGGATGACTGGATTACAGACCTTTCCCAGATTGATAAATTGTCTGTCTATGTAGATGACAAAAAATGTCAGCAGGAATTTATGAACATTAAATACCAGAATAAGGTACGCCTGGCAAAATATATTAAAGAGCACAATGGCATCGAAGTAGATCCTCGTTCTATCTTTGATGTACAGGTTAAGAGACTTCATGAGTACAAGAGACAGCTTTTGAATATTCTGCATATCATGTATCTGTATGACCAGTTGAAGAAAAATCCGGATATGGATATGTATCCTCGTACATTCATTTTCGGAGCCAAGGCTTCCGCAGGATACCGCCGTGCCAAAGCGATCATCAAGCTGATCAACAGTGTAGGGGATGTGATCAACAACGATTCATCTATCCAGGGCAAGATCAAAGTTGTATTTATTGAAAACTACCGTGTATCCAATGCGGAAATAATTTTTGCGGCAGCAGATGTATCGGAGCAGATTTCAACTGCCAGCAAAGAGGCTTCCGGAACCGGAAACATGAAATTTATGCTGAATGGTGCACCGACTTTGGGAACCATGGATGGAGCCAATGTAGAGATTGTGGAAGAAGTAGGGGAGGAAAATGCCTTTATTTTTGGCCTTTCTTCTCAGGAAGTCATCGACTTTGAACACAATGGACAGTATGATCCAAAAGAGATCTACAACATGGATTCAGATATTCGTGCCGTGCTGACACAGCTGGTAGATGGAACTTACTCCAGGGAAAATCCGGAATTGTTCCGTGAGATCTACAACTCATTGCTGGAGAGCAATGGTGGAGAAAGAGCCGATCAGTACTTTATACTGAAAGACTTCCGTTCTTATGCAGAAGCACAGAAACGAGTAGAAGAAGCTTATAAAGATGAGGATGGATGGGCTAAGAAAGCAATGCTTCAGACTGCTAAATGCGGCAAGTTCTCATCCGACCGTACCATTGAAGAGTATGCCAAAGAAATCTGGCATCTGGAGAAAGTGGTCCTGTAAGTATTACAGGATACGGATACTGCCGCCTGCGGCAGACAGATCAATATGAGAAGTGAGTTCCGGGCAGTCCGAGAGAGAAAGGATCATTCCACTCTTGGGCTTGCCCGGAAATTTTTCTAATAATTCCAGATAAAATTTGCGGGTGATCTGGGTGCGGTAAATAATGCATGGTTCTGGTTCGTGAAACAGTTCCATGCTTTTTTTTAGGATAAAATCTTCCTGAATGGGAAGTTCGTTGAAGGGGCCGCAGAACAGTTCCAGCCCCTCTTTGTCTGTCAGAGAAATTGTTTTCCATTTCATATAAGTTCTTTCCCTTCTATAAAATGTATTTGTCCTCTCGCGCCTGCATGACGGCACTATTAGCTGAGGATAAGGTAAACAGCCATGGCCACAAACAAAAGAGAACTGATGAGTTTGATCAGAGGTATTTTGTCAAGTATAAATTCAGAGGCCTCAAAATATTTTTTGCTGATAAACCGGCAATGAAACGAAATAATCTTTCCCCTCGGAAAATCTTCATCCAGATCTTTCGGTTTTACCGGATCGGGATCTTTGGAATCCGGTTTCGGATCTTCCCTGTCAGTCCCCGGAGTTTCCGGATCAGGGTCTGTTGGATCAGGTCCTGCCGGATCAGGGTCTGTCGGGTCAGGTC
>OJKW01001881.1_pt1 | contig 11125 bp, 19 predicted proteins | sample 1596591 | NCBI WGS metagenome assembly OJKW01 (sample SAMEA4350166, study PRJEB24818) | metagenome | biome: human; feature: gut; material: faeces | place: Denmark | collected 2013-09
GCTTGGAATATTCCCATTGAAAGAAGAAGAAAAACAAAAAGAAAAAGTAGAATATGTTATTAACGAAATGACAGAAGAAGAATATTTTGCAAGAATGCAGAACAGGAGAAAATAGATGTATGATGAAGAAGTAGAGAAAGCAGTATTGTATTATATAATATTTCAAAATGCAGATTATCAAATTGATGAAAGCGACTTTGTAAATGGAAGAAACATAAGAATTGCAAAAGCTATAATACAATTACGAAAAGAAAAAAAAGAAATATCAATGTTAAATGTACAGTCTTTAATAAAAGCAAATCAAACAGAAGTATTACAATATATATCCAAATTAGGCGACAATATATATGGAGCAAATGAAGATAATACATATATGAAATTAATAAGATTCTCAGAAAAAAGAAAATTGTTTAATCTGTTACAAAAAGCAATTGGAGAAATACAAGATGAAGAAGCAGACATATATTCACAAAAGCTAATAAAACAATTAAATGAAATAACACAAAGAGAGGAAAAAGAAAAAACATTTACTGAAAAAATAGCAGAAGCAACAATTGACTTAGAAAAAAAGTATAATAATCAATCAGATTATAGTTTATACACAGGTTTATATGATTTAGATGATATGACTTGTGGACTACACAATCAAGAATTGACAATAATAGGAGCAAGACCACGGTGTGGGAAAGACAACATTAGCCTTGCAATTAGCGGAAAATATAGCAAAAAAAGATAAAAATGTGTTATTTATAAGTTTAGAAATGTCAGATAATCAACTTATACAAAAAATGATTGCAAGAGAGGGCAATGTAAAAAGTTACAGAATGAGAAGAGGAACTTTAGAAGATACAGATTGGGAAAAAATTGCTAATACAGTTGGAAAATTATCTGAATTAAAGTTCAATACAAATTCAAAGATAAGGAATATACAAGGATTAGAAGTATTAGCAAGAAAATTAAAGAATCAAGACAAATTAGACTTATTGATTATTGATTATATACAATTGTTAAGAAACAAAGAAAAATTTAATTGTAGAGAACAAGAAGTAGCAGATATAAGTAGAAGATTAAAGCTATTGAGTTTAGAATTAGACATTCCGATAATAGCATTGTGTCAGTTGAATAGAAATGCAAGTAATTCAGAACCACGGACTTGCAGATTTAAGAGAGAGTGGAAGTTTGGAACAAGATGCAGATAACATAATATTTTTATATAAAGAAAATCCTGATAGCCAAGAAATAACATTAAAATTAGCAAAACAAAGAGCAGGAGAAACAGGAAAGATACAATTAATATTCAAAACAGAAATAAGTAGTTTTTTAAATGTAAGAAGGAGATAAAATGAAAACAATAAATCAAAATGAATTATTAAGCTTAAATGACAAAGAAAAGCAAAATGTGATGATATAGAAACTGAAATTAGATTAGATGTGAAAATAAGAACATATGAAGAACTACTAGAAGGGAGAAAATAAAATGGGAATGGCATATATGGGATTAACACATTGTGAAAAATGTTATAAACCACTAAAAGATGATGAATATGTATTTTGTAAAAAATGTGAAGAAGAAAACAGAAAAAAAGACAAAAGTATGAAAATGAAATATAAAGGATATGAAATAATGAAGGCAGTATCAGAAGGAAAATTAAATCTAGAACAAAAAGTCAGCACAACTAGTCTGGAATATAAAAATTGTACAATTGAATTTGTATTAAAAGATATAGCTTTCAACATAATGGATTTAGATTTTGAACTAATAGAAGATGAAATAGATATAGATAGTATAGAAGAATTAAAGTCAGTTACTAATAATATAGATGGAACTATTTGTATAATGAATAAAATAAATGAATTAGTACAAGCAGTAAAACAACTAAATAAAGAAGTAAAAGAGTTGAAGGAGAACAAATAAAATGAATGGAAATGATAATGGATTCATAAAAAATAGAAATAAAGAAAAACAAAGACAAAACAATGTAAGAGAATATCAAAGAAAGTTCTTAAACAAAAAAATGAAAAGAGGATAAATAATAAGAAAGTAGAGGAATTAGGATGGAGAAAATAAAATGTGTGAATATTGTAAATTATTTAGTGGAGATAGAATAACATTAGCAGAAGATGGCGAAACAGAACTAAAAATAGAAAGACATAATAAAGATTATTCTATAGTAGCAGAAGGACTAACTGATATTGCAGAAACAAGAATAAATTATTGTCCGATGTGTGAAAGAGAATTAAAGGAGGATTAAAATGTTAGGATATTACATAAAAAGTACAATAGTATTTTTAATAATATACTTTGCTTCAAGTAGAACAATAAGAACATTATTACATAATAGAGATGAAATAGATTATAAAAAATATACTAAAAAATATAATAAAGGAATGTGGTACACATTTTGTTTTATACCTATTTTAAGAGTAGTAGTATTATTAGTAATGTATTGGTTAACGGTAGCTTCTAAAGAAGATTTAGACAAGCTTTTTGATAAAAAGGAGGAGAAATAGAGTGATAACAATAAAATTTTGGAAAGATGTAATTTTTGAATTATATACAGAGCCTATTGATTTTATGATAGGAGTATTGGGAACAATAATTACGATTCTGTTAGATATTGTACTATTTCCGATTGAAATTATTGCTTTTATAATATATAAAATTTTAGAAAGGAAACAGTATTTTGAAAATAAAGCAAAAGAAAAATGAGGTGGTTATATGATAAGTGAAGGAGTAAAAAATATCTTAAAAAAAGATATGAAGAAATACGGAACATTAGTAAATATCACTGAGGGAGAAACTCAAAGAATATATAATGAAATATATTTATGTATAGAAGAGTTATTAGAAGATATAGAATTTACAAAAGATAATTGAAATTATCATAAAAAAATGATAAAATAAAAGAAAACGGAGAAAAAATTATGGAAGATATAATAATGGATAAATTATGTGGCTTCTGTAGGAATAGAAATACAAATTGTATGAAATACAAAAAGAATAAACAGAATAATATAATAGTTTATAAATGTATTAATTATGTAAAGAATGAAGATAAAATAAAAGGATATGATGAGGGCTGGATAGATAAAACATTGACAAAATTAGAAAAAAAATAAGTAAAGAGGTAACAAATGAAAATAGTAATTCCAATTACACCAAGGTCAAAGAAAAATAGTCAGCAGATAATATACAATCCTAGAACAAAAAAACCAATGATAATACAATCTAAATTATATACTAATTTCGAGCGAGAATGTGGTTTATACTTAAAAAAATACAAAAGCAATATAGATTATAGGGTAAATCTTAAAATTGATTTTTATGTGAAAGATAAAAGACGAAGAGACATAGCAAATTATATAGAGGCAATACAAGATATATTAGTAAAATATGAAGTATTAAGAGATGACAACTATAATATAGTTTATAGTTTAGATGGAACAAGAATGTATGTAGATAAAGAAAATCCAAGAGTTGAAATAGAAATAACAAAATTGGAGGAATAATGAGTAGTTTTTTATCAAGAAATGATGATGGAACATATAAAAAAGAAATAGAAAGTATGGATATATGCAAATGGAAGATAAATGAAATATGTTGCAATGATAGTTCAGAATATTTAGCAGATTATCCTTATCCATACTGCAAATGTGAAAGTAAGAAGCAATGCAAATATTTTGAAAAAGAAGATGGTAAATAAGGCAGAAAGTTGAATATTTCTGCCTTTTATGGTATAATTATATTGTATCTGATGAAGATATATTTGCACTCAACTATTGCCGTTAAAGGACAGGGCAAGAAAAATAAACTGACCTTTGTTATATGCGAGTTTAGTGTAATGGTAGCACAACAGTCTCCAAAACTGTTTGTAGTGGTTCGAATCCATTAACTTGTGCCAATTTAATAAATTGTTGTATGTAGTGATATATAAATAAATATGTTTAGGTTTTAACGTAGGTAATACTACGGTTTTATGGGTAACTATTAAAGAACTTAACCCCGAAGGAGAGCATAGCTCCTATATCATTGCATAGAGTAATTTAGAAAAGGAGATATTATGCAAGTAGCAATAGATAAAACTTGTTTAAAATATTTAGACAAAGTAAAAGGTAATGAGCTAATATACATATTTGACGATGAGACATTAGAAGAACTACTAAAACTTAATATGCACTGCGTTCATAAATCAAAAATAAACGAAGTAGAAGTCAATGCAAGTAATTTTAAGCTTAATGCAATAAAAACGGTTAATTTGGCAAATATAAGTGAATTAGAACTACCTAAAAAGAAAGATTATAAATTCGTAGTAATAATTCCAAGCTATAACAATGATCACGGAGAATATAAAGGAAAAACATTTTTACAAAATTGCATAGAAAGTGTATTAAATCAAACATATAAAAATTTTGAAATAATAATAGTAGATGATATGAGTACAGATACATCAGTAGAAACAATAGAAAAATATTGTAACAGATATGAAGGTAAAATAAAATTAATAAAAAATATAAGAAAAAGATACAATGGTGGAAGTAGGAATGTAGGAATAGAATATGCAATGAACAATTTAGATTTTGATTATTTTGCAATGCTCGACAGTGACGATTTTTTTGTTGATGATAATGTGTTGCAGAAGATTAATGACAACTTATGGGATTGTGAACTAATGCTATTAGGGTGTGAAATGATATTTCCAGATGGAACAACACAAACAAAAATAAACGAATATAATAATTACAAAGATTTCTTTATTTGCGATAATAAAACATGGTGCACAGCTTGGAGTAGAGTAATAAGGAAAGACAAAATAGTATACTTCCCTGAAAGTACATTAATGGAAGATAGGACTTGGGCTTATGAACAAGCAGACAATGTAAGCCTAGAAAATGTAAGAAACTTAAAAGAAGTATGCTATGTATGGAACAGGCTAAACACAACAAATTCAGTAAGTTTAAAAAGAGGAAACATGTGGGAAGCGAGCATGTGGAAGCACATAGGCGAACAATATATGCTATTAGAAAGGCTAAAACATAAAGAATTGAAGCCAGTTTTAGAAGAAAGAATAAAGCAATGTATAATAAAAGTGAATATTGGAGAATATCAGCAATATTAGAAAGGAGAAAATTAAATGGTAAAAGTACAAGCAATAATAGATTTTAACTATAAGAATTATAATAAAATAAAAGATTTACAACCAGCAAATAAAATACAAGAAGGAAAAATATTTGCAGGAGATATATTTAATGTAGAAGATGATGAAGCAAAATACCTAACAGGAGAAAACGAAAATAAAATAGTAGCAGTAAAAGTATTAGAAGTAATACCAGAAATAAAAGAAGAAAAAAAGATTACACTAAAAGGAAAGAATAAAAATAATAAAAAGAAAGAAGATAAATAATGGAAATAGTTTATAAAGATATAAACGAACTAAAACCATATAAAAATAATGCTAAAAAACATCCTCAAAATCAAATAGATAAAATAAAAAAGTCAATAGAGGATTTTGGATTCAATGACCCTATTGCAATAGATGAAAACAATGTAATAATAGAACGGGCACGGTCGCTATGAAGCTTTAAAACAATTAAATTATACAGAAATACCTTGTATAAGATTAAAGCATCTAACAGAAGAACAGAAAAAAGCATATATTTTAGTACATAACAAATTAAATATGTCAACAGGATTTGATGATGAGCTATTATTTAATGAATTAAACGATATTTTAGACATAGACATGACAGACTTTGGATTTGATATAGACAAAATAGACTTATTTAAAGAAAATGAAAGACACAAAACAAATGACGCATACAATTTAGACTTAATAGACTTTGAAAATAGCACAAATGACTTTTGGCAAATGCCAGTTATACAAAATGACAACTTTATACCAAATGATATAATAGGATTTAATTATGCAAAATCAAGTAAAGAGCATAATGTAGGAATACATTTTTATTTAGATGATTACCAATTTGAAAGAATATGGAACAAACCTGAGGATTATATAGACATATTAAACCAATATGAATGTATATTTAGTCCAGATTTTAGCATATATTTAGATATGCCAATGCCAATGAAGATATGGAACATATACAGGAGCAGACAAATAGGACAATATTATCAAAGTCAAGGAATAAAAGTAATACCTACAATAAGTTGGGCAGAAAAAGAAACATTTGAATTTGCATTTAAAGGAATACCAAAAGGAAGTATAGTAAGTATAAGCACAATAGGAGTAAAAAGAAATAAAGAAGCACTAAAGATATGGCAAGATGGTGTAAGTGCAATGATAGAAGAAATAGAACCAAGCACAATATTAGTATATGGTGGAAAATTAAATTACAATTATGGAGATATACAAGTAAAATATTATGAAAATAAAGTAACAGAAAAATTTAAGAAAGGAGAATAAAAAATATGGGAGGAAGAGGAAGTAGCAGCGGAAACACATCAAAATTACTAAAATTGCCAAAACTTGAAGGAAGCGAAAAACAAGTTAAATGGGCGGAAGAGATACGAAATGAAGCAATGAAAGAAATGAAAAGATATTTAAACTTGTTCAATAATAAAGAATTTAAACAAGTATATAAAGATTGGTCCCAAAGTGAAAATGAAACGCATCAACATAATAAAGAATTTTATGATGGTTTTATGAAAACTGTTAATGAAAAAAGAGCAAGTATATGGATATTTCGAAGCGATTTACTTAAGCCTAGAACTGATTTTGTATCAAATTCAATTAGAGAGGGAGACATAAAAAAAGGACTGCAAAAAATAAAAGAGGGAAAAAAATCAATTGGTTACGGAAGAATAATAAGAAGTATAGCAAATAGATATCAGTTATGATATTAGCTATATTAATATATACAATGAGAGAAAAACATAAATGGATGACAGAAAACAGAAATAAAGGAGTGATACAATGAAAAAAGGAGAAACACCAGCACAAGATAGAATAGACAAAAAACAATTTGAGAAATTATGCCAATTGCAATGTACTATACTCGAAATATGTGACTATTTTGACGTTGACGATAAGACGTTAAATAGTTGGTGCAAAAATACTTACAATACTACATTTTCCGAAATATTCAAGATAAAAAGAGGGAAGGGACAAATATCTTTACGAAGAATGCAATGGCAACAAGCAGAAAAGAACCCAACAATGGCAATATGGCTAGGAAAACAATATTTAGGACAAAGAGATAATATAGAAGTAAAAGCAGAAAATACAAACAGAATAACAATAGTAAATGATTTGGAGAATGAATAATGCAAATTAGATTAAGAGATGTAATAGCACCACATTTCTGGAGTGTATTTAATCATTTCAAAATGCATAATATAATATATGGTGGAAGAGGAAGCACAAAGACTTCAATGATAGCATTATATATAACATACAAATGTATAAGTGATGATAATTGCTCGGTAGTTATATTAAGGCGACATCAAAACCAATTAAGGAATAGTGTATATAAGGAAATAAAAAAGGCTTGCAGTAGATTAGGATTACAAGAAGGAATAGATTATAGAGCATATACATCACCAATGCAGATAAAGTTTTATAACGATAATACAGTATATTTTGCAGGTGGAGATGATTACGAAACAATAAAAGGTATGACAGATGAAAAGAAGCCAATTAAAATTGTATGGTTTGAGGAAGTAACAGGATGGGAAGATATAGATCAAATAGACCAAATAATAGCAACATTTACAAGAGGAAACAATAGTTATTTTAATGTGTTTTATTCATACAACCCACCTAAAAATAAATATGATGTAATAAATGAATGGGCATTAAGTAAAAGAGGACAAGACGGATACTTATTTCACGAAAGTGATTACAGAACAGTACCAGCAGAATGGTTAGGTAAAATGTTCATAGATGAAGCTGAAAGATTAAAGAAGTATGATGAGAAAAGATACAGATGGATATACTTAGGCGAAGTAATAGGATTAGATGGACTTATATTCAATTATGACCAGATTAAAATAAAAGATAAGGATTATATAAAAGATAACAATTTAAAGTGCTTATATATTGATTTAGCTTTAGACGTTGGGTACAGTACATCAGCAACTACTTGCTTAGCAATAGGATATATGAGTGATGGAGAATGGTATTTGTTAGATAATTACTATTACAGTCCAGTCGGTAAAATGCAAAAGAAAAGTCCATCACAATTTGCAGAAGATATATACAAGTTTAGAATAAAAGTGTCAAAAGAATATAAAGCACCAGTTGATATGGAAACAATAGATAGTGCAGAAACAGCCTTAGTAAATGAAATATACAATAAATACGGGGTTAAAATACACAAGGTAAATAAAGGAACAAATAAAGAAGAGCAAATAGATTTTGCACAAGACTTTTTAGACAAAGGAAAGTTTAATGTAATAGATAACAATAACAATAAGATATTCTTAAGAGAAATGAAAGAGTACAAATGGAAAGAGGACAGCATAGAAAAAGGAAAAGCAGAACCTGATAAAACAGAAAAAGAGTTAAAAGGTATGGACACTTATTTTAATACAAATAGTAACAGTCAAGCATATAGTTATTGCGACCATACTTGTGATGCATTTATATATTATGTACTAGATAATAAACAAAAGCTAGGAATTAAATTTTAAAGGAGGAATATATGGAAATATACAAGGACCTAAAAACACAATTAAATAAAAAAGGAATTAATATAATAGATGTTGACTATTATGATTTAATTCAAGTATGTAAGAGCTGGTACAGTGGTAATGTAGAGGACTTCCATTTTTATAATGTTTTAATGGCAGATGGTACAACTTGCCAATGTGAAAGAAAAACAATGAATATGCCAAAGAAACTAGCAGAAGATATGGAAAAATTGGAATGGTCAGACAATGTAAAAATAGAGCTAGGAAGTAAAGAAAAGACAAAAAGAATATGGGATATATTAGATAGTAAACAAAACAATTTTAGTATAATGTTTCCTAAAATACTAGAACTTAAAAGTGCATTAGGAACAACAGCAATGACAGAATATAAAGACGAATTAGAAAGAACAAGAATTGAATATATAACAGATTCAATGATGATAATACCATATAAGTTTGATAATTATAATATAACAGGATTTATAGCAATGAACCAATGGCAAGAACAAGAAGGGAAAAAAGCTATATATTATACAAAGTTAACATATCACGAAGCTGTAGTAAAAGAAAATGAGAGAGGAGAACTTGTACCTAAGTATATTAAGTACAATGAATTATACAAGTCAAAAGACAAAAACAGTTTAGGTAAGGAAATAGACTTTGGAGATAAATTCCCAAATGTTGAGAATCCAGTAGAATATGAAACAGATACACCACACTTTCAAATATTAAGACCAAATATAGCAAATAATATTGATATACAAACACCGATGGGATTATCTATATTTGCTAATTGTATTGATAGATTTAAGGCAATAGATATAAAATATGACAGTTTTACAAATGAATATACTTCTGGAAAGAAAAGAATATTAGTTGATAAGACAGCATTAAAAGGCGCACCACAGGTTGGCGAAGATGGAGAAGTAAGAATGGTATCATACTTTGACAAGAACGATACAACTTATGTTGCATTAAATGGAATGGAAGGACAACCAGTCAAAGAGATAGATTTTAATATAAGATATAATGAGCATATAGATGGAATAAATGCAGAACTTAATTGGCTATCAAGTGAGGTTGGATTTGGAGAAAACTATTACAAATTTGATGGAGTATCTACCAAGACAGCAACAGAAGTAAAATCAGAAAATAGTGATGCATATAATACAAAGAATAGTAATTCAATAATAATAAGAGACGCATTAATAGATTTGATAAAATCAATATGTTTCTTAGAAGGTATAGAAGTAACAGATGATGAAATAGATATACAATTTGATTATAGTAAATTTAAAGATGATACAACAGAACAAACAAGATTAATGCAGGAAGTAAGCAATGGAATAACAAGCAAAGTTGAATATAGAATGAAAGTATATAATGAAACAGAAGAAGTTGCAAGAAAGAAAATTCAAGAAATAGAGGAGTCAACACCTAGTATCAATAAACTATTAAATGATGATAATGATGATACAGAGCAAGAAGAGAAAAAAAGCGAAGAACAAGAAGAAGGCAAAGATAAAGATAAAGACAACAAAAAGGAAGAAGAAGCAAATGAAACATAGGAGGTAAACTATGTTAAATAATGAGCAAGAAGAAAAGCTAGTACAAATATTAATAGACAGAATAAACGCATTAAATGAGGATATACTAACAATAATAGGTAATAGAATAAAACAAATAGGAGAAATAACACCAACGCAAGTACATCAAATACAACAAATGTTAATGTATGATACAGATATAAACACAATTGTACAGAAATTAGCAGAAGTAACAAATATGAATGTAAATGATATATACAATATGTTTGAATATAGTGCTAAAACGAACCAGGATTTTGCTAAACAGTTTTATAGAGCAAGAGGAATAAGTTATATATCTTATGCACAGAATAAAGCCTTAAAAGAGCAAATAAGAGCAATAGCAAAAATAACGGCAAAAGAATATGCTAATATATCAAGGACAAGTGCAATAGGATATACTGTTAAAGACTTAAAAGGCAATGTGGTATTTAAAGATATATCAAGTGCATATAAAGACATAATAGATAAAGCAATATTGAATGTTGGGCAAGGTAAAACTACTTATCAACAAGAAATGAGAAATGCAATAAAACAAATTGGACAAAGTGGACTAAAGACATTAGATTATGAAAGTGGCAGAAGCATGAGATTAGACAGTGCAATAAGAATGAACACATTAGGAGGCTTAAGAAAATTAAATAATCAAGTACAAGAACAATTTGGAGAAGAGTTTGACTCAGATGGAGTTGAAATATCAGTACATCAATATCCTGCCGTTGACCACGAAAATGTCCAGCGGACATCAATTCAGTAACAAAGAATTTGAAAGGTTACAAAAAAAAGGAATAGCAAAAGATTATAATGGAGAGATAATAGATATACATTACAAAGGTAATTACAGACCTATTTCAGAATATAATTGTTATCATAGACCATTTAGAAT
>OJKW01001882.1_pt1 | contig 11120 bp, 9 predicted proteins | sample 1596591 | NCBI WGS metagenome assembly OJKW01 (sample SAMEA4350166, study PRJEB24818) | metagenome | biome: human; feature: gut; material: faeces | place: Denmark | collected 2013-09
ACATCCGGCTTGAGGTAGTCCAACAGGCGTTGGTAGTGGGTGATGACCAAAGCCGAAGTTTCCGGCGTGCGCAGCTTGTTGAAACCTTCGGCCACGATGCGCAAGGCATCCACGTCCAGTCCGGAATCCGTCTCGTCGAGGATGCTCAATTTGGGTTCGAGCATGGCCATCTGAAATATCTCATTACGCTTCTTCTCCCCGCCGCTGAACCCTTCGTTGACGGAACGGTTGGCCAACTTGCTGTCCAGTTCCACGACCTTACGCTTCTCACGCATCATCTTCAGGAAATCTCCCGCGCTCATCGGTTCCATCCCGTGATACTTGCGTTTGGCATTGATGGCCGCACGCATGAAGTTGACCATCGACACGCCGGGAATCTCCACCGGCTGTTGAAACGACAGAAAGAGTCCTTCGTGCGCCCGTTCTTCCGGTTTCATGGCCAACAAGTCCTTGCCGTTGAACGTCACGCTGCCACTCGTCACCTCGTATGCGGGATTTCCCACCAACACATTGCTCAACGTGCTCTTTCCGGCTCCGTTCTGCCCCATCAGGGCATGTATCTCCCCCGGATTCACCGTCAGGTTGATACCCTTCAATATCTCTTTGCCATTAATGCTGGCATGCAGGTCTTTTATCTCTAACATAATGTCTGTCTTTTAAGTTTGTCTATCCTACCGTGCCTTCCAATGACACATTCAGAAGTTTCTGCGCCTCTACGGCAAACTCCATCGGCAGTTTGTTGATTACGTCCTTGGCATAACCGTTCACAATCAGTCCCACGGCCTCCTCGGTAGGGATGCCGCGCTGGTTGCAATAGAACAACTGTTCTTCCGAAATCTTCGACGTGGTGGCTTCATGCTCCACGATGGCCGTCTCGTTCCGTACGTCCATATAGGGGAAAGTATGCGCCCCGCATTCGCTGCCTAACAACAGGGAGTCGCACGAGCTATAATTGCGCGCCCCGTCGGCTTTCGGCGCCACACGCACCAACCCACGATAGGAATTCTGGCTTTTGCCGGCCGATATGCCTTTGCTGATAATCGTGCTCTTCGTGTCGCACCCCAAGTGAATCATCTTTGTGCCCGTATCGGCCTGTTGGTAATTGTTGGTCACAGCCACGCTGTAGAACTCAGCTTGGGAATGGTCTCCGCTCAGGATGCAACTGGGATACTTCCACGTAATGGCAGAACCTGTCTCCACCTGCGTCCACGAAAGCTTACTGTTCGCCCCGCGCAGATGCCCTCGCTTCGTCACTAGGTTCAGCACGCCGCCGCGCCCTTCGGCATCGCCCGGATACCAGTTCTGCACCGTGCTGTACTTCACCTCTGCGTTTTCGTTCACCACGATTTCCACAATGGCCGCATGCAACTGGTTCTCATCGCGCATCGGAGCAGTACAACCTTCCAGATAGGACACATAGCCCCCGTCGTCGCACACGATGAGCGTACGTTCGAATTGCCCCGTATTCCGCGCATTGATCCGGAAATAAGTGGAAAGCTCCATCGGGCAACGCACGCCTTTGGGGATATAGACAAAGGAACCGTCGCTGAACACTGCGGAATTCAACGCCGCGAAATAGTTGTCACGGTAAGGGACCACCGAACCTAAATATTGCCTTACCAAATCCGGGTACTCACGCACGGCTTCGCTGATGGAACAGAATATGATGCCGCGCTCCGAAAGTTTTTCCTTAAAGGTGGTCTTCACGGACACGGAGTCCATCACGGCATCCACCGCCGTACCGCTCAGTGCCAGGCGTTCCTCCAACGGGATTCCGAGCTTGTCGAAGGTTTTCATCAACTCGGGGTCTATCTCGTCCAAAGACTTCGGCCCGTCCTTCTTCATGCCCTTCGTCGGGTCGGCATAGTAGGAAATGGCCTGGTAGTCTATCTCCGGTATCTTCAGGTGAGCCCACGACGGCTGTTCCTGCGCCTGCCAGTAGCGGAAAGCCTGCAGGCGGAATTCAAGCAGCCATTCCGGTTCTTCCTTTTTGGACGAGATGAGACGCACCACATCCTCGTTCAGGCCACGCTCGATGATTTCGGTCTGCACGTCGGTACTGAAACCGTACTCATATTTCTTGTGCGCCACCTCACGGACGAACTGGTTTTTCCCTTCGTCCGGTCCTTGCCCGTCCTTGGGAACGTCCCCATTTCTCTTATCTTCTTCTTTCTTATACATTTCTTTCATATCCTCTCACTTATAGCCAAAGAGAGGAATGCCCCATAAGTACACCTCATGACCGCATTCCTGCCCTTCATCGTATTATGTAATAAGGTAAATAGCTACCTTAACTGCTTTTTCGGGTCTTGCCCGAAGGCCGGTGAAGCCGCATCCTCCACAGCCCGGACCACATGAATCTTGCACACGTCGAACAGCTTGTCGGACATGGCACGAACCGGATGATACAAACGGGAATGCCCGACCGTCGGACCGGATATCAGATGTATCCTGAACGCGACATTCAACGCGCAACTCAGAAATACCATGTATTTCAATCCGCCCAACAAAGCTCCCCCCAAACGGTTCAATCCTCCTAATTTCACGGTTTCCACGGCTTTAGTCAACATATACGCCAACAGCGACAGCCCGACCGGAACACCAATCCACAGAAGGATGAATGCCAACGCCCGTCCTACGGATACGTCGCTTCCTATATAAGGAGCTATCCAATCGCCCAACGCGGAATAAAGCATGAAGGCAACCCACAGCCCCGCCAAAAACCCCACAATGGAAACGACTTGGCGAAAAAATCCGCACATCAGCCCCTTGACAAAGCCCGCCAAGACCACGGCCAGAATCAGGATATCCAGCGCATTCATCACCTTTTTACAGCTTGGCCTTGACCTCCACCTCTTGATAGGTTTCAATCATGTCGCCTTCGCGCAAATCGTTATAGTTCACCAGACTGATACCGCACTCGAAGTTCGTGCCCACCTCTTTCACGTCATCCTTGAAACGTTTCAGGGCATTGATTTGTCCGGTGTGTACCACGATACCGTCGCGAATCACGCGAGCCTTGTTGCTACGCTGCACTTTTCCGTCGACCACGTACGCACCGGCTACCGTACCCACCTTGCTGATATGGTAAACCTGACGCACCTCCACCGTGGCCGTCACTTCTTCTTTCACTTCGGGAGCCAACATGCCTTCCATGGCAGACTTCACCTCCTCTATCGCGTCATAAATGATAGAATAAAGGCGGATGTCGACACCTTGTTGTTCGGCCATCTTGCGGGCCGAAGCCGAAGGACGGACCTGGAAACCGATGATAATGGCCTCTGAAGCCGCTGCCAAAGCCACGTCGCTCTCGGATATCTGTCCCACGCCCTTATGAATCACATTGACAGCAATCTTTTCCGTAGACAACTTGATCAAAGAATCGCTCAAGGCTTCGATGGAACCGTCCACGTCTCCCTTCACGATGACGTTCAACTCTTGGAAACCACCCAAAGCGATACGGCGGCCCACCTCGTCGAGCGTCAGGATCTTCTGCGTGCGCAAACCTTGCTCGCGCTGTAACTGTACACGTTTGTTGGTAATCTCACGTGCCTCTTGTTCCGTATCCATCACATGGAACGTGTCGCCTGCTGTCGGCGCCCCGTCCAGACCCAGAACCGTGGCCGCCTGAGCCGGGCCGATTTCCTTCACACGTTGGTTACGCTCATTGAACATGGCCTTCACGCGGCCGTAGTTCGTACCGGCCAACACGATGTCGCCTACATGCAACGTCCCGTTCGACACCAGTACCGTCGCCACGTAACCGCGCCCCTTGTCCAAAGAAGACTCGATGATGGAACCGGTCGCCTTACGGTTCGGGTTGGCTTTCAAGTCGAGCATCTCGGCCTCGAGCAATACCTTCTCCAACAACTCTTCCACGCCGATGCCTTTCTTGGCTGATATGTCCTGGCTTTGGTATTTGCCTCCCCAGTCTTCCACCAAGAAATTCATGGCCGCCAATCCTTCTTTGATCTTATCGGGGTTGGCCGCCGGCTTGTCCACTTTGTTGATGGCAAACACGATAGGCACGCCTGCCGCCATGGCATGGTTGATAGCCTCCTTCGTCTGTGGCATGATGTCGTCGTCCGCCGCAATGATGATGATGGCAATATCCGTCACTTGCGCGCCACGGGCACGCATGGCCGTGAACGCCTCGTGTCCCGGGGTATCCAGGAACGTGATATGCCTTCCATCCTCCAACGTCACGTTATAGGCGCCGATATGCTGCGTGATGCCTCCGGCTTCCCCGGCAATCACATTGGCATTACGTATATAGTCGAGCAAAGAGGTCTTGCCGTGGTCGACATGCCCCATGACGGTCACAATCGGGGCACGCGGCACCAAGTCTTCCTCATCGTCTTCCTCCTCATTCACCGCTTCGGAGACTTCAGCACTGACATATTCCGTCTTGAAACCGAACTCCTCGGCCACCAGGTTGATGGTCTCGGCATCCAGACGTTGGTTGATAGACACCATGATGCCGATGCTCATGCAAGTCCCGATGACCTTCGTTACCGGGACGTCCATCATCACGGCCAATTCGTTCGCGGTAACGAATTCGGTAAGTTTCAGCACCTTGCTTTCTGCTGCCTGTTCTTCGAGCTGTTCTTCCATGGAAGCCCGGGCATTCTCCCGCTTTTCCTTACGGTATTTGGCTCCCTTTCCGGCTTTGCCCTTGTTAGTCAGGCGAGCCAACGTCTCTTTTACCTGCTTGGCTACGTCCTCGTCAGATACCTCCGCCTTGATGACCGGCTGTTGGCGGTTCTTGTTCTTGTTATGTTTGCCGCCTCCCTGACCGTTCGCCCCGGGCGCATTGTCCCGTTTTTTCCCGTTCTGTTGGCCCGCCACGGCATTCACGTCCACACGTTCCTTGCCGATGCGGACGCGTTTCTTTTTGCTTTCGGACGCATTCTGCCCCCCTCCGCCCTGGCGCGGGCGGTCGCCGCCTGCCTGGCGGTTCTTTTCTTCACGCTCCTTGCGTTTCTCTTCCTTCGTCTTTTTCTTAGGACGGGTAGACTGGTTCAAGGCCGACAAGTCTATATGCCCCTTCACCTTGAGTTGGGGAGCGGCCTGCGCCGTATGGTTCAGGCGGAACACACCGTCCGTTTCCGTACCGATGGCATTGCTCCTTTCCTGCAGGAGTGCCGCCTTCCGGTCCACGGAGTCCTCCTTCCCGGCCCGGGGGGGCCCTGCCTGTTTCGGTTCCTGTCCTGCCACGGGCGCTTCCGCTTTCACCTCAGCCGGACGGGCAGGAACCGGAGCCTCCTTTTTCTCCGGAGCAGCAACCGGCCCCCGCGCCCCCAGGTTATCCAAGTCGATATGCCCTACGACTTTCGGCCCCTTTCCTAGTCTGGCCTCGGTCGCTGTCTTGATCTCCACCGGCTTCTCTTCGGGAAGCGCGATGGTCGCTTTCTTTTCTTTGTGTTGCCGCTTACGGCTGACGGCAGCGGCATCGTCCCTCAACCCCTTGTCCTTCTTGAACTCGGCCACCAACATCTGGTACTGTTCGTCGGAGATTTTGGTGTTGGGATTGGCTTCCACGTCGCTGAAGCCCTTTTTCTGCAGGAACTCGACGGCAGTCTGGAGCCCTACGTTGCATTCTTTGGTTACTTTATTTAGTCTTATGCTCATACTTGTGCTTATTCTTCCTCAAATTCTTCTGCTAAGATTCTCAATACCTCGTCCACGGTCTCTTCCTCCAGATCGGCACGGGATACCAACATTTCACGCGGCGCGTTCAATACGTCTTTAGCCGTTTCCATGCCGATACCCTTCAGCGCGTCTATGATCCACTGGTCGATGTCGCCCACGAACTCGTCCAGATAGATGTCGTCGCCTTCTCCTTCGGCCCCTTCTATTTCACGGAACACGTCTATGGTATATTCCGTCAGCATGCTGGCCAATTTGATGTTCAACCCGCTCTTTCCGATAGCCAACGAGACCTGGTCTGGATTCAGGTAGACTTCCGCCTTGCGCTCCTCTTCGTGGATGCGCACGCTGTTCACCGTGGCCGGGCTTAACGCGCGGGTAATGAACAGCGAAATGTTCTGCGTGTAGTTGATCACGTCGATGTTCTCGCCGCGCAACTCGCGCACGATGCCGTGCACGCGGCTTCCCTTCACGCCCACGCAGGCTCCCACCGGGTCGATGCGGTCGTCATAGCTCTCCACGGCAATCTTGGCACGTTCTCCCGGCATGCGCGCAATCTTGCGCACCGTGATCAGGCCGTCGTGTATTTCCGGCACCTCGGCTTCCAGCAAGCGTTGCAGGAAGACGGGGGAGGTGCGGCTCAGGATAATCTTGGGATTGTTGTTCGTATTGTCCACGCGGGCCACCACGGCGCGCACGGCCTCGCCCTTGCGGTAAAAGTCGGAAGGTATCTGTTCCGTCTTGGGCAATATCAGCTCGTTGCCCTCGTCGTCCACGCAGAGCATCTCCTTTTTCCATATCTGGTACACCTCCGCGCTCACGATCTCGCCCACACGGTCCTTATACTTGTTATACAGGCTGTCGTGCTCCAGCTCCAGGATCTTGCTGGCCAGCGTCTGGCGCAGGGTCAGGATGGCGCGGCGGCCGAACCCCGCAAAGTCCACATTCTCGCTCACCTCTTCGCCCACTTCGTAATCCTCGTCAATCTGGCGTGCCTCCGTGAGGGAAATCTCCCGGTTGCCGTCCTTTACCTCCCCGTCGGCCACGACCGTGCGGTTGCGGTAGATTTCAAAGTCGCCCTTGTCCGGGTTCACGATCACGTCGTAGTTGTCGTCCGAGCCGAAGAGCTTGGCGATGACGCTGCGGAAACTCTCCTCCAACACGCTCACCAACGTGGCGCGGTCGATGTTCTTCGTCTCCTTAAACTCTGCAAATGTATCAATCAAACTGATGGTTTCTGCTTTCTTTGCCATGGTTCCTATTTAAAACTTATTGAATACTTCGTGTACTTTATTTCGTCATACCGCAGTGTAACCGTCTCTTCCACCCATTTCGGGCGCTTCTCCCCCTCCAGTTTCCTCTTGACCTTCACCGTCACCTCGAAACTCTCCGGGCCGGCAGCCGTCAGCACCCCGTGGAGCTTGCGCCCGTCGGCCGTGAGCACGTCCACCTCGCTCCCCACATGGTTCACGTATTGCTGCAGGACCTTGAACGGCTGCCCTATCCCGGCGCTGCCCACTTCAAGTTCATAGTCCTCTTCCTCGCGGCTCAGGCGGCTCTCGATGAAACGGCTCAGCTCCACGCAGTCTTCTATCCATACCCCTTCGGCGTGGTCTATCTCCACCACGATGCGGTCGTCCGCGCTCACGGCCACGTCCACCAGGAAGTAATCCCGGCCCTCCAGCCATTCTTCCACTAACCCTTTTACAATGCTCTTTTCTATCATGCGATTACACTATTAAATGCAAAGTGAGGAGCCTTGTCAAGCCCCTCACTTCATCATACGACTGCAAAAGTAGGCAAAAAGCATCAATCTGCCAAGCTTTCAAACAGTTATTTTATATCATTTGAGAAAATCCGGTTCAAAAGGCTTCCATAGACACCGTTTCGTCAGGGTTTCGCAACACGACACGCCCGCCTTCCGAAGGCAATTCGAACGAACTGACCGCATCTGCTTCCGGGCGTACCACCATCAATAAATTCTCTTTATCAGGCACCGCCACGACGACTTCCAATGAATCTGCGGCCACCCTTCGACTAAACACCACGCTGTCATTGATCTGAAACAGCACGCTATCGCCCCGGAAACCTTCATCCAACGATATCCGATACTCCGTCCGTGCCTCTTCCGTTCCATGCGTCCCGTCAGGGAAACACCACATCCAGAAGAACACGACAACCGCCAACACGACTACGGCCATAGCCATGATACCGAACATGATGCCCTTGTTAGGATTCGCCCTTCTCTTTTTCATTTTTTCACCGGTTTAAGCAAACTTGCATAACGTTCCGTATCTGTCAAAATCTCTAAAGCGGTTTTCAAGTCCTTATCCGCTTTCAACTGTTGTTGGACCACCCCGCGCCTGAAATAATAACGGGCTACGATATCACTTTCCAACACCGACTTGATTTCTTCCTTGTTTTTCGGGACTTCCAAGTCGGCAGACACACCGCCCTTCATCTTTGCAGCCAACGCCTCGAATTCCGGCTTGGCTCCCTCATAGCATCCCTCGAAGCGAGCTGTCCGCTCCAACAATTTCATCATTTCCTCTGTACGACGCTTATAAGTAAAATCACTCCCTTCCACCATCTTCACAAAATCAGCGTAATCCGCATCCGTCAAGGAAAACTCCCCGGCCGGCGCAATGGCAGCATGCGTCTGCACATAATGGTTGACGTAGTCCAACAACACATCGGAAGTGGCTATGTCATAAACGATGGACGGAAGACTGTCCGGTGTAATCACCACGTCCGGCTTAATGCCGCCACCGTCGCGAACCTCGCGGCCACCGGCCGTCTTGAACGCTTTCGTCAGACTGTCCGGCAAAGTCTTCGCAGAGCCGTCCGGATTCAAATGACGGTAGTCATACGCCTGAATACAGCGTCCGCTAGGAATATAATAGCGGCTCGTCGTCACCTTCAGACTTCCGTGATAAGGCACCTCACGAATCATCTGCACCAACCCCTTACCGTAAGTACGCTCACCGACTATCACGGCACGGTCCCAATCCTGCCATGCTCCGGAAACGATTTCGGCCGAGGATGCCGTAGAACCGTCTACCAACACAGCCACCGGAATATCCACGTCCAAGGGTTCTTTCTTCGTGTAGTGTTCCGAATTGACCGAAGCCAACTTGCCTTTCGTGTACACGACCTTCTGTCCACGGGGCACAAACAAGTTCGTCACCTCTACGGCCTCGCTCAACGGTCCGCCCGGATTGCCACGCATGTCTATCACCAACGCCTTGGCACCCCGCTCCTTCAAATCGACCACGGCCCGGCGGACATCGCGCGAACAACCGTCAACAAAACGTTCGAAATAAATATAACCGATACCGTCTGCCACCATTCCGTAATAAGGCACGGGGGGCATCGCGATATTCCGGCGCGTAATCTTGAACGACAAAGGATGTTCCACTCCGGCACGCTTCACCGTCAGTTCAAAAGTCGTACCTGCATCGCCCCGTAAGTTTTCGCTTACTTCCTGCGTGCTCTTTCCTTTCATATCCTTTCCGTCGATGGACAGAATCAAGTCCCCTCCTTTCACTCCGGCTTCTATGGCCGGGCTGTCTTCCTGGGGTTCTATGACCATCACCCGGTCTTCTTTCTTATAGAATCGGATCACAGCCCCTATTCCGGCATATTTCCCGGTAGTCATCTCTTTCAGTTCATCCATTCCTTCTTCCGGATAATACACCGTGAAAGGATCCACCTGCCGCAACATGGCATCTATCCCCCATTCTATCACCGTATCGGCCGACAGGGAATCGACGTAGAACATATCCAGTTGCTTATAAATGTCATTAAAGATTTCCAGATTCTTTGAAATCTCGAAGTTATGGTTACTGTCCTTTTGGGCGGACACGGGAATGGCCGACATGCAGCAAAGCCCCACAGCTAAGAATATCTTTTTCATACCGCAAATTTAATCATTTCAACCATACGGTAGCAAAATATGGAGACAAGTATTCCTCCGGCTTATGATTTTTTCATTTTAAAGTCATTTTTTTCACCAATAAATTGCACAATTCAAAAAATACCACTACTTTTGCATCGCAATTAAGGGGAATGCCCCAGACTGCTTCAGTAGCTCAGTTGGTTAGAGCACCTGACTGTTAATCAGGGGGTCGTTGGTTCAAGCCCATCCTGAAGCGCCCAAGCCCCGTAATTGCACTTGCTTCAGTAGCTCAGTTGGTTAGAGCACCTGACTGTTAATCAGGGGGTCGTTGGTTCAAGCCCATCCTGAAGCGCAATCTACGAAGAGTGTTTGTCTACACGACAGGCACTCTTTCTTTTTTTAACGATTCTTCGTTCTCATTCTTTCGGCGGATTCTTTTAAAATCCGTATTTTTGCAATCCACATCATCCATTTACACCTTATTATATTATAGATGATAAAGATTAAAGAAGGATTCAAAAACGAAAGGGTAGTGTCTGTTTCGGAAAAGCTATTGGAGGAGTACAGGAAAGACCCCTTAGTTCGGAACCTCTATATCCGTAAAATAGGCTACTTTCCGCAAGCACGCTTCCACTTCATCCAAAAAGCCGACGGATGTGACTATGCCATGCTCATCTACTGTATAGATGGAAAAGGTTGGTATGAAATCAACGGCCAAACTTACATACTCCGAAAGAACGAGTTTGTCATCCTTCCCTCGGACACTCCTTACACTTTCGGTGCGTCATCCCGTAATCCTTGGAGTATTTACTGGCTTCATTTCCAAGGCACACAAGCCCACCGTTTCCTCCCTTCGGGATATGCCCCGCAGCCTCTACAACCGGGAGACGACTCCCGTATACAAGACCGCTTGCGGCTTTTTGACGAGATATTCCATAATTTCTCCATGAACTACCGCAAAGAATATATGCTGTATTCCTGCCTATGCCTATACCAATTTTTAGGTTCCTTCACTTTCCTGAAGCCCTACCGCAACATTACCTCTACTATGGGAAGTCCTTCTTTCGCTCACCGCGTTATCCGTTTTATGCATGAGAATGTGCAAAACAATCTCACTTTATCCCAACTTGCCGCACAATTCAAATACTCCCCCTCCCATTTCTCGGATATGTTCCGGCAGGAAATAGGTGGTTCTCCCATTCACTATTTCATTCAACTAAAGATGCAGAAAGCCTGCCAACTGTTAGAATTCAGCGAACTAAAAATCAATGAGATATCGCAATCCTTAGGTTTTGAAGACCCGGCCTATTTCTCACGGACTTTCTCCAAAATCATCGGTATCCCGCCCTCACTCTACCGAACGCAGGAAAACCAACGTCGGCAGTTGCACATCGTACCGTAAGAAAATACAAGCAAATCGGAACATAATCAAAGCCGCAAAATCCACAAAATGCTTTTCTTTGCATCAGTTTTTATTCTACATTTGAACGAATATGAAAAGAAAAAGCATTGGAATTGTTCTTTTAAGTGCACTTTCTCCTTACGCCATGAAAGCGACGAGCGACAACATCGC
>OJKW01001883.1_pt1 | contig 11112 bp, 7 predicted proteins | sample 1596591 | NCBI WGS metagenome assembly OJKW01 (sample SAMEA4350166, study PRJEB24818) | metagenome | biome: human; feature: gut; material: faeces | place: Denmark | collected 2013-09
GATTATTTTGATACATTTGTTAGCGAATGGAACGCACAAGGTGGTATAATAATTACGGAAGAAGTTCGGGAGAATATTGTAAGGTGAATTTTGTAAGAATTATAACATTGTAAATTTAGATTAGTTATTTCATATATAATATTATGGTTCCAGCAAGGCAATATTATATATAATATGTAATAAACAGGAGGTAAAAGTTATGGAAGACATATTTAATGGAAGCAAGAAGTTAGGATTTGGTCTTATGAGACTTCCACTTCTTAATCAGAATGAAGCTTCTAGCATTGACATTGAATTAACTAAGAAAATGGTTGATACATTTATTGAAAAAGGTTTTACTTATTTTGATACAGCGTGGATGTATTGTGGCTTTAAGAGTGAAAATGCAGCTAAAGAGGCACTTGTAGACAGACATAACAGAGATGAATATACACTTGCAACTAAGCTGCACGCAGGTTTTATAAAGACATTTGAAGATAGAGATAAAGTGTTTAACGAACAGCTGAGTAAAACAGGTGTTACATATTTTGATTATTATTTACTGCACGATGTTGGAGTTGACCATTATGAAGTGTATAAAAAGCTTGACTGTTTTAACTGGCTTGTTGATAAGAAGGAAAAAGGCTTAGTTAAGCATATTGGATTTTCTTTCCATGATAATGCGGATTTGCTTGATAAGGTACTTACAGAGCATCCAGAGATGGAATTCGTGCAGTTACAGATTAATTATCTTGACTGGGAAAGTGAGGCTATTCAGTCAAGAAAATGCTATGAGGTTGCAACAAAGCATAACAAACCAGTAATAGTTATGGAGCCAGTTAAAGGTGGCACACTTGCCAAAGTACCAGAAAAGGTTGAAAATGAATTCAAAGGATATAATAAAGATTGTCGCCAAAAAGACCGGAGCGGAAAAAAAGAGCGGTGCCGCTTTGGATGAAAAGGAAATAAGCCTTGTTTTTGACGCGCTTACAAAGCAGAACGAGGTTAAAAGCTTTGCGGATTATTTTGCTACGGGAGCGGAATCGAGAGCCGCTGCGAAAAAGGCAAGGGAAGAGGAAAAGAATAAGAAGCTTGCCGAGCAGATGGCTATTTTGGAGCAGCTTAAAGCTGCAGCCGCCGGACAAAACGGCGAAAAAGCGGAGAAAAAGCCCGAGCCGAAGAAGGAAGAGGTAAAGACGGCATCCGTAAAGCCTAACGACGAAAAGAAGACTGCGGAAAAGCCCGCAGCAGCGGTTTCCGAGAAGCCGAATAAACCGGAAGAGAAAAAGCCGGAAGAGAAAAAGCCGGAGGTAAAGAAGCAGCCTGAGCCCAAAAAAGAGGAGAAGAAAGCTGCAGAGAAAAAGGTTGAGGAGAAAAAGCACGGATACTCCGATCCGCAGCCCTTTGTTTCGCAGAAAAAGGATAAAAAGCCGGGCGAAGCGCCGAAGCGCGGTCCTGCCGAAATACGCCATGTCGATACTCGCACCTCGAATGTAAATATCGATAAATACAACGAGAAATACGAGCGCATAGCGCCTGCAAATACCATGCGCGATAACTTCTCAAGAAAACAGAAGATTAAGCAGAAATCACAGGATTACCGCCGTCCGCAGGGTGTGAAGCGTGAGACCGAGGCGGATAAGATGCGCAGACTCCAGTTAGAACGCATAAAGAAGACCCCGATAACAGTAACCGTAGGCGACGAGATAACAGTCGGCGAGCTGGCTGCCGCCCTTAAAAAGACTGCGGCAGAGGTTATAAAGGTACTTCTGAAGCTCGGAATGATGGCGACCGTAAACCAGGTTATCGATTACGATACCGCAGAGATAGTTGTTACCGAAATGGGCGCTAAAATCGAAAAGCAGGTCGTTGTTACAATAGAAGAGCGCATTATGGACGACACCGAGGATAACGCCGAAAACTTAAAGCCGAGAAGCCCTGTTGTGGTTGTAATGGGTCATGTCGATCACGGTAAGACCTCACTGCTTGACGCCATAAGAAATACCGCCGTTACCGATACCGAGGCGGGCGGAATCACACAGCACATTGGTGCGTACAGAGTAAATTGCAACGGTCAGGATATCACCTTCCTCGATACTCCCGGACACGCGGCGTTTACTTCAATGCGTAAGCGCGGCGCAATGGCTACCGATATTGCGGTGCTTGTTGTCGCGGCGGACGACGGCATCATGCCGCAGACCGTTGAGGCTATAAACCATGCAAAGGCGGCAAATGTTCAGATAATCGTTGCGATAAACAAAATGGATAAGCCCGAGGCTAATCCCGATAGAGTTCTGCAGCAGCTGACCGAGCACGGTCTTGTTCCCGAAAAATGGGGCGGCGATATTATATGCGTGCCCGTTTCGGCTAAGACCCACGAGGGAATCGACAGCCTGCTTGAAAACATCCTGCTGGTTGCCGAGGTTATGGAGCTTAAGGCCAACCCCGACCGCAAGGCAAAGGGTATTGTTATTGAAGCAAGGCTCGATAAGGGCAGAGGTCCTGTGGCTTCCCTGCTTGTTCAGAACGGAACGCTTAAAAGCGGAGATATAATAGTGGCGGGCACTGCTGTGGGCAGAGTTCGCGTTATGACCAACGAAAACGGCAGAGAGCTGAAAGAAGCAGGTCCGTCCGTTCCGGTTGAAATTACGGGTCTTGCCGAAACACCTAACGCGGGCGATGTGTTCGACGCCGTAACCGACGAAAGACTGGCGCGTGAGCTTGTTGAGCAGAGAAAGCAGAAAGCTAAAGAAGAGCTGTTCAACGCCAAGCAGCGCGTAACGCTCGATAACCTCTTCGACCAATTGAGCGAGGGCGATTTGAAGGAGCTTAACATCATTGTTAAAGCGGACGTTCAGGGCAGCGTTGAGGCGGTTCGCGACAGTCTTGAAAAGCTCTCAAACGATGAGGTAAAGGTTCGTGTTATACACGGCGGCGTGGGCGCTGTGAATGAGTCCGATGTTATGCTGGCACAGACCTCGGGGGCTATTATAGTAGGCTTTAATGTCCGTCCCGACGGCGTTGCAAAGGCTGCGGCGGAGCGCGACGGCGTTGATATGCGTATGTACCGCGTAATTTACGATTGCATTGAAGAAATTAAGGCTGCAATGAAGGGTATGCTCGCACCGAAATTCCGCGAGAATCAGCTCGGAACGGCAGAGGTACGCAATGTTTACAAGATTTCCAATGTCGGCACGGTTGCAGGCTGCTATATTACAAACGGCAAGGTCACCCGTGCCTGCCAGATTCGCGTTGTACGCGACGGTATTGTTATCTGCGAGGATAAGATTGCGTCACTTCGCCGCTTTAAGGACGATGTAAAGGAAGTAGCGCAGGGCTACGAATGCGGCATAGGACTTGAGAAGTTTGCGGATATTAAAGAGGGCGACATTTTTGAAGCCTTTATTATGGAGGAGTACAGAGACTGATGGCCGGTTACAGAATTGACCGTATAACGTCTGACATAAAGCTTGCGTTATCCGAGCTTTTGCGGAATATGAAGGACCCGAGGGTAAGTCGGCTTTTAAGCATTGTTAAGGTTGACGTTTCGGGCGACCTTTCCTACGCTACGGTTTATGTCAGCGCGATAGAGGGCTATGAGAAAACGGTTAGCTCGGTAAAGGTGCTTAAAGGCGCTGCGGGCTTTCTCCGCCGTGAGCTCGGTGCGCGCATGACTCTCAGAAAGGTGCCCGAGCTGCGCTTTGTGGCGGACGATTCCATTGAGCAGAGCGCCAATATTTCGAGAATAATCGAGTCCTTGAACGAGGAAAATAAGAATGAAGAAAAATAAACAGGAAAATGGCTGCCGCGAGCTTACCCTCAGGCAGACCGCGAAATATCTGCAAAAGCACGACAATTATATTATTCTGACCCATGCATCTCCGGACGGAGATACGCTCGGCTCCGCCTTTGCGCTTTATTACGCTCTTAAGGAAATAGGCAAGGCGGCGTGCGTCATCTGCCCGGATGTTATACCCGAAAAGTATAATTACTTTGCAAGGCAGACAGACCATGTTTCCCGCGATGACGCAACGGTCGTTGCAGTCGATGTGGCGGATAAGCGGCTGCTCGGCGGACTCGAAGAGGAATTCGGGGATATAGTTGATTTAAATATCGATCACCATATTTCCAATGTGAGGTTTGCAAAGAATTTGTTTTTGGACGCGGATGCCGCTGCGACAGCCGAGAGTATGTATGAGCTGCTCGGTATTATGAAGGTAAACATTAATGATGTTACCGCAAAGGCGCTTTACACCGGCATTGCGACCGACACCGGCTGCTTTAAATACTCGAATGTTACCGCAAAGACCCATATGATAGTCGCGCAGCTTTACGAGTATAATATTGACGCGCCCGAAATTAACCGCATTATGTTCGATACAAAATCGCGCAAGCTCTTAGAGCTTGAAAGAATGGTGCTTGACGCTTCGGAATTCCATTTCGGAGGGAAATGCATTATTTTGCCTGTTACTGCCGAAATGCAGGAAAAAACGGGTTGCAGCGGAACCGAGCTTGAGGGCATTGCCGTTATTTCCCGCAGCGTTGAGGGCGTTATTGCCGGAATTACGGTAAAACAGACAGATGACGCGGAGTTTAAGGTATCTCTCCGCACATATCCGCCGCTTGACGCGTCGGCAATTTGCAGAAAGCTCGGCGGCGGAGGTCATAAGGGCGCTGCGGGCGCTACCGTAAACGGTACGCTTAATGAAGTCAAGGCTGCGGTGCTTAAGGCTGTAGGGGATACTATGGAGGAATGCAATGCAGGGGCTGATATTAATCGATAAACCCGGCGGCATCACCTCCTTCGGTGCGGTTGCGCGCATAAAAAGAGCAGCGCATGAAAAGCGTGTGGGGCATACAGGCACGCTTGATCCCATGGCAACGGGAGTTCTGCCTGTTTTGCTCGGCAGGGCTACGGCGCTGTCTTCTTTGCTGCTTGATGCGGACAAGCGCTACACTGCCGAAATAAGGCTCGGCACGGTTACCGATACTGACGATATAACCGGCAATGTTTTATCGGAAAACGCGGTTAATGTAACTAAAGAAGAGCTTGAAGACGCGCTTCTGCGTTTTACCGGGAAAATAAAGCAGCGCCCGCCGGCATACTGCGCCTTAAAAAAGGACGGAGTGCCTATGTACCGTTTGGCACGGCGAGGTGAAGCTCCCGAAATACCCGAAAGGGAAGTTGAAATTTTTGAAATATCGCAGCCCACGGGTTTAACGGGCGATACCTTTAAAATAGACGTGCACGTTTCAAAGGGAACGTATATCAGGTCTTTAGCGCGCGATATAGGCGAATTTTTAGGCTGCGGGGCGTGCCTTTCGGCGCTGCGCCGCACATATGCGGGCGGCTTTAATATATCGGAGTGCACAGCGCTTGATGATATTACGGAAGAAAATATTTCGCAGCATATTGTAAGCGAGGAAAAAGCGGTGGCTTACCTGCGCGAGGTAAATGTTACCGAAAAGCAGGCAGTGCGCTTTTGCAACGGCGGTAAACTGGCATTTGACAGATTGCGGCTTACAGACGCTAAAGAAAACGAGCTTTTCAGAGTGAAATTCGGCGGGCTGTTTTTAGGCATAGGCGCTGCCGAAAACGAAAATGAGCAGCTTGCCATTAAATGTATTATAAATTACCCGGAGGAAATGAAAAGATGAAAATCGCATTGGCTTTGGGTACGTTTGACGGTCTGCACAAGGGTCACCGCGAGGTTTTAAGACTGCCCGACGGCTGCAAAAAAATTGCGGTGATTTTCCCGCTTCCGCCGAAAGCGCTTATAACGGGCAAACCGCTGGCGCTAATGCTGCCGCAGGATAAGGAAACCGCGCTTAAAGACCTTGGTATTGACGAAATTTTCACCCTTGATTTTGAAAAGGTGCGCACGATGCCACCCGAAGATTTTTTAAGGTTTTTAACCGATAAATTTTCACCCGACATAATTTCCTGCGGCTTTAACTACCGTTTCGGCAAAAACGCCGCGGGGGATAAAAATTTGCTTGAAAAGTTTTGTGCGGAGCGAGGCATAGCGCTTAAATGCTGCGAGCCGATAACCGAAAACGGCGAAACGGTATCCTCCACCGAAATAAGGCACCTTTTGCAAAACGGTGAAATAGAAAAAGCAAACCGATTGCTCTATAGACCGTTTTCATATACCGCCGAGGTAATAAGCGGTGATAAACGCGGCAGAACGCTCGGCTTTCCCACGGTTAATCAGAGATATCCTCAATGCCTTTTGCCGCCGAAATTCGGGGTGTATGTATCCCGTGTTACGGTTGACGGGCGCGAGTATGACGGTATTACCGATATCGGCGTGCGCCCCACTTTTGAGACCGATTATATCATAAGCGAGACCTTTATTAAGAATTTTTCGGGCGATATTTACGGCGAGACGGTGACAGTCTCCCCGCGCAGATTTGTAAGGGGCGAAGTTAAATTTTCATCCGTTTCGGAGCTCAAAGCGCAAATAAACGCCGATTTAAAGGAGCTTGAAAAATGAAGCTTGATTTTTCCGCCGATAGGCTTATTTCTATGGGAATTATCCTTTTAAAGGCAATTATCATATTGGTTGCGGGACACTATATCACGCTTTTTTTAATAAAGCTGATGAAAAGATCGCTTAACAGAATAAATATTGATATTTCTCTTGAAAAATTTTTTGAAAAAGCTTTATATATAACGCTGCATATTATAATTATTCTCTCGACGCTGAGCACTCTCGGAATTTCCACCTCGGGGCTTTTGGCGGCACTTTCCGCGGCGGCGGTTGCGGTGGCATTAGCGCTGAAGGATTCACTCAGCAGTATAGCGGGCGGAATAATTCTATTGCTTACCCGCCGCTTCCAAACGGGCGATTATGTTTGTATAAACGGTGAGAGCGGCAACGTTGTGCAGATTGATATGATGCACACCGTGCTTAAAACGCTTGATAACCGTCATGTTGTGATACCCAACAGTATTGTTGTGAACAGTCAGGTTGTAGATTATTCAAGTGAGGAAACACGGCGCCTTGACCTTACCTTTTCGGTGAGCTATGATAATGATACCGAAGCGGTAAAGCGCGTTATTACTGACACTGTGCTTGCCGACTCTGCCGTATTTAAGGACCCCGCACCCTTTGTGGGAATTACGGAATACGCCGCAAGCTCGGTAGACTTCACGGCGCAGGTGTGGTGCAAAACGTCCGATTATCTTTCGCTTTCTTTCAGGCTGCGCGAGGAGATGCGCGCGGCGTTTGATGAAAACGGAATTTCAATACCCTATAATCAACTTGATGTCCATATAAAAAACGATTGACAAAACATAGTTTTTGACTTATATTAAATATGTTAATTTTTACCTACGAGGTGTGTTATGCGCATTTATGAAAATCCGCAAAAAACCAGTGAAAACAGGCTTGAGGCCCGCAGCTGGTATATTCCCGAGGGGGAGGGCGTTTTCCGCCCGCTTAACGGCGAGTGGCGCTTTGCCTTTTTTGAAAACGGCGATAAAGCCGGAAATATTGAGGAATGGGAGACCATAGAGGTTCCGTCCTGCTGGCAAACAAAGGGCTATGAAAGGCCTAATTATACCAATATAAATTATCCGTTTCCCTGCGATCCGCCATATGTGCCGGATATTAATCCGATGGGCGTTTACGAGCGCAGCTTCGAGCTGACCGACGGCAGCCTTGATACATATTTGGTTTTCGAGGGCGTATCCTCCGTTGCGGAGGTTTATATAAACGGTAAGTATGTGGGCTTTACCGAGGGCAGTCACCTTATGAGCGAATTCGATATTACCGAATTTGTAAGCTCAGGCACAAATACCGTCAGGGTAAATGTCTGTAAATGGTGCTGCGGCAGCTACCTTGAGGATCAGGACGCCTTCCGTTATAACGGAATTTTCAGAGATGTTTATATCCTTTCCCGCCCGCACGGTCATCTTTTTGATATTGATATAAAGGCGCGGGACAATAAAATATACTGCTCATCCGACGCTGAGTTCTCTGCCGAGCTTTATGACGGCGATCATCTTTTGGAGCGCGGGAATTCTCTTAACGGCGAGCTTGCTTTTACTGTGCCCGAGCCCAAGCTCTGGACTGCGGAGACCCCCGAGCTTTATACCGTAAAGCTTTGCACCGAGGGTGAAACAATAACCCGACGTGTAGGCTTCAGAACAATAGCAATATCTGACGATAACGAGCTGCTTATAAACGGAACACCTGTTAAGCTTAAGGGTGTAAACCACCACGATACCGACCCTGAAAAGGGCTGGACTATGAGCAGTGCGGATATTCTGCGCGATTTAAAGCTGATGAAGCGGCTTAATATAAACTGCGTAAGAACCTCGCATTATCCTCCGTCGCCGGAGTTTCTTGATTACTGTGACGAGCTGGGGCTTTATGTTATTCTCGAAACGGATATCGAGACTCACGGCTTTGTGCGCAGATATGCCAATGTAGGCTACGGCTATGATGTGGACGATACAATATGGCCGTGTGCGAACGATATGTGGCATAAGGAATTTTTAGAGCGCATGGAGCGCGCCTATGAACGCGATAAAATACATACGAGCATAATAATCTGGTCTACCGGCAACGAGAGCGGCTTTGGAAAAAATCAGCACGATATGATCGAATGGCTCAAAAGCCGTGACGATATGCGCCTTGCACACTGCGAGGATGCCTCGCGCAAGGGCACGCCCGATAATACCGATATTTTCTCATGGATGTACCCGAGCGTGGAAATGCTTTCGGGCTTTGCAAAGGATGAAAAAATAAATCAACCCGTGTTTATGTGCGAATATGCTCATGCTATGGGCAACGGCCCCGGCGGAATATGGGATTACTGGGAAGAAATTTACAAGCACAAAAACCTGATAGGCGGATGCGTTTGGGAATGGGCGGATCATGTCTTTCTGGAAAACGGCGTTCAGAAATACGGCGGCGATTTTGAGGGCGAGCTTACTCACGACGGCAATTTTTGCTGCGACGGAATGGTATTTGCCGACCGCAGCTTTAAGGCGGGCACGCTGGAAATTAAAAATACATACGCGCCCTTCCGCATAAGCTGGGATAACGGCTCGCTGCACCTTAAAAACTGCTTTGATTTCACCTCGTTTGACGGGTATTCCTTTGAATATGATATTACTGTTGACGGTGAAAGCCTTGAAAAGAAGATAGTACGGCTTAATACCCGCCCCGGGGAGACGTTTGTGCTTACCCCATCGGCGGCTCTGCCGGAGAGCTGCCGTTTCGGTTGCTTTATAACCGTTAAGATGACCGATCTTGACGGCAATGAGGTCGGCAGGCTGCAGGAGGAAATACCTGCAGAAAAAGCGACGAACGAAATCACCGCAGAGCCCTTGAGCGTTACCGAAACGGAATTTGAAATAACAGCACAGGGCGAGGATTTTTGCTATGTACTTTCAAAGCAGACCGGATTTTTTGAGAGTATTCTGAAAAACGGCGAGGAGCTGCTCACAGAGCCTATGAAGCTTTCGTATTTCCGCGCCCCGACCGATAACGACCGAAACATAAGGGTATACTGGGACAGAACGAATATTTGGCAGGGTGAAAATTTCGACTGTGTTTTTAACAAGGTCTATTCCTTCAAAATACAGGGGAACAAGATATCATTCGATATGTCGTCCGCCGGTGTTTCGCGTTTGCCGTTTTTTAAATACACACTGAGATATGAATTCTTTGCCGACGGAAGTGTAAAAACGCAGCTTTGCGGCGATATTCGCGAAAATGTTTTCTGGCTGCCGCGTCTGGGCTTTGAGCTGACTCTGCCGCTTACCGACGGTAAGTTCAAATACTTCGGAAACGGGCCTCTTGAAAGCTACTGCGATATGACCCACCACGGCGTAGTAGCCGTTCATTCGTCTGACGCGGGCAGCGAATATGTGAATTATGTCCGTCCGCAGGAGCACGGCAACCACACCGACTGCGGCTGGCTTGAGCTCGCGAACAAGCTGCGCTTTGAGGCAGAGGACAAAATGGAAATATGCGTTTTGTCGCACAGCACAGAGCGGCTGACTGCGGCAAGGCATACCGATGAAATAGGCGAGCCCGATGCTGTGCATGTAAGAATCGATTACAAGGTTTCGGGAATAGGCTCTGCTTCCTGCGGGCCTGCGCTTGATGAGAAATACCGCCTCTGCGAAAAGAAGATATCCTTCGCGTTCACAATGGGTATTATGCGCTAAATCGAACCGCATAGCGTATTATATGTAAAACGACCGCCCATATGTCCTTTAAAAGGGCTCTATAATAAATGTTGTGGTAAGCAAGCAAAGCCTACGAAGAAGAAATAAGATAAAATAAAAAAGTAGAGCATATTTGGAAAGAAACCGTTAAAATGGAAATGAGTAGATACCATAAACGGAGGCTCCAATATGCTCTATAATCATTTTACGGAAGCCGCATTTTACATATATTTTCTCATATGCAACAAAACAAAGAACAAGCAACTGCCTATTAGCAAACTGCTTGCACTCAATTTCTCATTTTAACTCCTTGCCCCAACTATTGACAATGAGCCTATAAATATATCCGCCCACTGACAGAGCAGTCTGCCGACGGGCGGATAAATTATACTGTGCGGCTATTCTTCAATAGCTGCTTTTTTACGGTTTGCGGCGATAATTCTTGAATAATCGGCAAATTTCTTTTCGCGCGCGTATGTGTAAAGACCGTTTACCTCCTGCTCTACATCATAAAGCTGTGTATAGCAAAAGCCCATAATATTAGGGGCATTTAAAAGAGCGGCGGTCAGCCCCTCATAGCGGGTGAAAAATTCCTCCTCGGTTGCAGGTGCATCGCCGTAGCCCCAGGAGTTGTCGGCGGCGCTGCTGCGATTGCTTTCGGGAATCCACTTAATTCCGCCGAATTCACTTAAAAAGAACGGCAGCTGCGGAATATATACCTGTTTATCCTTAAAGAACAAATTAAAGCTTTTTTCCTCGCCGTTATAGCCGGTATAGGATTTACCGAAGCTTTCGGGGTTTTGGTCATAATCGTGCTGGTCGTAAATATCGGTTATTTCGTGGTATGCTCCCGAAACGTCGATAACTGGTCGCGTGGCGTCAAGGCGTTTTGTTTCGTCATAAACGGCACTTAATATTCGTTTCACCGCCTGACTTGTCAGATC
>OJKW01001885.1_pt1 | contig 11106 bp, 6 predicted proteins | sample 1596591 | NCBI WGS metagenome assembly OJKW01 (sample SAMEA4350166, study PRJEB24818) | metagenome | biome: human; feature: gut; material: faeces | place: Denmark | collected 2013-09
TCTGTATACAAACTGAAAAAGGAAAGCAAAACCCTGCTCTTAAAATTATTCAGAACGGTTTTGGTTTGCGGTGTGTGCTATCTTTTGCTGTTCCCGCTTTTTTATCTTGTTATTTCCGCTATACAAGATCCGACAAGCATGAAGGACCCCACGGTAGTGTGGGTTCCACGTGCCTTGTCTACAATAAATTTTCAAAGAGCGTTTGAAAATCTGAATTATGGCAATTCGATGTTGTTTACACTGTTTTTATCCTCGGTTTCAACTATACTAACGCTTTTATCATGCTCAATGGCAGGATACGGATTTGCCCGTTTCAATTTTTTTGAAAAAAGAATTACATTTATTTTTGTCTTGCTGCTCATTATTGTTCCGCCGCAAACAACAATGATGTCAACATATTTGAATTTCAGGTTTTTTGACATTTTCGGCATTACAAAACTGTTCGGAACGGAAAGTATAAACTTACTCGGTTCGCCGCTGACGCTGTTTCTTCCGGCGCTTTTTGCGAACGGTATCAGGGCGGGATTATCTATTTTCATATTCAGACAGTTCTTTTTAGGACAGCCCAAGGAGCTTGAGGAAGCCGCTAAAATTGACGGCTGCGGTATTTTCAAAACATATTTCAGAATAATGATACCGCTGTCTGTTCCGGCAATAATTACGGTGGCTGTATTTACATTTGTTTGGTATTGGAACGACTCAATATACGGCGAGCTTTTCTTCTCTGAGGGAACTAAGACCTTAGCGGTTGGATTATCGTTTTTACGAAATTCTTTAAGCGATTCCATTGTTTCTAATAACAGCTTTACTGCGCAGGAGCAGAGAGGAATATTGGCGGCAGCTTCCTTGCTTTGTATAATTCCTCCGTTAGTGTTATATGTAATTATTCAAAGAAAGTTTGTAGAAAGTATAGAACGAACCGGTATAGTAGGGTAAAACTTGTTTAGGAGAGGTAACCGTGGCAATTTATAAAATAAATTCACTTTGCTTAAACAGCAATTATGTCGATCCGGGTGATACCTTGTATATTACAACTACCTGGGAAAAAACATCTGAAAATAATGAACATTGCAGAATAGCCGCAGATATTGTTTTTTGCGGAAGACACAGAAGAGAAGAAAACCAGGCAAGGGAATACCGGACCGTATGGGATCCGTACCCGCGGATGGATATGTGGCTTAGCGGCGATGTGCGAACAACAACGGGCTTCTGGACTGTTCCTGATATATGGGGCGGCAGCTATGAAATAAGAATATCTCTTATTTCCGACGATGGCGAGGCGCTGCCGTTTATAGGAAAGGACGGTACAGAGGTTTACAGCGAAGCGATTACGGAATTTGATGTTGGCTGGGGCTGGGGAAGAGAATCCCTCAAAAAGCAGCGAAGACCTATTTTTGTTGAGCTTAACAAACCTGTCGGCAACATTGCAAAGATAAATAAAAGCGCTTATAAGCTGGGTGAATTTTATTTAAACAAGGAATACCCGTCTGTAATTGGGTACGGGGCGAATCGGTGGGAAGACTGGACACCTATTGTGACAGAAAGGAATATATCCGAAAACAGGCTGATAAGGTATAATGACCGAAATATATTTAAAGGCTTTAAGGAATTAAAAGAAAACAATGCAGTACTTTATTCGGTTTCCACAGAACATATCTCTTTTGACATGGAATTTAAACTATGTGACAAATTTTTAAGTATTCTCCCCAAAAACATTAAAGAAAAGGACGGATATGAATTTATCGCAATAGAAATACCGTCGGTTATTCAAAGCAAGGAAAACGATTGTTTAATCACAAACCATTTCAGCGGCGGAAGAGCGGTTGAACTGAATAAAACCTTGCAGCAATCATTCAGATTTGAATATGATACTTGCAATGCTCCTGCGTTAATTTCAAAATCCGATTCTTTTTGTGTGTTTGCAAACGATTTGGATACTGTTCTTTACGAATCGGTGACCAAGAAGAACAACGGGACTAATATAGCTGTTATAAGCGCTGAAATACATAACAGAATAAGTGCAAATAAAAAGGGTTTGTGTTCTGTACCTGTTGATGTCAAACCGTTAGAGGTTTATTATTCCAAAAATGCTCCGATTGATTTTTCGAGTGAAATTGTCAGAAATAAGGCTGAGGGAGCAATCAAAACCACATATACAAACACAATTGTATACAAGCTCACATTGGATGACACCGCTCAATATAACGAAAATTATCCGGACAGAATACTTACTTTAAATTCCTTGCAGGATGTTGAGAACTTTATTAAGAAGGTTTACAACCTGTCTGGCGGGTTAAAGCAGGTTATTTATCTTGTCGGCTGGCAGTACGGCGGGCATGATTTTCAATATCCCTATACACATAAGGCGCCATTTAACCCGAAATGCGGCACAATAGAAGAATTTAACGATGTAAGGAAAAGAGTTAAAGAAAAATATAATGCAATTTTATCTTTTCATGATAATTTTGACGACGCATACTTTTCTTTTAACTATAAGCTGAATGAAGATGTTCTTGCCGTTGATGAAAAGGGTGAGAAATGGCGAGGCTGGCTTTGGGCAGGCGGAATGTCGTATATTATAAATCCGGTTGCTTATTTGAAATCTGCGGACTTCAAAGAACGTGTTAACGATACAATAAGGATGTACGGAATAGAAGAAAGCTATCACCTTGACGTATTGACCTCTGAAATGCACAGAATAAGCTTTGATAAGGAAAATATTTCTTCTTCGGAAAACGGAATCGAAGCAAAAATTGAGATTATTGAGGAATTTAATAAACTCGGAATTGATTTGACAAGCGAAAAAATAACATTACCGTTTGTAAATAAAATCGGTTTTGCACAGGGAACAAGATATAAATTCAAAGGCGGACTATTCTCAGGCGATTATATAATCCCGCTTACAACATCTGCGTTTCACGGGTTTGCGCCGTATACTATGGGTCAAGTTGATGATAAGGGTTCTATACTTCGCGCAATAGCGTGCGGAGTAAGTTATGCTATGCCGTCAGATGCTAAATGTAATACAAATGAAATTATCAGAAATTTGCTGTTTGTTTCTTTGCCGATGATGAAGCTCGCATATAAAAAGGTAACAAATACAGAGATTTCCGAAAATGAGTGGAATATCTTTTATGAAAATGATAGCAGAATCTGTGTTAATTGGAAAGATAATTCGTATTCAATTGTTTTTGAAGGAAACTGTATAGCCGAAAATTTTGTTTCAAAAGTTCCGATTGATAACAAAAAAATTATGTGCGGTGCTTTTGACGGCGGAAAAATCAGCTTATGTGTTTCGAAGAATTTTAAAAATGCCTTGGTTTACAAAATTGACGACGACGGAAATCGGTCAGAGTCTGAAAATATTGATGTAAATAACGGCAGAGCAGACTTTTACGCAGAACCTGACAATATTTATATAGTTGAAATGCAATAATTACTGAACTGAAACTGTGGAGGAAAAATGAATATTATTCTTGATATGGGAACCACCAATACACGCTTGTATCTTATAGACGACGGTGAAAATATTATTGACAGCCGTAATGAAAAATTCGGTGCAAGAAATTCTATTGACCTTGGAAAGGAGAAACTTTATCTTCTCTTAAAAACCTCAATATCGCATATGCTGCTTTCTAACGATTTGAATGAAAAAGATATAGAATTTATAATGGCGTGCGGAATGGCGGGATCTGAACTGGGTCTGCGCAATATACCACATATCAATGTACCGATCGGCAAAAACGAATTGGTAAATGCAATAGAGCATATAGAATTGACAGGCATAACAAAAATACCTTTTTTGTTTATCCCAGGAATAAAAGTCTCTGACAGCACAGGCAGGATATTGGATGTAATGCGCGGAGAAGAAACTGAAATAATAGGTGCCGTATCCGCTATCAAAAAGGGTAAAGCTGTAATTATATTGCCGGGAACACACTGTAAGACGGCTTTGATTGACAGTGACGGAAGAATTGAGGGCTTTTCAACGGCAATGACCGGTGAGATGTTAGATGTTATAGGTAATAATTCAATATTAAAAAACAGCGTTGAATACAGTAATACGGTTATAAACGAGCAATTAGTGGCAGGTGCTGAGGATTGTAAGAAAAACGGAATAATGAACGCGTTGTTTCATGTTAGAACCAATTCTATGAATGATGATTTTGACTGCGAGCATCTTTTCTCATATTTTTTAGGAATAGTTCTTTTTCCGGATGTTGACCGGATTGCCGAAAAGTATTCAAATGAAACGATATATATTGGTGGGCGTTTCGAGCTTAGAACCGCTTATTTAACACTGTTAAGGCATTTTGGCTGTACCTCTGTCAATGAACTTGAAAATTCTGAGTTTCTAATGCAAAAGGGCGCTTTGGAATTAGGAATTATATATAATCGGATGAAACAAAAGAAAGCAATCAAAGAAGAAATTATAAATCATAAAATAATTTCTATTATTCGTAATATTGACAGGGATGATTACATTCCTGCTGTTGAGGCGCTGTATAACGGCGGAATAAATTTTGCTGAAATAACTTTTGACGCAACTAAGGCAAAAAGCGATTGCGAAACAGCCGAAATCATTAAAAAAACAAGCAGTGTATTCAAGGACAAAATGTATATAGGTGCCGGAAGTGTTGTTACAGTCGAGCAGGTTTTATTAGCGGCTAAAGCAGGTGCAAAATATATTATATCTCCGAATTGCGATCCGGATGTAATAAAAGCAACATTGGAAAACGGATTGATTTCAATACCCGGCTGTTTTACGGCAAGCGAGGCGGTAACAGCAAAGAATTGCGGAGCGGATTTTATAAAGGTGTTTCCGGCGGATTCTTGCGGTCCCGGTTACATAAAAGCTCTTGCAGCTCCGCTGTCGAATATTGATTTTCTTGCGGTCGGCGGTGTAAATACAAACAACGCGGGGGAGTTTCTTAATGCCGGAGTGAAGGGCTTGGGTATAGGAGCAAACCTTGTGAGTAAAAAGAATATAAGCGAATACGGCTATGAGTGGATAACCGAAAAGGCAAAAGAATTTGTAAACGCAGTTAACGGAGTTAGTACCGATGTCTGATAAACCTGAAATATTATACAATTCAATAATGTTTGATAGCGAATGTATTAATAAGCCTAACGATTTTGAGCATATAGAATACCTTGAAAATCCGCCTGAAATAATAGATATTTCTGTTGGAAGACAGCTTTTTGTGGATGATTTTCTTATAGAAAACACTGATTTGACTTTTGAATACCACAAAGCAAAAAAGTATGAGAATAATCCTATTTTCAAGGCTGAGATGCCGTGGGAAACAGCGGATTCCAATGTTGCTTGCCCAAAAAGCGGCGGAGTATGGTATGACGAAGAAGAACACATTTTTAAAATGTGGTATGAAGCAGGTTGGTTAGGGCAGATGTGCTATGCTGTTTCCAATGACGGGATTCACTGGGAGCGTCCTAACCTCCATATAGAGGAAAATACAAATAAAATTCTTCTTTATAAGTTTGAAAAAGACAAATTGTGCGGGGATACGGAATATTTGCGACCTGACTCAACAACCTTTTTTATTGATTACAACGCCCCGAAAAACGAAAAGTATAAAATGTTTTTGAGGAACCCCGGCGATAAACATCCCGGAGTTGTGGCGGCAAGTGAGGATGGTATTAACTATCGCGACTTTACCCAGACTTCAATGCTTTTTGACCGAAGCACTATATTTTATAATCCATTCAGAAAAAAATGGGTTTACAGTATAAGAGACGTCAGAAAAAATGAGTTAGGTTGGGATCGTTTCAGGCTTTACAGAGAATGTGATAATCTTTTTAACGGAGCAAAATGGCAGGAAGATGAAGCGCATTTATGGATGTATACCGATAAAAATGATAAACCTTTGACCGGAATTGAAATGCAGCCCCAGCTTTACAATGTTGATGCCATAGGATATGAAAGCATAATGTTGGGAATGTTTCAAATATTGTACGGACCGGAAAATGCAATTTGCGAGCGCACCGGAACTCCGAAAATCACGGAGCTAATGCCAATGTTCAGCCGAAACGGTTATAATTTTTCAAGACCGTGCAGAGAGAGTATGATTTCGGTCAGTCAAAATAGTTGGGACAGGGGATACATACAATCCGTAGGCGGTGTGACAATTATTAACGGCGATGAGCTGTGGATTTATTATTCTGCATTTTCCGGCGATAACAGCTCTGTAACAAACGAGTGGTATAAAAACGGTATGTATAAAAACGGGGCGGTAGGATTAGCTGTTTTACGGCGGGATGGATTTGTTTCACTTAATGGAAACGGCACACTCACAACGCGAAAGCTGACTGTCAGCGGTAAAACAGAATTGCATATCAATATGGACGGTAAAGCCAAGGTATGCGTTTGTGATGAAAACGGCAAACTAATTGCCTGCTCTGAAACTTTTGAGGGAAACTCGACGAACGCCAAAATGGAATTTAAAAATTTTGATATTACTAAGCTCAATAACAGCGTGTTCAGATTGCAATTTGTTATTGAAGGGAAATTGTATTCTTTCGGTTTTTCTGATAAGAACGGCGACTTCAGAGGCGCTCATGCGGCAGGTATTGTTAAATGATTTTTATCATTTAAGGTTATATGAACTGAAACAAATCAGAGAATATTATAAAGCTGAAAAATGAGGTGGAAGCAATGCTTTTAGGAATAATGAACGGTATGGTTATGCAGCGGGATGAAAACAATTATTCAGGCATAACGGTAAGATGTGATTTTGATATTGTAAATGCCGAATATCTCTGTGGAAAAGAGATATTTTCGCTTGGCTGCGAAAAGACTGAGGACGGAGTTTACCGTATATACGGAATACCTGTCGGCGGACCGTATTCGGTAATTATAAATGATCAAAAATTTGATGAGATATATGTCGGTGATGTATGGTTGCTTGCGGGACAGTCTAATATGCAGGGCCGGGGCAGGTACAGAGATTTTGATTTGACTTATAAGGGAATTGATGATATAAGGGCTTTTTATATGGATAATAATTGGCGGAGAGCTCATCACCCCTTACACGCCGCGTGGGTCGGCGGCGATGAGATACATATGGAAGATAATTTTAACGGAGTGCCGGAGGATGTATGTATTGGGGTCGGTCCCGGTCTTAAATTTGCACAGTATATGAAAGAATATAACGGCGTTCCGCAGGGACTTATAGCTTCTGCATACGGCGGAGCCGGGTTTAAGTGGTGGGCGCCTGAGATTGCAAAAACAAATCCAGGAAAGAGTTTGTACCTTGCAATGCGGGAACGGCTTATTAAAAACGGAAGTCACATTGCGGGCATGCTGTGGTTTCAGGGCTGTGCGGATGCGTTCAGTTGCGATGCAGACAAGTTTGAAGAAAATACTCTTAATTTTTATGATTGCGTGCGAAAAGAATTCGGTAAGTTCCCTATCATACAGTTCCAAATAGGAAGAGTAGTTCATGTTGAGCTTCCCGGGCTTAGAGAAAATTGGATGAAAATAAGAGAAATTCAAAGAAATCTCAGCAAAAGGGCAGATGGCTTGTATACGATAGCTACAATCAATAAGACCCTAGACGATTTAATTCATTTGAGCAGTGAATCAGCCGAGGAGCTTGGGACAGAGGCGGCTGAATTGATGCATGATATTGAAACCGGCAAAGCTCAAACCCCGGAAATTCAAAGCATTGACTTTTACAATGATTCTAAATTTTTCGGTATGTCAATTGTTGAAATTACTTTTAAAAACCTAAATGGCTGCCTCAAAAGCGAGGGGATACCCACGGGATTTTATGTTTCGGAATTTGAATACAAAATAGGTACGGATGTTTTATTCAAGACCGTAATTAAGGAAAATAAGGTGTTTCTTAAACTGTGGGGCGGCGTTGAAGAAAACAAAAACAAATATTTATATTACGGTTTCGGATTGAATCCATATTGTAATTTGACAGATTCAAAAGGAAACGGGATTATGGCTTTCGGTCCTATAAAGTTAGATGAGCATATTTCTGAAAAAAGCAATTTGTAGAAAAGAAGCTGTATCAAAACGCATTAGTATATAAAAACATCAGAAAGCAAAACTGTAAAGGCGGTAAATGTATGAATTTAAAGGATTGGACAATCACAGAAAAGGAATTTAAAAAAGAAAATACCGAACTCAACGGCAGCCGATATATCATCGGCAACGGATATATGGGATACAGAGGCACCTATGAAGAATTTGGTAAACAGGAACTTGTTGCCCTTAATATGGCAGGGCTGTTCGACAAAAACGGAGATTCCTGGCGTGAATCGGTAAATGCGCCCAATCCATTATATACAAAGGTTTTTGCAGGTGACTCAGAAGTAAGCTTTCTTGAGTGTGCTCCGTCAGAGCATGAAAGAAGTCTTGACATCAGACACGGATTACATTCGAGAAAAACCGTGTTTGAAATTGACGGAACATCGATTACTATTACTGCCAAACGGTTTTTAAGCATTGAAAATGAACACATAATCGGTCTTAATTATACTGTCTCAGCAGACAAACCTGTAAATATAACCGTAAAAACGGGAATTGACGGTGATGTGTGGGACATTAACGGACCACATTTTGTTATAAAAGACAGAAAGTCAGAGGGGCGAATCAATTCTTTTAGCTGTCAAACAGTAGAAAACGGCATTGAGCTTACGGTTTATGAATTTATTGACGCAAATAACGCTCAATATGATAATTCGGAAAACGCCAAGCTTTTGAATGTTTTCAACACGGTTGTAACCCCGGAGAATCATTTTAACTTTAAAAAGCTTGCGGGCGTGTACTGGGGTGATGAGGTTCAAAACTCCGAAGAGATGTTTAAAGAAAGCATAAAATGCGGATATGATGAAATTTTAAGAAAACACAATGCTGCGTGGGAAAATATATGGGATAGATCCGATGTGGTAATTGACGGCGATGAGGAAGCCCAAAGAGCACTCAGATACAGCCTTTACCAGCTTATTTCGGTTGCTCCGCGCGGTAACGGAAAATGCGGCATACCGGCAAGAGGCCTTTCGGGACAGGTCTACAAGGGCGCGTCATTTTGGGATACGGAAATGTTTATGCAGCCGTTTTTTTCGTTTACCGACCCGCAGGTTTCAAGAAAGCTTGCCGATTACAGAATCAATACGATTGCGGGAGCAAAAAGAAAAGCAAAAGAATACGGATTTGATGGTGCGTTTTATGCTTGGGAAAGTCAGGAAACAGGGGACGACGCTTGTACCTTATTTAATATTACCGATGTATTCACCAAAAGACCTATAAGAACATATTTCAGAGATAAGCAAATACATGTCAGCGCAGATATGGTTTACGGCTTGTGGGAATACTGCAATATATCTGATGAATATCGGATACTTGCGGACGGCGGTCTTGATTTGATTTACCAGTGCGTCAGATTTTTTTACAGCTATGCTTATACAAAACTCAATAAAAGAAGCTATGAGTTTTTAGATGTTGTAGGACCTGATGAATACCATGAACGGGTAAACAATAACGCTTATACAAATAAAATGATTGAAAGATCCGCGGAGATACTTCTTTCGGCGCTTACAAAGGTGAAATTGAATTATCCGGAATATTATAAAGAATTTACAAAGAAAAACGATATTGAGTGGATCGAAGATTTTAAAAATAACCTGTATGTACCCTCTCCCGATGAAAACGGAATAATAGAACAGTTTGACGGGTATAAGGGGCTTGAGGATATAACTCTTGAAAATATAAAAAAGCGTGTGATAGATCCTAACGAATACTGGGGCTGCGGACAGGGTATAGCGACCACAACGAGGATACTGAAGCAAGCAGACGTTATTATGATGCTTAATGTATTCCGTAAGGAATACTCTAAGGAAATCCTTGAAGCAAACTGGAATTTTTACGAACCGTATACAGAACACGGTTCAAGTCTCAGTGCCTGCGCATATGCAATAGTTGCCGCTAATATCGGCAATACCGAATGGGCGTATAAATACTTTATGAAAACAGCTACCGTTGACCTAACAGGCAACAGCAGGCAGTATTTGGGAACACTATATATCGGCGGTACGCATCCTGCGGCAAACGGCGGCTCATGGAATACCGCTATATTCGGATTTGCAGGCGTAAGCTATGATGATGACGTAATTGATATATCGCCGCATTTGCCCGAAAAGTGGAAATCAATGTCATTTAAGCTCGCTTAGAAGGGAACGGAGCTTAGCGTTAATATCAAGGGCACTGATGTGAAAATCAAAGCAATCAGCGTAAAGAAAAACATAAATATTACCGTGTACGGCAAAAAATATCATTTGGAGTAAAAAAGCTATGAAGGGTGCAATTTTTGATTTGGACGGGGTTATAGTTGATACGGCAAGCTTTCATTATCTTGCCTGGAAAAGACTTGCCGATGAGCTTGGCTTTTATTTTAGCCCTGCCGATAACGAACGGCTAAAGGGTGTAAGCCGTATGAAATCGCTTGATATACTTCTTGAGGTGGGTAATATCAGCGCAACATATGAAGAAAAAATTAAAATGGCTGAAAAGAAAAACAATTGGTATGTTGAAAGCCTTAAAACGCTTACCCAAAACGATCTTTTAAGCGGTGCAAGAACTTACTTGGAGCTTTTAAGAAAAGAGGGTGTAAAAATCGCTCTTGGCTCGGCAAGCAAAAATGCCCCCATAATACTTGAAAGATTACATATATCGGAGCTTTTTGACGCAATTGTGGACGGTAACAGCGTAAGTAACGCCAAGCCTGATCCGGAAGTGTTTTTAAAGGCGGCAGAACTTTTGCATCTTTTGCCCGAAGAATGTGTGGTTTTTGAGGATTCTCAGGCGGGAATAGATGCAGCTAAAATTGCCGGGATGGGTACTATTGCCGTAGATAAATTCGGTGTGCTTAACTGTGCTGATAAATATGTAAAATGTTTGGGTGATTTATTGCCTACTGCTGAAATTTGAAAACGATCGAAAAACAGGTGCAGAAATGTTAAAAAATGAAATAATATATCCCTTAAATAAAAACGAAGCTGATTTTTCAGCCTGTATTAAAAATCACAGCGGGGATGAAAATATAATTTATAAAACCTTTGACGGGCAAGGTATAACTC
>OJKW01001886.1_pt1 | contig 11095 bp, 7 predicted proteins | sample 1596591 | NCBI WGS metagenome assembly OJKW01 (sample SAMEA4350166, study PRJEB24818) | metagenome | biome: human; feature: gut; material: faeces | place: Denmark | collected 2013-09
GGAAAAGAAGGGGCCGCCGGAGGCGCGTCAGAAACGACCACGACGGAACGAGCCGCCGCAAGCGACGTCTCTTATCCTCTGTGCTCGTTTCTTCCTTTCCAAACCGCAAACTGAATTTGCGGTTTGGGTTTTTTCATGCAAATCTGCGACGACCTCTCAGTCTCGGCTGCGCCGAGCCAGCATCCCTACCCCTTTTGTCCCTTCGGGACATTTCCCCCTGATAGGGGGAATCGGCCCCTGGGAGGGGAGCCTTTGGGCTGCTTCAGCCTCCGTGCAGCCTGCTCTGTGTTTCGTAGAACTTCGAGGTCTTCTGCCGCCAGAGCATCAGCGTGCCGCGGACGCACAGCTCGATCGCCATCGCGATCCACATGCCGCGCAGCCCAAGCTTCCCCACGAGCAGCAGCGACAGCCCCAGCCGGACGATCCAGATGCTGCCGAGGTTCAGAAGACTCGGCACGAGCGTGTCGCCCGCGCCGCGCAGCGCGCCCGCCGCCGCGATGGACACGCCGAACAGCGGCTCCGCCAGCAGCCCGATCCGCAGCACCTGCGCCGCAAGCGTCCGGACCTCTGCGACCGGCGTCAGCAGCCGGAACACGAACGGGCAGAAGATCATCATCAGAAGCCCCGTGCAGCCCATCAGCGCGCCGCCAAGGGCCGTACAGATGTTCCCATACCGCCGGGCCTGTGCGGCGTCACCAGCGCCGACGCTGCGGCCGACAAGCGTGGTCGCGGCTGAGCCGACGCCGTAGCCCGGCATGTAGCACAGGCTCTCCGCCGTCACCGCGAAGGAGTTGGCCGCGATGGCCGCCGCGCCCAGCGGCGCCAGGATCATGGTCGAGGCGACCATCGCCCCGTTCATGGCGATCTCCTGCACCGCCACCGGCGCGCCGATGCGGAATGCTTTCTTTAAGATCTCCGGTCGGAACGCATGTGCCTCGCCGCGCCGCAGCCGCAGCTGCGCATTGCGCACGCAGCAGCACCAGGCCATCGCCAGACTCACCAGCGCGCAGGCCAGCGCCGTGCCCATCCCCGCGCCGAGCACGCCGAAATGCGGGATCAGCAGCGCGTTGCAGACCACGTCCAGCCCGCACATCACCGCGTTGAGCACGCTCGGCGTGACCATGTCGCCCGCGCACTGCAAAAAGCCCGCGGTCAGCGAATTGAGCTGCGAAAACGGCAGCATCAGCGAAAACGTCAGAAAATACGCGCTCGCGTCCGCGCAGATCTCCGCGCCGCCGCCGAGCCAGCAGGGGAGCTGCCGGCAGATGCCGAGCCCCAGCAGCGCCAGCAGCGCCGCCAGCGTCAGGGCCGCCGCCAGCCCGTGCCGGACGACGGTCCGGGCCTCGGTGTCCTCGCCCGCGCCGATGCGGTGCGCGACCTGCACGGAAAAGCCCGCGGACACCGCGGTCGTCACGCCGCCGAACAGCCACGTGCTCGAGGCCACGAGGCCGATGGCCGCCGAGGCGTCCGCGCCCAGCGCGCCGACCATGGCCGAGTCGATATACTGCATGGCGATCGTCGTGATCTGCGTCAGAATGGCGGGCAGACTCAGCTGCCAGACCAGCCGGAGCTGCGGCGCGAGCGTCTTCCAGGTTTGTTTCGGCATGACTTCCTCCAAAAAACCGCCCGGGAGAGTCCGGGGCGGCAGATAAAAAACGATACCCAGCCAGGCCGGGTATCGCTGCAGCTTTGGATCACAGATCAGAACAGGTTCAGGACCAGCGTCAGGACGATGAACACGCCGCCGACCCACTTGGTGGCGAGGGCGAGCTTGGCATCGAGACCCTTGTTCTTGTTCTTGCCGAGATAGGTATCACCGCTGCCGCCGGCAATGGCGCCAGACAGGCCCGCGGATTTACCGGACTGGATGGTCACGATAACAACAAGGCCGACAGCCAGGATGACCTGAATGATCGTTAAAATCGTATGCAGAGCGTTCATGATAATTCCTCCAAACCATATGCCGCCCTTCGCCGGCAGACGGCTCGCCGAGATCGTATCCAATCAGGCTGCTATTAAACAGCTAGAAAATCATATCATAATTTAAACCCGAATGCAAGGGGATATTTGCTGTTTTCCGCAAAAATCAGCTCTTTGTGACCCAGGTATTCGTGGCAAGACAGGTGAGATAGGCGTTGATGAAGCCGTCGAGCCCGCCGTCCATCACGGCGTTCACGTTCGAGGTCTCGTAGCCCGTGCGCGTGTCCTTGACGAGCGTGTAGGGCATGAAGACGTAGTTGCGGATCTGGCTGCCCCACTCGATCTTGAGCTGCGCGCCCTTGATATCGGAGATCTTGTCGAGATGCTCGCGCTCTTTGATCTCGATGAGCTTCGAGCGGAGCATGCGCATGCAGGTCTCGCGGTTCTGGAACTGGTCACGCTGCGTCTGGCAGGAGACGACGATGCCGGTCGGCTTGTGGATCAGGCGCACGGCGGAGCTTGTCTTGTTGATGTGCTGGCCGCCCGCGCCGGAGGAGCGGTAGACCTGCATCTCGATGTCCTCGGGCCGGATCTCGACGTCCTTGGAGTCATCGGTGATCTCGGGGATGACCTCGACCGCGGCAAACGAGGTCTGCCGCCGGGCGTTGGCGTCGAACGGAGACACGCGCACGAGGCGGTGTACGCCGTTTTCGCTCTTGAGCAGGCCGTAGGCGTTCTCGCCCTCGATGAGGATGCTGGCGGATTTGATGCCCGCCTCGTCGCCGTCGAGGTAGTCGAGGATCTTGTAGCTCAGGCCGTGCTGCTCAGTCCAGTGGGTGTACATGCGGTAGAGCATGGAGGCCCAGTCCTGCGCCTCGGTGCCGCCCGCGCCCGCCTGGAAGGAGACGATGGCGTTGTTGTTGTCGTACTCGCCGGACAGAAGCGTCTCGAGCCGGGCCTTTTCCATCTCCTGCTCGAGCTGGGCATAGCCCTCGGTCAGCTCGGGGAGCATGGAGTCGTCGCCTTCCTCGATGGCCATCTCACACAGCGTGTAAAGATCGTCCCACTGGCTGCACATTCTCTCATACAGCTCGACCTTGGACTCGAGCTGGCGGCTCTGCTTCATGACCTTCTGTGAGACCTCCTGATTGTCCCAGAAGCCGTCGGAGTCGATCTGCGCGTGCAGACGTTCGATCTCTTCCTTCGCCGCCTCAATGCCGAGCGAGTCGGACAGCGCGTCCAGCTTCGGCCGGATATTGTTGAGTTTTACTTTATATTCATCAAATTCGATCATGGTTTCCCCACACTTTTCAAAATTATCGAAGAATATTATACAGGAAAACAAATGGGATGTAAAGAGGCAAAGCGCCTTCCCACGCGGAGAAGACGCTTTTCCGCCTCAGCGGCGGCTGACTTCGTATTCCTCATCCCGGAAGATCAGATCATCCAGATCCCCGTGATCCGTAAACCCACAAAATCTTCTGTCCATACGCTTCCTCCTTTTTGCGATCCTGCTTAGTATATGAGCATCCAGAGGAAAATGCGCGTGAAAATTGACGGCAGAGCATCCCAAAGCCTTCCCCTACGAGGGGAAGGTGGCACGGCGAAGCCGTGACGAATGAGGTGGAGGCACTTGCATCTGCGCGGCGCTGTCCAGCCTTTGGTTATCCGACGATATCCTCATACAGAGTCTGCATGGCTTCGACGGTGCAGTCGGTGAAGCGGTTCTGGGCGGCGAGCTCGGGGGTGTAGTCCTCCAGGAGCATGGGGCGGTAGTCATACCAGCCGGACGCCGGGTCCCGGAGGATGACGTTGATGGTGGGCTTCAGCTCGTATTCCTCCACGCGAGTGCCATCCTTGTCCTTGACGATCGTGACGTTCGCCATGCCGCCGAGCAGATTGATCATCTCCTTCTGGTGCGACAGGAAGTTGCCGAGGCTGTAGTAGACCGGAACGTCCCGGCCGTCCGCGGCTGTGAGCAGCCCGGTCGGCTGCAGCGTGTGCGGATGGCCGCCGATGATGAGATCCGCGCCCGCGTCCGCCATCTCCTGCGCCCAGCGCAGCTGACTCTCATCCGGCGAAAGCTCGTCCTCCGTCCCCCAGTGCGGGAAGACGATGACGAAGTCGGCCTCCTGCTTGGCCTGCGCGATGCGGCCGCAGACCGTGTCGGTGCTCGAGAGCATATCCACCATCCAGCGCTTTTCGGGCATGGAGTTGTTGAGTCCGTAGGTGAAATTCAGCATGGCGATGCGGATGCCGTTTTTCTCCACGATGGGGATGACCGCAGCATCGGCCTCCGAGTCGTGGATGCCGAGCGTCGTGATGTCGGGGTAAGTTTCATGGAAGTAGCGGAGCGTGTCGGTGACGCCGGTCTCCTTTTTGTCGAAGCAGTGGTTCCCGGCGAAGGTCACCACATTGAAGCCCGCGTCCGCCAGCGCATCGGCGACCTCGATGGGCGAGCCGAAGATCGGATAGCTCGCGATCAGCGATCGATCCTGGACCAGAATGGTCTCCTGATTGATGCAGGCGAGGTCGTACTGCTGCACGATGGGGCGGATATCGTCAAAAAACGGGGTGAAGTCGTAGCCGCCCTCGGGCGTCTCGGCGGACCAGTAGACGCAGTTGTGGATCAGATCGTCGCCCACCGCCATCAGCGTGACGCGCGCGGGCTCCGGCTCCGGCTCGGCCGCAGGTTCCGGGACCGCCTCCGGCTGCGCGCCGGAGACGGTCTCTTCCGCGGTCTGTACCGGCAGCTGCGCCGCAGCGTCCGGCTGGCCGGAGACGGCTGCCGCCGCCGGCCGTGCATCGGACTGCCGCGGCAGAAAGGCCTGCCGCACCACCCAGCTGCCGCCGAGAATGACGGCAGCCAGCAAAAGCAGGATCAGGATCAGACCCAGGGCAAAGGAGGGCTTTTTGTTCGGCTTCACGGACATCGGATGCACTTCCTTTCTGTATAGCTGCGCCGGCTTGCCTTACTGTAAGATCCCGTATTCCGCCTTGACGGTCAGGATGCGCAGCACGCTCTCGTCGATGCGCGATTGCGTCAGCGTGCCGTCTGCCACGGCGGCTTTGACCGCGTCAAACGCGCCCTGCAGGTCAGACGGCATGAGGATCATGTCGCACCCGGCGGCAAGCGCCTGTACGGCGGCCTCGCCCGCGGAATAGTGGTCGGTGATGGAGGACATGGACTGCGAGTCGGTGATGATGACGTTCTGGTAGCCGAGCTTGTCCCGCAGGATGTCGGTCACGATGGCGGAGGAAAGATCGGCGGGCGTGTCGCTGCCGGTCACGTTCGGGTAGGACAGGTGCGTGACCATGACGAACGGGACGCTCCCTTCCTGCGCGATGATCGACTGGAAGGGGACCAGGTCGCAGCTTTCCAGCTCATCCAGCGTTTTTTCCACGATGGACGTGCCGTTGTGATCGTCGACCGTGGCGCTGCCGTAGCCGGGGAAGTGCTTGAGGCAGGAGACGACGCCCTCTGCCCGCAGACTCTTGACGATGACGCCCGCGAGCGACGCGCACAGCTCCGGATCCGAGCCGAACGAGCGGCTGCCGATCACGCTGTCAACGCCGGAGACGACATCGCAGTCCGGCGCGAAATCCAGATTGAAGCCGAGGCCGGTCAGATTGGCCGCGAGCGTCTGCCCGGCGGCATAGACCTGCGCGGGATCGGCGCTCTGGCCGAAGGAGCGCATGTCGGCGACCTTCGTGCCGCCCAGCGCCTCGTTTGCGCCGATGCGGCTGACCGTGCCGCCCTCCTCATCCACGCCCAGAAACAGCGGGATCTTCGCATACGACTGCGTGTTGGCGAGCAGCGCGGCGGCCTGCGCCCGGTCTTCGAGATTTTTGGCAAAATAGACGATGCCGCCGACCGGGTACTGCGCGAGCGCATTTTTTGTCGCCTCACCGGCCACCGTAGCGGTATTGACGTTTGTGATGGCCTCCGGCGTGACGAAGAACAGCTGCCAAAGCTTCTCATCCTCCGTCATGGAGGCGAGGGTGGCCTGTGCGGTCTTCTGCGCGTCGGTGACGGGAGTGTCGTCCGGCGCGGCGGGCTCGGACGGCTGCTCGCTGTCCGGCTGCTCCGGCTGCGCGGCCTCGGCCTGCTCGGGCAGCTCGCCCTCATACGGCGCTTCGCGCTCCGGCTCCACGGCGGTCTGCTCGGAGGAGAAGACGGAATCGGTCTGGATGGTCTCGGCCTGCTGCGGCTGCTGCTTTTCCGGGAGCGTCTTCCAAAGAAGCACGCCTACACCGCCGAGCAGCGCGATGCAGAACAGGATGGCGAGAACGGCGGGTAATTTGCTGCGCGGGTGATCCATAGAATGCGGTACCTCACTTATGATAGAGCGTGTGCGACTGATAGACAGGCTCAAACGTGACGTTCATGCCCAGACGCTTGAACATGCCCTCGTCGACGGAGGACAAAATGACGGACGAATGCACCTGGCTGCCGCGAAGCGAGGCCAGCGCCTCCATGGCCAGCTCCGCCGTCGGATTCGTGACGGCGCTGATGGACAGCGCGATCAGCACCTCGTCGGTGTGCAGGCGGGGGTTGGAGTTGCCGAGATGCTCGATCTTCAGATGCTGAATGGGTGCGAGGACCATGGGGGAGATGAGGTTCACGCGGTCGTCGATCCCGGCGGAGAGCTTGATGGCGTTGAGCAGGGCGGCGCAGGACGCACCCATGAGCCCGGAGGTCTTGCCGGTGACGATCCGGCCGTCCGGCAGCTCGATGGCGGCGGCGGGCGCGCCGGTCTCGGCGGCCTTGGCCCGGGCGGCGGGGACGGTCCTGCGCATGCTGACGTCCAGATGCAGGGAGTTCATGAGCATCTCCTGCTTGCGCAGCTCCTCGGGCATGGCGATGCCCTTCTTGACGGCGCAGGCAGAGGCAAAGTAGCGGCGGATGATCTCCTGATACGACGCCTCGCGGCAGACCTCGTCGTCGCAGATGGCGAAGCCCGCCATGTTGACGCCCATGTCCGTCGGGCTCTTGTACGGGCACTCGCCGAAGATGGAGCGGAAGATCGTCTCAAGGACCGGATAAATTTCAATATCGCGGTTGTAGTTGACCGTCGTCTCGCCGTAGGCTTCGAGATGGAAGGGGTCGATCATGTTGACGTCGGCCAGATCGGCCGTCGCCGCCTCATAGGCGAGGTTGACCGGGTGCTTGAGCGGGAGATTCCAGATCGGGAACGTCTCATACTTGGCGTAGCCCGCGTTCACGCCGCGCTTGTGCTCCTGATACAGCTGGCTGAGGCAGGTGGCCATCTTGCCCGAGCCGGGGCCCGGCGCGGTCACGATGACGATGGGGCGGCTGGTCTCGATGTACTCGTTTTTGCCGTAGCCGTCGTCGGAGACAATGAGGCCGATGTTCGAGGGATAGTCCGCGATGGGGTAGTGGCGGTAGACCTTCACGCCCAGTGCCTCCAGCTTGCGCTGGAACAGGTCGGCCGCGTGCTGCCCGGCGTACTGCGTGATGACGACGCTGCCGACGTACAGCCCGATGGAGCGGAAGGTATCGATCAGCCGCATCACGTCCAGATCGTAGGTGATGCCGAGATCGCCCCGGCGCTTGTTCATCTCGATGTGGGCCGCGTTGATGGCGATGACGATCTCCGCCTGGTCCTTGAGCTGCAGCAGCACCTTCATCTTGCTGTCCGGCAGGAAGCCCGGCAGCACGCGCGAGGCGTGATAATCGTCAAACAGCTTGCCGCCGAATTCCAGATAGAGCTTGCCGCCGAAGGTGTGCACGCGCTCGAGGATCCGCTCAGACTGCAGACGCAGATACTTTTCAAGATCAAATCCGATTTTTGCCATAATGATGTTCTTTTCCTTTTCTTCGTAGTTGCACAGAATAGCGTCAGTTGACAAGGGCGCACATGCCCGCAGGACGCATCGGCCCGCCTTTCGCTGCGTTATCGTCCTTGACAGGCGCCAGCCTGTCTGCGTCCTCTGCCTTGCGAAAAACGTGCCGGAGCGCCCGGCGGGTCTTCGAGTTTTCCCGGAGCATGGACGGCAGATGGCCAGGCAGACGAGGCAGATGGGCTGACGCCCATCAACGAGGATAACGACGCCAGCTGCTGTTCAGGCCCGGGAAAACCATGTGGGCTCTTGTCAACTGACGCTAATATTTGTTCACCATAAATGATACCGCGAATCGCGCCGGACTGCAACCGTCTGCCGGGGAAAAAATAGACCAAACTTTCCATCTCCTTTTTGAGAGGTTTCGACAACTCCCCGCCGGAAGTGGAAACCTTGACTTTGGCTGGGAAAGAAAGTATAGTATAATCAATATAGTGGGCTATTCGCCCAACTTACAGCACGAAATATTGTGAGGAATCCGCATGAAACAACAAAAAGCCTACGGAAACGAGTCTATCTCGTCTTTGAAGGGCGCGGACCGCGTCCGGCTGCGGCCGGCGGTCATCTTCGGCTCCGACGGCCTCGAGGGCTGCGAGCATGCCGTCTTTGAGATCCTCTCCAACGCCATCGACGAGGCGCGCGAGGGTTACGGCAAACAGATCCTGGTCACCCGCTTTGCCGACCATTCCATCGAGGTCGAGGACTTCGGCCGCGGCTGTCCCGTCGACTGGAACGAAAAAGAGGGGCGGTACAACTGGGAGCTCGTCTTCTGCGAGCTCTACGCGGGCGGCAAATATCAGAACAATACCGGCGGCGACTACGAATTCTCCCTCGGCCTCAACGGCCTCGGCTCCTGCGCCACGCAGTATTCGTCCGAATACTTTGACGCCACCATCCGCCGCGACGGCTATAAATACTCCCTCCACTTTGAAAAGGGCGAGCTCGTCGGCAAAATGAAAAAGGAACCGACCGACCGCAAGGCCACCGGCTCCGTCTTCCGCTGGAAGCCCGATCTCGAGGTCTTCACCGATATCGATATCCCCAAGGAGTACTTTGAGGACATCCTCAAGCGCCAGGCCGTCGTCAACGCGGGCGTGACCTTTACCTTCCGCAACGAGGAAGACGGGAAATTCACGAAGACCGACTACTGCTATCCCAACGGGATACTGGATTATGTCAACGAGATCGCGGGCGAGCAGACGCTCACCATGCCGCAGTTCTGGCAGGCCGAGCGCAAGGGCCGCGACCGCGAGGACAAGCCGGAGTACAAGGTCCGCATCTCCGCCGCCCTGTGCTTCTCCAACCGCGTCAGCCGTCTGGAGTATTACCACAACTCCTCCTGGCTCGAGCACGGCGGCGCGCCGGAAAAGGCCGTCAAAAACGCCTTCGTCTACGCCATCGACGCCTACTGCAAGCAGGCGGGCAAATATACCAAGGGCGAGTCGAAGCTCACGTTCCAGGACGTGGCCGACTGCCTCGTCCTCGTGACGAACTGCTTCTCCACGCAGACCTCCTACGAGAACCAAACCAAAAAGGCCATCACGAATAAATTCGTGCAGGACGCCATGACCGAGTTCTTCCGCGACCGTCTGCACGTCTACTTCATCGAAAACAAGCAGGAGGCTGACCGCATCGCCGATCAGGTCCTCGTCAACAAGAGGAGCCGCGAATCGGCCGAAAAGGCCCGCCTGAACATCAAAAAGAAGCTGACCGGCAGCCTTGACATCGCCAACCGCGTGCAGAAGTTCGTCGACTGCCGCACGAAGGACGTGTCGAAGCGCGAGATCTATATCGTCGAGGGCGATTCCGCCCTTGGCTCCGTCAAGCTCTCGCGCGACGCGGAATTTCAGGGCATCATGCCCGTCCGCGGCAAGATCCTCAACTGCCTGAAGGCCGATTACGAGCGCATTTTCAAATCCGACATCATCACCGACCTTATCCGCGTGCTCGGCTGCGGCGTAGAGGTGCAGACGAAGAAGACGAAGGACCTGTCCGCGTTCGACCTTGAGAACCTCCGCTGGAACAAGGTCATCATCTGCACCGACGCCGACGTCGACGGCTACCAGATCCGCACGCTGATTTTGACCATGATCTACCGGCTCTGCCCCACGCTTATTCAGGAGGGCTACGTCTATATCGCGGAGTCGCCCCTTTATGAGATCACCTGCAAGGACAAGACGTGGTTCGCCTACACCGACGCGGAGAAGACCGAGATCGTCAAGAAGCTCGAGGGCAGGAAGCTCTCCATCAACCGCTCCAAGGGCCTCGGCGAAAACGACCCCGAGATGATGTGGATGACCACCATGAACCCCGCCACCCGCCGCCTCATCAAGGTCATGCCCGAGGACATGGAACGCACGATGCAGGTCTTCGACCTCCTCCTCGGCGACAACCTCCAGGGCCGCAAAGACCACATCGCCGAAAACGGCTACAAATACCTCGACCAGCTGGACGTGTCGTGAAGCTGTCCAAAGGCTCCCCCCTATAGGGGAAGCCTTGGTGCGTGTGAAAATCCAAAGCCTCCCCTCTCAGGGGAGGTGGCTCGGCGCAGCCGAGACGGAGAGGTTGCAGCAAATTTGCGACGACCTCTCAGTCAGCCTGCGGCTGACAGCTCCCCTGAAAGGGGAGCCATGTCCGCTGCGGCGGACTAACCCCTCAGGCCCTTCGGGCCAGCTCCCCTTGACAAGGGGAGCCTTGCGTTTGCGCAAGCCCAAAGCCTCCCCTTGCTAAGGGGAGGTGCCGAACGAAGTGAGGCGGAGAGGTTCCGTCTGCGGAATCTGCTCCGTCTGGGATGCGACCTCCATGACCCAGAATTCCCGGCGGTCTCCGGCCGCCAGACAATAAGGAACGAATCACTATGCCAAAGAAAAAACAACCGGAAAGCAGAAAGCAGGACGATCCGAATGTGATGGGGCTGCGGGCGGAGGTGCTCGAGCAGCCGATCTGCCAGACGCTGGAGTCGAACTACATGCCCTACGCCATGTCGGTCATCGTCTCGCGCGCCATCCCGGAGATCGACGGCTTCAAGCCGTCGCACCGCAAGCTGCTGTACACCATGTACAAAATGGGCCTGCTGAACGGCGGGCGGACAAAATCCGCCAACATCGTCGGACAGACCATGCGCCTGAACCCGCACGGCGACGCCGCCATCTACGAGACCATGGTCCGTTTGGCGCGCGGCAACGAGGCCCTGCTCACCCCGTTCGTCGACTCAAAGGGCAACTTCGGCAAGGTCTATTCCCGCGATATGGCCTACGCTGCCTCGCGCTATACCGAGGCGAAGCTCGACCCCATCTGCGCCGAGCTGTTC
>OJKW01001897.1_pt1 | contig 11044 bp, 11 predicted proteins | sample 1596591 | NCBI WGS metagenome assembly OJKW01 (sample SAMEA4350166, study PRJEB24818) | metagenome | biome: human; feature: gut; material: faeces | place: Denmark | collected 2013-09
GGAGCAGGACGAAATAGCACCGTTCAAAATCAAGATGGTAAAGGCACAAGAAACCATCAAGGACGTTTACACGCAGGAAGAACTTTGTGCACTGATTCAGCCGCCGAAACGTGAGGACAGCTTTGTTCCGGTGAATGCTTCCTTGTAGAGCTTTGCTTTGGGGTACTCTGCAAGGATGTTCCGCACTTGCCGTTCAATGCTCTGCTGTTTGGTACTGATTCTGCAATAGCCGTAAACCATCATGTTTTACCCTTCTTTTGTCAATTTTAACGTTCCACTAACTTTTTGCCTTGCGATCAAGAAAGTACTTCCGATAAACACTCTACATTGAAAATGCAATCGTACACTGCTATAATAAAATTGTGGTATTATCACCAAAAATTCAAGATGCAAAGCGTTTGCGATTGGCAAACATTCAGGAGGAACGCATGGTAACAGGAGCCATTAAAAATAAGGTAGACAAGATCTGGACAGACATCTGGGCAGGCGGCATCACCAATCCGCTGACCGTCATTGAACAGTTGACCTATCTCATGTTCATCCGGTCACTGGACGAGAAAGAGCTTGCCACCGAAGATTTTGAGAACATGGCGGGCGAAAAGATGGAGCACATCTTCCCGGCCAGCGAAGCAGGACAGTCTATGCGGTGGAGCCGCTTCAAGGATAAAGATTCCCGCGAAATTTTCCTGACCATGCAGCAGCGGGTGTTCCCTGCCATCAAAAAGATGAAGTATGGCCGTCTGCCGGACTTTGACGCAAACGGCGAGCTGGTGGAGATCGAGGACGACCCCACCCGCCCGGATGAGGGCAACACCGCCTTTGCGCGGTACATGGACGATGCCATGTTCCTGATTCCCACGCCGCAGGTGCTGCAAAAGATCATCACCGGGCTGGAGGATCTTTACACCCACGACATTGCCGACCTTGATATGCAGGGCGACCTGTACGAGTATATGCTGGGCAAGCTGGCAACCGCAGGGCAGAACGGCCAGTTCCGCACGCCCAAACATATCCGCGACATGATGGTGGAACTGGTGCAGCCTACACCCGACGACTTCATCTGCGACCCCGCCTGCGGCACGGCGGGCTTTCTGGTGTCCAGTGCGCAGTACCTCCGCGCCCACTACGAGGACAGCATGACCCCGGAGCAGTGGCAGCATTTTGCCGGCCCGATGTTCACCGGCTTTGACACGGACCGCACCATGCTGCGCATTTCGGCCATGAACCTGATGCTCCACTCCATCACGAACCCGGAGATCGACTACAAGGACAGCGTGTCGAAGCAAAACTCCATTTGCAGCAAGTATACCGTTTGCCTTGCGAACCCGCCGTTCAAGGGCACTGTGGATGCCGAGAGCATCAACGACGACCTGAAGGCCGTCACCAACACCAAAAAGACAGAATTGCTTTTCCTTTCGCTCTTCCTGCGGATGCTCAAAACCGGCGGACGCTGCGCCTGTATCGTGCCGGACGGCGTGCTGTTCGGTTCCAGCAAGGCGCACCAGAGCATCCGAAAAGAACTCATTGAAAACCATCAGCTGCGGGCGGTCATTTCCATGCCCTCCGGCGTGTTCAAGCCCTACGCAGGCGTGTCTACGGCGGTGCTGGTGTTTACCAAGACCGGCGCGGGCGGCACCGATAAGGTGTGGTTCTACGATATGAAAGCCGACGGTCTCTCGCTGGACGACAAGCGCACCGAGGTGAAGGAAAACGACATCCCGGACATCATCGCCCGGTTCCATAACCTCGACGCCGAAACCGACCGCAAGCGCACCGAGCAGAGCTTCTTTGTGCCCAAAGAAGAAATTGCCGCCAACGGGTACGATTTGTCCATCAATAAGTATAAAGAGACCGAGTATGTGCCGGTGGAGTATCCCTCGACTACGGAAATTCTGGCCGACCTGCATGAGCTGGAAATGGAGATCACCAAAGGTTTGGCAGAGTTGGAGGAGATGGTGTGATGGCAAAGGTTCGGTTAGGAGATATAGCAACAGTAGTAACCAAAGGCACAACGCCGACAACAATTGGTTTTCAGTTTGAAGATAGCGGTATTAACTTTGTGAAAATTGAAAGCATTTCAGAAGATGGAACCTTTCTCAAAGAGAAATTTTCGCATATTTCAGACGAATGCAATGTGCAAATGCGCCGCTCACAACTACAAGAAAACGATATATTGTTCTCTATTGCAGGAGCCATTGGGCGGAGTGTGATTGTGACAAAGGAGATTCTTCCAGCAAATACAAATCAGGCGCTCGCAATCATTCGTGTTCCAAAAGGGAAAATCGACTACAACTATTTACTATATGCACTTTCATCTTCTGCAATAAATCAACAAGCAACACAACATCAACAAGGCGTCGCGCAATTGAATATTTCATTAAAAAATGTTTCAGATTTTTTGCTTCCAATTTATACAGAAGCAATGCAAAAACGAATTGTTCAAAATTTGAAAAAGATTGACAAGCTGATTTTTCTTCGCAAACAGCAGCTTGAAAAGCTGGACGAGCTGGTAAAGGCACGGTTTGTGGAGATGTTTGGGGAGCCTATTGGAAACCCGATGGGGTGGCCAGTGAACCCTCTCGTGGAAATTTCACAGCTGATTACAAATGGTAATACCCCAAAAGGTGGAAGCGAAAACTATGTTGAAACAGGAATCGCTTTTCTTAGAAGCCAAAATGTTTGGCGAAACAGGATTGACTTAAGTGATGTTGTATATATTGATGAAGACACACACCGAGCAATGAAAAAAAGCAGTGTATGCCATAACGATATTTTGATAACGAAAACAGGAAGAATAAATACAGAAAATAGCAGTCTGGGACGAGCAGCACTATTTCAGGGCAAAGATAACAGTGCAAATATAAACGGACACGTTTATCTTGTACGGTTGAAAGAAGGTGTAAATCCTCGATTCGTTGTCACAATATTAACAGGTGAAGCGTACAGGAAATACATCCGAAAGGTCTGTGTTGGTGGAATCGATAAGCGACAAATCAATCTGGAGCAAGTTGAAGAATTTCCAATTATAAAGCCGCCGCTTCTCATGCAAAATGACTTCGCCACTTTTGTAGAGCGCGTAGACCAGCAGAAGCAGACCGTACAGCAGAGCCTTGAAAAGTTGAAACTGATGAAAAAAGCGCTGATGCAGGAGTATTTTGGGTGACTCCCTCAGTCACCTTCGGTGCCAGCTCCCTCTGGGAGGGAGCCTTTTGACGAAGAGGGAAAGTTTCCGGCCCGAAGAAAAGCCTCCCTCCTTGAGGGAGGTGGCACGGCGTTAGCCGTGACGGAGGGAGTGAGCTATCATGTCATTACCATATCAGGGAAAATTGATTCCCCGTGCAAAAGAACTGCGCAAAGAGGCAACAAAACAGGAAAATCGGCTTTGGTATGACTTCCTTCGCGACTATCCGGTACGCTTTCAGCGCCAGAAAGCGATTGACAGCTTTATTGCGGACTTCTACTGTCATGCGGCCAGACTGGTAATAGAGGTGGATGGTTCCCAGCATTATGATGAGCAAGGGCTGGCCTACGACAAAGAGCGCTCTGCCATTTTTGCGGAATACGGTGTAAAAGTGATTCGCTTTTCCAATATAGAAATAGAGAAGAACTTTCAAGAAGTATGCAATGCAATTGAGCGGGAAACGAAAAAGCGAATGCAGGAGATGTGAACTCCCTCAGTCAAAGCCTAGCGGCTTTGCCAGCTCCCTCTGGGAGGGAGCCTTTGGCGTAGCGGTGGGGCAAAAGCCTCCCTCCTAGAGGGAGGTGGCACGGCGAAGCCGTGACGGAGGGAGTTGGCTTAGTGGACGGTTTCCTGTTGAACATAAGTGCTCAAAACAAAGCAAATTTAGAGAACATTTCGTGCAAATAGTATACTTCTCGATCTTTTTGTGGTATAATAGGAAAAAGTTGGAAGCTTGACCACGCAAATTCAAATCAGAGAGAGGAGTACAGCTATGAACCAGTTTTGCAATCAGATGTTTAACCCGATGTATGTCAATCAGAGCTACTACCAGTCCATTCAGACGCAGGCAATGTGGCAGTACCAGCAAAACCAGAATGCGGAAGTTCAGAAAGCTATGAAAGCGACACAAGACCTGTACGATGCTGTCAGCAAATTGGATTCTGCACACCAAGAGCAAGCGCTCTATGGGTGCTTGGCGGTATTGGCTCTGAAGCTTGGGTGGAATCAATAATAATAAACGCGAGAAAAGTTTGGAGGTAAAACAATGACTGAGGGAATTTTGACAGCTATTATCAACGCGATTGGTGGAATTATTTCGGCAGTTGTTGGAATTTTCAAGAAAAAAGATAGTTCTGAATCAAAAAGCGAATCACAAGTCAATCAGACATTTAATGTTAACGGAAGTCATAACACGATTGTTGGAATCAAAAATGATAGAATGGAGAAATAAAAATGTGCGATAATGTAAACACTACTCAAAATGCACAAATCGGTTCACACGACAATAGTTTTGTCGCACAGCAAATTAATAATTACGGCGTTCCGGTTGAACAAATGCCCGGAATGATAATAGAGGCGACCTTTAAATTATTTCATCAGTATTTTCCTCAGCTACAAAAAGAGGCGCTCGAAGAGGTTCATCAAATGCTTGAGGAAAAAATAAGAGCGATTCCTCCAGAAAACATTGTTCCGCCGGCGGCAAGAATTGCGATACCAGCTTTGCAAAATGCGAGCATCACAGAAGAACACGATATTAGAGAACTTTATGCCAATTTGCTTGCTAGTTCTATGAATAAGGTTGTTAAGGATGGCGTGCATCCGGCGTATGTAGAAATAATCAAGCAACTTTCACCTGATGAGGCAAAAATTTTATATTACTTAAAAAATAATCCAATAGTTCCAATTATTAATCTCCGCGCAGAAAACAAAGAACATGGAGGAGTTACAGTAGTTAGTAATTTTACTAACATTGGAAGCCGTATAGGATGTGAAAACCCAAATCGAATGGATGAATATTTAGACAATATCGAACGTTTGGGATTGGTGAAAAATATGGGGGAGTTGGCGTCTCTTACAGATAAGACCCTATATAAGCCCTTGGAAGAAGATCCATATATATTATGGCAGATGAATGAGATAAAAGAAAATACAGAGTTATATGTTCCTAAAATTAAGCAAGGATATGTAGAATTGACGAATTTTGGAAAAGCCTTTTGTCAACTGTGCTGCGTAATAGATGATGCGATAACAGTTGTAATTAAATGAATTTGAAAGGAGCTCTTCCCCATGTCCAACTTTGCCTTTTTAGCCACCCGCCCCGAATATTCCCTCTTTGCCAATTCTGCCATCGAGGCTGAGAAAGTGTTCTCTACCTCCCCGGCGATGTGCGCGGTGGGGTGTCGGAAGGCGTGGACTTAGCAAGCGGTTTTCCATTAAGCATATAGATTAAAAAAACAATAATTCATGAGAATGTTTTATGCAACCAGTAGATATTTAAACCAAAGTATGGCATGATCAAGTTGAAAATAGAACGTTTTCGCTTCAGATGGATTGTGCGAAACAAACGGTAGAAGAGGTATATCAATATGGATGAAAATATGCAACCACTGGTTGAAATGAGCATATCCTTAGCAGAATTGGCTGTCAAGGGAACAGCCTCTGCTGTGGCCAAAAAGATACGCGCAGTAAAAGATGTTAAAGACGCTGAAAAATTGAGAACCACTTATGATGCACTTATCAACGAAGTCTTGCAAGAACGAGAAGAAGCTGTGCGGATAGCACAAGCATATAAATCCGAATTAGACAGAATCGTTATTAGCGATGAAGATATCGAGCATTTGCACAATACTGTTTCGAGCGTCCTTGAAATAATTAAAAGTATGCAACTTCTTGGTGCAATAGGAAAAGGTGACGAAGCCGTTGAGCGTGTACAACAGCAAATTGAAAGTATGGAGCAGTTGAAAGCGTTGATTAGTGTAGACACTCTTAAAACAATGCAGCTTTTAGGATTCAATTATAAAGCTGCTATTGGCGAACCTTTAACTCAAATTTGTTCGAAAGCTATTTTGTCTTTGGCTGATAAGAAAAGCTCATCGACCACATCTGTAAATAGAAAGAGATGATTCTTATGTCCAACTTCTCCTATCTCTCCACCCGCTCCGAATACTCCATGTTTGCGTCTGCCGCCATCGAGGCCGAGAAAGTGTTCTCCACCTCCCCGGCGATGTGCGCAGTGGGGTGCCGGAAGGCATTGGAGTTGGCGGTGAAGTGGGTGTATGCGGCAGACAAAACCATCACGATGCCCTACAAGGACAACCTGCAATCCCTGCTGCATGAGCCGAGTTTCCGGTTCGCGGTGGACCGGGACGTGTGGAGCGTGCTGCCCAGCATCGTGAAGGCGGGCAATCTGGCGGTACATACAGGGCACAGCGTGTCGGCGGCGGATGCAGTGTTCAGTCTGCGGGGGCTGTTCGACTTCATCCAGTGGGTGGATTACTGCTACGGCACGGACTATGTGGAGCGTTCCTTTGACGAGACAGCCATCCCCGGTGAAAAGGTAACGCTGGACGAAAAGAAGATCCGGGAACAGGAAAGTTTACTGTCCCAGAAGGATGCCGAACTGGAAGCCTTGCGCAAGCAGGTGGAGAGCCTTTCGACGGCGTACACGGCCAGCAAACAGCAGAACCAGCAGAGCCGCAGTTTCACCGCCGCCGACCTGACCGAAGCCGAGACGCGGCAGAAGATCATCGACATCGACCTCAAGGTCATGGGCTGGAAATTCACCGGGCCGGATGCCGATGTGCGCACCGAGTACGAAGTGGACAACATGAACGGCGTGCTGGGGCAGAAGGGTTATGCAGACTATGTGCTGATGGGCAAGGACGGCTTGCCGCTGGCGGTCATTGAAGCCAAGCGCAGCACCAAAGACCCTAACATCGGGCGCAAGCAGGCTCAGCTTTATGCAGACTGTCTGGAGCAGAAGTTTGGCCGCCGTCCGATGCTGTTTACCACCAACGGCTACACCACCTATTTCTGGGATGAGCAGAGCGGCCCGCAGCGTGCCGTGAGCGGGGTGTTCTGCAAGGACGACTTGCAGAAGCTAATGAACCGCCGCACCGAGAAAAAACCGCTGGACACCATCGAAATTGACGATAAAATCACCGACCGCTACTATCAGAAAAACGCCATCCGGGCTGTCTGCGCCCACATTACGCAGGGCTTCCGGCGCAATCTGCTGGTCATGGCTACTGGCACGGGCAAGACCCGCACCGCATCCAGCCTGACCGATGTGCTGAGCCGGGGCGGTCATGTGACCAACGTGCTCTTTCTGGCGGACCGCACTGCGCTGGTCAAGCAGGCGAAGGACGATTTCAAAAAGTATCTGCCGGACCAGTCGCTGTGCAACCTATGCTCCTCCAAGGACGATAAGGCCGCGCGCATTGTGTTTTCCACCTATCCCACCATGCTCAACGCCATCGACAACGCCAAGACCAAGGACGGCGTGCCGCTGTTTTCGCCCGCCCACTTTGACCTTATCATCGTGGACGAGAGCCACCGCAGCATTTTCAAGAAATACCGCGCCATTTTTGATTATTTCGATGCGGTTCTGGTGGGTCTGACCGCCACCCCGAAAACCGATGTAGACCGCAACACCTACGACTTTTTCGAGATGGAACACGGCATCCCCACCTACGCCTACGATTACGACACGGCGGTCTACACCGACCATGTGCTGGTGCCTTACTACAACTACGAGGTCAAGACGAAATTCACAGAAGAGGGCATCCACTACGACCAGCTTTCACCGGAGGATAAGGCCCGCTACGAGGACGATTTTGCCGAGGACGACACCCTGCCCACCTTTATCCCATCCGAAAAGCTGAATAAGTTCATCTTCAACGCCAACACCGTGGACACGGTGCTGCAAGACCTGATGGAACGCGGCATACAGACGGCGGGCGGTGACCGCATCGGCAAGACCATCATTTTTGCCCAGAACAAGCGCCACGCGGAGTTTATCAGGGAACGTTTTGGCAAGCTCTACCCGCAGCTGGAGACCCAGCACCCGGGATTCATTCAGCGGGTGGTCTGCGACGACGCCTATGCACAGTCCATCATTGACGACTTCAAGCAGCCGGACAAGCCGCCGTTTATTGCGGTCTCGGTGGATATGATGGACACGGGCATTGATGTGCCGGAGTGTGTGAATCTGGTGTTCTTCAAAAAAGTGCGCAGCAAAACGAAGTTCTGGCAGATGATCGGCCGTGGTACACGGCTCTGCCCATCCCTTGCCTGCGTGGATGCCATCGACGGCGAATATACGGGCAAACGGCGGTTTCTGATTTTTGACTACTGCGGCAACTTTGAATTTTTCCGTCAGAAACCCAACGGCTACGAGAGCGCGGACACCAAAAGCCTGTCCGAAAGCATTTTCTGCAAGCAGGTGCGGATCGCCGCTGCGCTGCAGGATGGAGCCTATGAGGACGAAAAATACCAGAATTGGCGTAAAATTTTAACAGAAACCTGCCGTGCCGAAGTGGGAGCGCTGAACCCGGAGCTGGTATCCGTGCGGCTGCACCGACAGGCCGTGGAACACTATCAAAAGCCGGAAGCCTTTGTCAGCCTGACCGAAACGGACAAGGGGACGCTGATGAAAGAGGTGGCACCACTCATCTCGCTGGACGATAAGGACGAGGCCGCCAAGCGATTCGATAACTTTGTGTATGGCTTGCTGCTCTGCGAACTGGAAGGTCTGCCGGGGCTGGGCCGCGCCCAGAAACAGTTGCGCAATACAGCGGCAATGCTGGAAGGGAAGGCTACCATCCCGCAGGTGCAGGCAAAGCTGTCTCTCATTCGGGAGGTGCAGACAGACGAATTTTTGACCTCGCATGATCTGCTCCGCTTTGAGGAAATGCGGCAGGAACTGCGGGAGCTTATCAAGTTTCTGGTGGACGGTGTAGAAGGGCAAAAGCCTGTCTACACGGCCCTTGCCGACCCGGTACTGGAGCAGACCGAGGGCAAAACGCTGGATTCCGGCTACGATTTCGGCGAGTACCGGGAACGTGTGAACCGCTACATCATGGAGCACCGCAGCGATACGCTGGCCATCCACAAGCTGACCCAGAACATTCCGCTTTCCCGGGGCGACTACACCGAGCTGGAACATATCTTCACCTGTGAGCTGGGCAGCAAAGAGGACTATGCACGGGAGTTTCGGGATACGCCCTTTGGTCTGCTGGTGCGTAAAGTGGCAAAGCTGGACCACGATGCTGCCATGCAGGCATTTTCAAAATTTATCAATGACGAGTCGCTGAATGCAAAGCAGATCGCGTTCGTGCAGAAGGTCATTCATTACATCGAGCAGAACGGTTATGTGGAAAGCAAAGCGGTGCTGATGAAACCACCCTTTGACCAGCCCATTCTGTTTACCCGCCTGTTTGATGGCAAAACAGGGAGTGAGCTGATGGAAACGATCAATTCGGTCAAAGAGAATGCCACCCATGTGACTGCATAAAGTAGTGGAATGTACTGATAAAAACGGTATAATACGCTTGAACTATATTAGGACTTAGAGCTTCATGTGGAAGTAGCCCAGAAGCCGACTTTCTACTCAGATTCGGATTTCTTTATCGTCACACTGCCGAACAGAAGTGTAGCGACTCCGGCACAGATCAGTATGGAAAGTGTGGCAAGTGGTGCGGAAAGTGCGGAAACTTCTACAGTGCTCCAGGGAATGAGTACGGATGCAGAAGTGAGTGAACTTTGCGAAAGGCTGAATGGCACGAGACTAACTGCAAGTACAAAAGAGCGGACGCTTGAACTTTTCAGGTGCGCAAGGTGGCAAAAATGGACCACGAAGCCGCCATGTGTGGGCGTTTTCCAAGTTCATCAACGAGGAATCGCTGAAGATCGCATTTGTCCAGAAAGTCATCCACTACATTGAGCAGAACGGCTATGTGAAGAGCAAAGCGATCCTGATGAGACCGCTCTTTGACCAACCGATCCTGTTCACCTGCTTTATAGTTATATATCAGCGCTCTGCGTGCAGACTTTCCAGCACCTCATTGACCACATCCAGCGGCACCTGACCGGGGGCGCTGGCAGCGCCGGGGTTTGCGAAGGTCATAGCGGAACCGAATGCCTCCCCGCACAGGCGGCTGACGGCGCCCAAAGTGCCCATGCTCATGGTGATGACCGGCGTTTCCGGGTGATGATCCGCCATCTCGGCGGTCGCGGCCAGCAGGGCGATGACGTCGGCCCGGCAGGTGGGCATGACGGCAAGCTTGGGCAGGTCAGCTCCGGCCTCCTGCATGGCGGTCATCCGGGAGACGAGCTCGGCGCAGGGCGGTGTTTTGTGGAAGTCGTGGCTGGAACAGACGACTTTGACCCCGGCGGTATGAGCATCTTCGATCAGGCCCGGAAGATCTGCGCCCGCAGTGAAAAATTCAATGTCGATCAGGTCGGCGCAGTCGGTGGCAAGGACGGTATGGATGAAACGAATGTACTCCTCCCGACTCAGCGCGACGCTTCCGCCCTCGCTCTTCGTGCGAAAGGTCACAAGCAGAAGCTTGTCCTTCAAGGCGACACGCAGCTTCGCCGCATCGTGCGCGACGGCCCGGAGGTCTTTTGCAAGCTCGAACAGATCGACGCGCCATTCCACACAATCGGCGGAAAGCGTGGAAAATTCAGCGGCCTTTTGCAGGATCGCAGCCTCAGTGTGTTCTACGATGGGGATGATGACGTTCGGCTTCCCTTCGCCGATGCAGCAGTTTCGGATGGTGATGCAGGACATGAGAACCCCTCCCTTTAACATACCTATAATAAAGGGAAAAAGTGCCGCTTGTCAAGCGCTTTGATATCTGTCAAAGGCGGGCTTTAAAACGCTCCAAAAACTAGCAAAAAGAGACAAAGCGAAAAAAGAGGGCAAAAAAGTTGAAAAAAGGGGTTGCCAAATGGGCGGGCATGTGGTATTATACTTGAGCGCCAAGCGCTGAGGCAAAAGAATGACTTCCGAAGCCTCGGTGAGAAGCCGGAGAAAAGAACCAATAGACGTCAAGAAACACCAAAGAGATTTGAGAGGTT